>Ga0181349_1000494_pt1 | contig 16851 bp, 25 predicted proteins | sample Su13VDMM110SD_FD_130106 | JGI IMG/M metagenome (GOLD analysis project Ga0181349, IMG submission 130106) | Freshwater viral communities from Lake Michigan, USA - Su13.VD.MM110.S.D | ecosystem: Environmental > Aquatic > Freshwater > Lake | place: USA: Michigan | collected 2013-07-16 | reverse complement strand
TTCTGTATATGCTCCTCGGTGAGACCACTTACGGTATTAATCCTAGGAACATAGTACAGATCAACTTCGGGGTTAGCTTCGAGTATCTGATGGAGCAAATCAATAAATTCCTCAGGCAAATACTCGTCAGCATCAATTTGAAAGATAAAATCGCCGGTACAGGATTCAGATAACTTATTTTTCCAATTAGCAAAATGACCATCAAAATAACCTTCCTCTAGTCTTATTGTACCTTTAGAATTAAATTCTCGTAAATAGTTAAGAAGATAAGAGGAGGGCTCGTTCTTACTTAAATCAACTAAAACAACAATTTCATCTTGGGGTTTTTTATATTGCCAAAGATGATTAAGTAATCTTTGAATCTCTGCAAATTCATTGCAAACTGTAACGGCGTAACTAACTTTCATATTATTCTGGTAATACTTCAATATACGAAAGACATTCCATAAAATCACCTTCTTCAAAATGTTTTATAGTACTCATATCCATTCTATACTCATAATATTCTCCCTTTTTACCGGGAAGTGGATATTTAGTTTTTTCTTCTTCTTTAACAGGTACGGCTTTAACCGCAGCCCATTTCCAATCGTGTTCTGAAACACCATCAGCAAATACCATTCCTTGATTAGGAATGTTTACTACTGAGGGCATCCAAACAATACCTGTTTCCTCTTCCTCGCCCATAAGTGCTTTATATAAGTCAGGAAGGACAGCTAATTGTTCTTGAAGAAAATCACTATCTACTTTCATCAAAGTATTAGTTTGAAAACCACAGCCATAACAAAAGTATGTCTGAATTTCAGGAGTAATATCCTGAGTGTAGCAGGCATCCGAGCCGCAGCGTTTACAAATTGTTAAATTGTCCATGTATGTGTTTTTTATAATTTTCTAAAGCTTCTAATGATGCTTTTCTTTCTATTACGTTAGTTTTAGATACATAATTATTCATATACTTGCCCAGAAGTCTTTCGTGGGTTAGTTTCTGTACCTCTCTCCGGGTACGTTTAAGAAGGTATTTAAAGTTTAAAATAATTGTTATTAAGTCTTTCATTATAGTTTCTTTAATTGAGGTAGTTTAATTTGAACTTGAGCTGGAAAATTAGGAACATTTTTGTCTAACATTTTACCTAGTTTTTCTTTCATTTTATCAAACGAAAACTCTGTTTTAGAACGGAATGCTTGACGCTTAGCCCCATCAGTGTAGTTTTTATAGTTTTCAAACACATCTTTTAAATAATGTCCTATCGTTCCTGTGTCGGGAGAAAACCATTGTGACTCAGCTAAAATCATATTTGGTACTACTGCTGTTGGGTGCACATTAGTTAATTGACCTGGAATTAAAGATACAAACTCACCATTAAGATAATCAGTATGTCCTGACCAAGCTGTAGTGATAATAGGTTTTTTAACTAATGAAAATTCAAGTAATGGACGACCAAAGCCTTCACCCTTAGTTAAATTAACCATTGCTTTTACTTTAGGGTGACTATATAATTGGCTAATTTCACTATCACTAAAATCACCGTGCAGTAAGTAAACATTAGGTACGTTTACACTATTAACGCTGGCTCTGATTTGGGCAATTTTATTTAGAATATCTTCTCGATCCATATATGATGCTCCAGCTCCTGATGTTTTAAGAATCAATGCTGGTTTTTTCATTTTATTTTTAAAGGTTTCATAGAAGGCTTTAACTAATAAACCAACATTCTTTCTATCCTCACCTACATCACCTTGCAACCAATGTCCTAAAAACAAATAAGCAAAATCTTCTTTAATTGAACTTAAATCAATATCTTTAACTTTAGATGTTTCTAATGGATAATATTTTTCAATATCTGCTCCTTCAAATAATACTTCAACGGGTTTTTCTAGTTTAATAATACGAATTACTTGATTAGATTGTTGATCCTTCTGTTCAAAAGTAGTATTTTCAAATACCTGCTTTGCATGATTAGATGAAACCAAAGTAATATCCATTCTATTAACTCCATCAATCCATTCTGGAGCACAAACAGTAGTTTCAATACCTGCGGTAAAACCAATATTATATTTTCCAATTGGTTGAAATTCATTAGGTACAGTTACCTGAGCCCAAATTTCGGGTTGTTTAGGTAATTGAGGTGTAGTTAACAGGTACTGCTTTAAAAATAACCATTCAACATGGTCTTCAATAAAGTTCCAAGGTGTATTACCCCAACGTTGTGGCATAATTTTTACCTCATACTTATCTAATTCAATAATTGATTTAACTAAATCACGAGAACGTGAACCATATCCTGAGTATGTATCGATTGGGCAACTTATTACAAATAACGGTTTCATTAATATATTAATTTATGTACAACTTGTTTTTTCTTTTTCTCACCAGCTAAAATTAGCTCGTATTTTTCTCTAGGTGTCCAGGTGTTAAATAACTTATCAACACTGTTAATAACTCGTTCACCCATTTTTTCAGCACTTAATCCGCCTTCATCACTCATAGCCCATTCACGACCTGCTAATCCCCGTCTTTGTCTTTCTTCAAGACTTAAATTGTAAATAGCCTCAATTTGGTCAGCAGCATCTTCGGCTTCACACCTGTCATCAAAAATGTAAGGTGTTGGTACTGAACCAACTAGTGAGCGAGATGTTGGGTATACTGGAAAGGCCCACTCGCCATGTTCTTTATAAGTACCTCTATGGTTTGATGGAAAATTCTTATCAAAATCCATCCATTTACCGTCTTTAACAAAGCGCATTTGGTCTTGCATTCCTCCCGTTACGTTAGCGATAATAGGTTTACCTGCTAACATAGCTTCAGTTAAACTTAATCCCCAACCTTCATTAGATGTTAATAAAATTTGAGCGTCTGCAATGTTATATATCCAATTTAATTGTTGACTACCTGTAGGGCCATCAGTGAATATAACATTACAATAATCCTCAGGACATAGTAATTCAACTACAGCATTTAAATCAGTTCCATTATCATCTACTCGTTGAGTATGTAATATTAAACAACATTTTTTAGCTTGTTCTTTAGATAATCTATCTACAAAATGCCTAAACGCTAAGATAGTATCTGGAATCTGTTTGCGCCTGATGTTTCTTGAGTTAAAGAATAAGACAAAATTATAGTCTGTCCCCTTAAATAGTTGTTTTTTAAAGTCTAAAAATTCTTTAGATTTAAATTCCTCATTAGTTAAAGGCCTAAAAGTGTTTTGGTTTACACCGTGAGGAACATAATCAATAACTTTGTTTTTAGCTTTATCACCTAAAACCAATTTATTAATGTTTACTGTTTGTTTTGAAATACCTAACAACGCATCACAAGACTCATAAAAAACCTCATTGTACAATGGTGCTGGGTAGTCATCCCAAATGTTTAAATAAATAATAGGGGTTGTTTTGCGGATTTCATTTTCAATCTGGAATAACCAAGCCCAATAGCGAGGGTCAGTAATTAAGAAAATAGCATCTGGTTTTTCAATCTGAATTAATTGTCTTAGCAAGTCGGGATTTCCATACCCGTCAATTGGGTATAAAAATACGCTAGCATCATTAATGCCAATTTGGTTACCTGTATCAACGCTAATGTCAAATTTTTGACCAGCCTCAGGATGGTTAATAGCTCCACCAACATTCACCCAATTGTAGCGGTGACAAGTGTTAATTACGATTTCACGACCTACGTGAGCTACACCCGAATGAACTCGAATGTCATCACACATGATCATGATTTTTTTACGTTGGTCTTTTGGGATATAGTATTTATCCACTAATTCTTTATTTGGCATAACTGTTTTTTTAATAAATTACTTTCCTACTGTGGTTTGACTGTGTAATTGTTTTCTAAATTCATCGTCGTTAATATACAAATAAACTGCACGATTAACAAGTTTGTTTAAAGTAAATTTTCTTTTTACACATTCAATTTTGAAAGACTCAAATAATTCTGTTTTAATTTTTACTGAGGTTAATGATAAATCTTTTTCCATAACGTTATATTTGTATATAAATATATAATTAGTCTTATTCCATTAACTTATCACACAAAGAAGTTTCATTAAATGGGCAAAAAGAACAATGTCGTCCCGGGTTTTTAGGGTATATTTTTTGTTGTATTTTGCCATCTTTTTCAAAACAATCTTCAATAAATAATTTCATTTCACTTAATGCTTTAGTCATTTTATTTTTACCTGAGGCAGGAATAAATTCTTGTACTCGCTTAGGGGGAAATAAAGCATTTTCATTTATTTTTCGTCTTACAATAAAATATTGAATGTTTATTTTTTCAACATCAATATTAAATTCTTGAGCAAAAAATTGTTTGTATAATATAAGTTGAAATTGTTTTATTTCATCTTTTTTAGCATAGTCATTCCATCCACCTGTACTTGTTTTAATATCAAAAATATAAAAACTATCATACTTTTCATCATATAAAACAAAATCAAGAAACCCTTTATACAGTACTGAAGGGTATTCAGGGTGTGGGGTAATTACAAGAGGAAGTTCAATTCCCACTAAATGCCATCCTCGTTTACTAAAATATGAGGATCTATTCTTTTTAACATATTCTAAAATAGCAACGCCATCCTCATAAAACTCATTTAATTCCTCTGATGTAGCAAAATGTTTATCGTCATTAGCCTTTTTTTCATCTGAGTAGTGAAATATTAATCCCTCATATAGTTTATCATTTAAATCTATTTTATCAGCAACCGTTCCTGCTACTTCGTACATGACTTTTAACCAGTCTTGAATCGTTTCATGAAATGCCTTACCAAATACAGTATGGATAGAAGGTTTGTATGTTTTATTCTTATCTTTATAAGTAAGTGCCCATTTATAATGGCAAGTCTTATACATTGAAAATTGACTATACGATACCGAATTATTTTCTGAGTAGTCAATAACCTTAGGAGTGTGTTTTTTTATCTCCTTGAGTATTTTAGGTAACTTTTTAGCCATTACTTTAATTCTTTAACTAGCTTTTTGATTTCTTTTTCATTAATCCCCATTCCACTTAAAATACTTTCAACCCCTGTTTTATCTAATAGGGTTGAGTACTCTTCGGCTTCACCTAAGGAACATGAAAAATAATCAGCAAGTTTAGCTACTAATTCATCATTAGGACTTGTGTAATTACTTTTTACATACTTGAAAAATATTTTCTTTTTCGGCAACATACTTTTATACAGCAAATAAATTTTTTTCTTTTCGGTATATGGGATTTTTTGTACTATATTAACTAAATCAACATACGGTTCATACATAGAAATAAATCTATGAATTATGTAAGGATTAAAGGACTCTCTATCATTTTCTTCAAAAGAGTCCCAATCCTGTTTTCCTATGGTAATATTATCTAGCCAATTAAATAATGTGATCGGCATATTCCTCACGTAGGTCTTTAGGTACCATTCCCTCTAGCATTTTTCCTGTTTGTGGGTCAAAAAATACAGGGATAGGAACAATAGCATCATCAGGAGTTCCAGCAATAAATTTGCTTACTTTACGTAAAATAACTCCTTCTTGCCATACTGGAGAACCACTTGCAGTGTGTAATCCGGTTGTGGCTTTCAAGTCAAAATTCATTTTTAATTCGGGTTGTTTCATTTTTTATTTATTTATAGGTTCAAATTCAATATCATCTACTTTTCGGCAAAAGTAAAAATCATTATTATCTTTTAATACAGTATCACACATCCACATGTCTTTTAAAGCATCAATCATTTCTTTATCTTCCCGTTTAAATGTTAATTTACGAAAAGGAACATACAAAACCCCATCTTTATTAAACATTTTTGGCAATATCATATTACTTGTTTCTTAGAAATTACTGATAAGATTTGGGAGATACAGGACATTATATTAATTTCTTTATCTACCCTAAATCCTGCTTGATATTGCATTTCGGATAAAGTAATAATTATTTCACCTTCTCTACCACTAGCATACTCATTTATTTCTTCAAATAAAAATCTAAATAAATCATCATAATCATTTACTCCTGAATTAGCAATTATTTGTCTAATTTGGGTGAATGATGTTTGGGTAGGTTTCTTTAAAATATTAAGTACTTGACTTTGATAAGTATTAGATACTAATAATGTAGAATCAAGTTTTAATGTATTATCAATAGTAGATGATTGACATACATTAAGTGTTTTACGCAAATCAGGATAATATTTGTTAATAATAACAACTAGATCCTTAATGTCATAGTTAATTCCTTCACTATCTAAAACCGAGGCAACGTGGCGAGCGGAATCTGATTTGTTAGGGGGTATAATTTTTAAAACATGACATCGTGATTGGAGGGGATCAATAATACGTTCAACATAATTACAAGTTAAAATAAATCTTGTAGTACGTGAAAACGTTTCAATTATATTCCTTAAGGATGCTTGTGCTTGAATTGTTAAAAAATCAGCCTCATCTAATATAATCACTTTAAGTGGTTTAAATGAGGCTGTGCTAGCAAATGATTGTACTTTATCTCTAATTGTATCAATACCTCTTTCATCACTAGCATTAATATATAGGTAGTCACAATCAATTTTAGATACAATAAGTTTAGCTAGTGTAGTTTTACCTGTACCTGCAGGGCCATAGAAGATAAAGTTTTGGATATCGTTTTGGTCTAAGTATTGTTGGATAATAGCTTTAACACTTTCATTACCAACATAATTAGCTAATTCACTTGGACGATATTTTTCAACTAATAAAGTATGTTCTCGTTTATTCATCTTCCCCGTAAATGTTATATGTTTTAGGTTTTACCTCAGAATTTTCTTCTATAATAACATACAATTTTCCTTTTAAAGGTTCAAGTCTAAAGGCTTGAGGTTTTGTAACACATGAAACGTAATAAGCGTTTAATGCTTCAGTTAATGAGTTATAAATTATACCATTTACATCCCACCTGTCTCCAGGGGCAACACGATTAGCGAGTTCAATATTTTTTTCTTGTTTCATAACTTTATTTGTTTAATAATGTAGGGTAATAGGGAATCTAATGGATGATTTACAGATACACCTTTATTATTTAATGTAATATATAAACTTCCCAAATCAGGAACAATGTATACATTAGTTATAACATAAGTTATATCCTCAATTATTAGTGTATTCCCTATTAGTCCTACAGCATCTCTCATTTTAATACATTTCAGGCATTCCGCCTAAACTAGCATCATCTTTATTGTCTTCTAATTTATCAACTACAACAGCCTCAGTTAATAGAATAGTTCCTGCTACTGAAGCAGCGTTTTGAAGTGCAGTACGAGTTACTTTAGTAGGATCGATTACACCAATTGTTTTCATGTCATCAAAATCATCCGTTTTAAGATTAAATCCATACCAATAGTCACCACCTGTAGCTCCAGATAAAGCATTGTAAATATCTTCTTGTACGTATCCGGCATTAGATAAAATTTTCTTAAATGGACTTGAACATACTTCATATACAATTTTACTTCCAATGTTGTTAAAATCTTTAATACCATTTCGAGCGTGCAATAAAGCCATTCCACCACCAGGTACAATACCTTCTTCAATTGCTGCTTTAGTTGCATGGAGAGCATCTTCAACACGGTCTTTCTTTTCTCTCATTTCGGTTTCAGTATTTCCACCTACATAAACAATAGCAACTCCACCTACCATTTTAGCTAAACGTTCTTGTAGTTTTTCAACTTCAAATGCTGATTTAGCGTGTTCGATTTGGTGTTGAAGGTCTTCAACTCGTGCTTTAATTTTTTCTTCATCTCCACCACCATCAACTAAAGTAGTTTCTTCTTTGCTAATAGTTGCTAAACGACACTCACCTAACCAATCTAGATTAAATTTATCAAGTTTCATACCACGATCAGGAGAAACAACAGTTCCACCAGTTAAGGTAGCAATGTCTTCCATAATTAATGATCTACGGTCACCAAAGTCAGGGGCTTTAACAGCACATACTTTTAATAGGCCTCTCATTTTGTTTACAATAAGAGTAGCTAATGCCTCACCATCAATATCTTCAGCAATAATTAACAAAGGACGATTTTGATTAGACATGTTTTCAAGTAAAGGTAATAATTCTTTTACTTGGGTTAATTTTTTCTCATAAATTAATACTCTAGGGCGTTCTAAAACAGACTGCATAGTACTGTTATTAGTAACAAAGTATGGAGATTTAAATCCACGATCAAACTGCATACCTTCTACTGTTTCAAGGTATGTTTCACCGGTACGAGATTCCTCAATTGTAACAACTCCATCACGACCTACTTTTTCCATTGCGGTAGCAATTAAAGCCCCAACTTCCGGATCATTATTTGCTGAAATGGTTGCGATTTGAGTTAATTGTTCTTCAGATGAGATTTCCTCAGAAATTTCGGTTTGAAGGTGCTCAATTACTTCTTTAACAGCTTTATCAATACCTCTTTTAATTTCTACAGCATTCATTCCATTATTTAAATGTGTTAAACCAGCTTTAACCATTTCTTGAGCCAACAATGTAGATGTGGTTGTACCATCACCTGCATTGTCTGCGGTTTTAATAGCGGCTTGTTTAACCATCTGAACACCTAATTCTTCAATTGGGTCCTCTAATGAAATTGATTTTGCTACAGTAACACCATCTTTAGTAGATTGAGGATATTCATTTGCTTTTGAAATAACAACATTTCGTCCATTAGGACCTAAAGTTGCTGTAACTGCGTTTGCTAACTTATCAATGCCGTTAGCTAATTTTCTTCGGGCTTCTGGGCCAAACTCTATAACTTTGCTCATATTAATCTATAATTGCTAAAACTAATTTTTCACTACAAACATAATATTCTTGCCCCTCATATTCGGTTTTAGTAGGACCCATAGGTGGGACAATTACTTTTTGTCCTTCTTTTAATGTAGTTGGAACCATAGTGCCAGCAATAGTCCAGCTACCTGGTCCAACTGATACAATAGTGCCCATTAAACTTCTGTCTTTACCAATGTCGGGTACAATAATGTTACCGTACATGGTTTCTTCTTCTGTGTGTGGTTTAATTACCACGTTATCAAAAACTGCTTTTATCATAATCTTATTAAATATACAAACTTTATTTTAAGTAACCAAATTTATTATAAATTAAATACCAAAACTCTCACCACAACCACAAGTCCTGCTTGCGTTTGGATTAGTGAATAAGAATCCTTTACCATTTAATCCTTCTGTAAAATCTAATTCGGTCCCTAATAAATATAATAAGGACCTTTTATCAATAACTAATTTTAAACCTTGGTCTTCTGATATTTCATCAAAAGGAACTATCGTATCATCAAAGTCTAAATCATAAGTTAAACCAGAACAACCTCCACCTTTCACCGATACTCTTAAAAAATGATCTTCGGTGCATTGTTCCTCCACCATCAGTTTGTCTAATTGGGATTTGGCTTTCGTGGTCAAAGTGAATATTTTCATTTCCTATGGTATGTTTTGGTTTGTATGGACAATTTAAGCATTTATTTCCGCAACACCTACCTAATTTAAGTAAAGTTTTTGCTGATGGTGGGAGTGGTTTTTGTTTTAAGCTATACCAATCATCATCATCTAATCGTTCAAGTGTTTTTTTATCCATTTATGCCATATTTTATATATATTAACTAGTTTTAATATTCTTAATTTTTATAAATAAGATTATTTTTCTTTACAAACTAGATAATATAAACTAGAAACTGTTTCATCAATAAATTCTAACTTAATTAATCCTTTATCAAAAATACTCATACGAGCGCTGCTAGCTCCCTTATTAGCATCCAATACTTCTTTTAATAGGTCAGAATTAAAAATTGCGTTTAAATCGATTATCCCTTGAACTTCAACGGAGTTTATGTCGTACGAGATTCTGTTGGAATAATCGTTTATATCGCCGAAATTTACCACTAAATTGTGCCCACCGTCTAAATTTTTATCCAGGTTAAATATAACAGTATTGATTTTAGGAAGTGCGTTTTTGGCTCTAATCATAGCGCTAATTGCCTCAAAATCTAAATCAGCTACAACTTGATATACTTCAGGTTCTTTTACCTTACCAACTTCGGGAATTAATGAGGCATCAGCAAGTGAAAATTGTATATTGAATTGGGCATCAGATAAAACTAATTTAGTATTAACTTTTCCTTTACTTATAACATCTAAATTAATATTGCCTGAGGTAATTTGGAGTTGTCTATCTAATAAAGAAGTATCATAAATGGCTAATTCAGTGTCTTTAAGTGGGAAATCAACAGCCTTAATGTTTCCAACCATATCACTATTTTTAGTAATAAAATCAATAACTAAATTGTTATCTTCAATTTTCCAAATAACCGAATCACACAGTCCTTTTAAATAATACTTATCAATAATAGAGGAAAGTAGTTTTTTATCTATCATGTCTATAATATACGAATAAAATTTTAATTATCCAAATTTAAAAAATCTGTGTACATTACGATTAAATATGGGTTGTCCCCAACCAATGTCTTTATATAATGTTTCTAATTTATTTTTCATAACGCCATCAAAGATTCCATCTCTGTCTATATAGGTGTTAATAAATTCAATTATTTCTGGAGGATCATCGTAACCATTAAAACCAATAACATCAATTTTGTATGGGTTATTCTTTAAATAAGCAAGAAACATTTTATCTCCTACCTGAAATAATGAATTGGTTTTGTCTAGTTTTTTAAAGCGAAGGAAATCATTGTAAAATATAGCTGCTTTAGTGTTAATAGGACATTTTAATTTTAATTTAGAGAATATTTCACCAGCTCTAGGACCTCGCTCAGTATACTCTTTTAATTGCTTTAATCCAGTAGGTTTTAAGATTTTTGTCCACTCAATAGTTTGTAATGATTCTCTAAAATCAAGTACTTGAGAGTCAATACTTGGCTTAGATTTACCAAACATAATCTCATTAATAATGTGTTCACCAAACTTTTTAAATAATGGAGGGAAATTTGATTTCATCAAATCCAATCCCTTAACATCTAGTTCATCTGTTGGGACACCTTCTTTATTAACAATGTGTTGGGCGTATCTACGTTTACCAGCAAAATAACCTCTATCTAATACAACCTCTTGTTTTAATTCAAAATAGTGTTGTGTATCATCTCCTAAATTAAAAGCATCTCTAGCAAATTCACCTATAAACTTATTTGCCATTGCTTGTAATTCAGTAGCAATTACTAATATTTTTTTAATTACATCCTCTTGATTAGTAAAATCAATATCCGGATGTCTTGCTTTTAATAAGTCTTTGCACTGGATAAAAAGTGAATCTGTATCACTTGTAACAATATAGTCTACGGGTGTTTCGTTATTTAATTCATTATTTAAATAGTCATTCATATTAGTAATACTTTCTTGTAACAAACGTTGACCTGTTAAAGTAATCGCCTTACTAATAAATTTATTGCCATCTGTGTATCTCCAACCATTAATAGCAAATACACCATAAACGTCATTTAATTTAATTTTATACGCGTGTTGGCGCCTATCATAAAAGGATCCCATAACCGGGTCATTATCTTCCTTATATGCTTTTTTCATCAACCTTTTATATTCTTGACGTTTAGCAAACCAGTCAGATAAAATTTCACATACAACACTTGATTTGTCTTTACGGAACATTACTCCGGGTGCTGATATGACTAGGTTATTTTTTTCAATAATATTAATTAAGTCTTTTATTTTGGTTTGTGATAATGCTATTGTTCTATCTTTTTTAATTTTTTCAATATTAACCACTCGTTCAGGATCCATCTGCTTTAATTCCTTTAATGACCATTGGTTGTCAAATTTACCATTGTGGACAACTCGGCCAACTAAAGTTTCAATACCCATGTTTAATGAGCGAATAATAGATGGATATAGTGATGTAAAATCTAGGTCAATAATCCATTCATATAAACCCGGTATTGGGTCTTTTAAATAACCACCAGCATACTCGGCTAAAGATACAATATCATCGTATTCCTCTTTAGTAATTTCTTTTTTCTTATATAGGCCCTCAGCATTTTTAACACTAATATCTTTTAATGCGGGGTTATAAGTAGTTGGTTTATTTGGTGAGACTATACCTTTACGTTTTAAGTATGTTAAAATAGCACCTTCATTCAGCATTGTTGAATAATAAATCTGCTCATATTCTGTATGGCAAAGGTGGCAGATTGTAACTGTTAATTCAACAAATTTAAGTTGGTTTTCTAGTTCAACTATAATTTCAACATCTCGAATGTTATACTCAATAAATTTATCTATATCTTCGTTAAATAATTTATCAAGTGAACCTTGATATTCTATTTTTTCTAACTTAGCATATTTTCTACCTATTTCCCCTAATTTATAAGACGGCTCTTGTTTAGTAATGTATTTTTTAAACAACAACATATAGTCAAGGTGATTAATACCTGCTAAGTTAACGGGTTGTTCGGGAAATTGGGGTGTAAATGTTATTTTTCCTAGTGGAGATAGGTAGTTAGCTGTATCCTCTCCTAATACTTTACATATTCTATAATACAAGTAAGGTATATCGAAGAATCCACTATTCCATCCTGTGATAATAGTAGGATCTAATTCAATCCATTTATCAAGGAAACCGTGTAATAATTCTTTTTCAGATATAAAGGGAATAATTTGCTTTTTATCGCTATTAATCTCATCCATTTTACTTTCTTTATCCAAGATAAAACAAAAGTATTTTTGAGAATTATTATCATATAAAGCAATAGCTGTTATTTCACCTTTAGGATTTTTAATGTTTTCAGGTGTTAATGCCCCCGCAATAACACACTCAATATCTAGATAAACAATGTTATTAAATGAGGGAGTATCATCCGTTTCATAATACATGTCTACTAGTAATCTAGTTTCTTTACTAACATCTTTTTCATACAATCCATTATCACTCCAATCTGCTTTTTTAGTTGGTGATACACGAGTACCTTCTAGTGTTTCGTATTCACCATCTGGATCAGCAAAGTAATAAGTGGGGTGGTACTTAAAAGATTTCCACCCCATTTTATCATCTCGTAAATAATATTGTTTTTCTCCTCGGTCGTAATAGACGGATTGGTACATTATTTTCTTTGTTTATCGTTTTGCCACTGGCCGTTATATAGCTGTTCTGATGCCACAGGTTCACATTCATGGAAATACACTTGTGCTACTCGAGCATCTTGTTCAATGAATATAGTTTCAAGCACAACCATGTAAGTACCAATATTAGGTGTTACGAATCCGGGATCAAAAATGCTTGATGTAATAATAGCACCGTTTCTCATTAAAGATGAACGTTGACGAATTAAAGCAACTCGGTTTGATGGGATATTACATCCCTCATTCATAATTACATCATAAACACCAGCATATAACAACCAACCATCTCTCCAATCCATGTTTGATTTTTCAACAGGAGTATGAGTATTAAGTTCGGTTTTGTCAACTAAAACTTTACCAATTGAGCCTCCTACCTTATTAATTTCTTTAACAGATAAATCATAACCTACTTGAGCTGGTTTTCCTTTAGCATTATCTAAATTAAGTAAACCCTGCTCTAATAATTGTTCAGCATTTAAAATCATATCCTGTGTCCTCCGTTGTTAATTTTTAAGCTGTCAAAGAATTCTTTGCGTGCTTGATTTTCGTTATCCATAAACACACCTGATGCTTTGGTAGTAACCATAGATGCTCCTTGATGTTTTACACCCCTACAAGAAACACAGTTGTGGGTTGCAACTATAGTTACAATAACACCTCTGTTATGTTCACAAATTTTATCTACTGCCTGATGGATAGCGGATGTTAATTGTTCTTGAATAGCACCTCTACGTCCAAAATGTTCTATAATACGATTTAATTTAGATAAACCAATTACTGAGCCATTTTCACCTACAATGTAACCAACATGAACTACACCTCCAATTGTTTGGTGGTGATGAGAACACATTGAAGTAAGTGGAATGTTACGTTCAATAACAATTCCATCATATCCGTCACTTGGAAATGAGGTAATTTCACTCATAGCCTCGTAACGACCTTTCCACAAATCAAATACATAAGCTTTAGCTACACGACGCGGTGTATCCGAACTATTAGGATCATTTTTCCAATCACATCCTAAAGCATCTAAAAATTTACCATAAGCTTCAGCAGCCTCATCTACCATTGACCATTTTTCCTTTTCGGTAAATGGGAAACCAGGAGCGATACCATTTGCATAACCAGTTTTTACACACTCTAAATCGAGTGTAAATGTTTTTTTATTATCTTCTACCATATTAACTTATTTTACAAAAACGTAGGGTATGTTACGATATAAACCATTATCGTCCATCCCATATCCACATAACCAATTATTATCCTCAATATACAAAGAAGAATATAGTTTTCCAAATCTATTTTCAAACTTAATACCCTCTCTTGTAAACAAAGTTACAATGTTTATACTTAAAGGTTTTTTAGCTAGAAAATGATTCAATAAAAATTTCATAGTATTTCCTGAATCTAGTATATCATCAATCAGGAATATATTTTTTTCCTCAACATCTAATTCGATGTCTTTAGTTACAACGGGTTTAACTTGTGATTGGTTAGTAACATAAGATTTAGTTCTAACAAAATCACATTCAATAGGAAAACTAATTTGTTTAACTAAATCAGTATAAAACATAAAACCACCGGTTAATACACCTACAAACACATTATTTTCGCCCCAATATTCGGTGGTTGTGTTTAGCTCAAAAGCAACTGTTTTTACAGCATCTTGAATTTGTTGTTCATTAAATAAAATTTTCGTATTCATTAATTAATTTACTAAAACCTGTATATTTTTTTATAACTTTTCCGTTTTTAATTTCTAAAACTGTTGGATAATATTCTATACCCATTTCCTCATTTAAATAAGGATCTTCATTACTAATATTATATAATGGAGCTTTTGAATCAGCAAATGCTTTTTCTAAAACAGGGGTAATTGTAGCACAATGTCTACAAGTGTCTGAGGAGAAAAAAACATAAAAATGGTTTTCAAAGATAAGATAAGAATCAAACTGTTCTGAGGTAATGTGTTTCATATTGTATAAATATCACTTTTTAATTTGTTGCTTTAATTTTTCAGCATACACGATACCATCCATTAGTTCCTCTTGGAAATGGTTTAACCAATCCCAAAATTCTAAGTCATTACGGTCCATAGTTACACCGTATTTTTCTTTTCCCATTTTTGCTCTGTTAGCAAATTTGTCAATAACCGCTTGTACAACCAAATCTGGTTGAAAGTTTTCGCTCATAAATTATTTAATTAAATATTTTGTATAATCGCTTTGTGTAGGTACAATATTAGGGAAATAATATACTTCTTTTTTAGCACCAATCCAAATAGTTTTATAAAAACCATCTGGTATAGTTGCACCTGTAGGTAGTTTTTGTGAACGAGGAGAATAAACCATCCTAATTTCAACTTTAACGGTTGCTGTTTTAGCTAAATCTCGCTCGTGTATTTCTAGTATTCTCCAAACACCTCTATTTAATTTTTCGTGTTGCAAAACACAATTTACATAAGAGAATGTTTTATATAACATTTCCTTAGTACAATTAAAATCAGCAGCAGGGGCACAATGTCCTTTATCCCAAACATTAGCAACATAATCGTTAGCATCAGATGTAATAACACCAGGGAAAGAATAAAAATCCATTCCTGTACGAGGAGCAGTACCTGTAGGACACAAAACAGTATACCATACTCGTTTAGGTTGTTGTAAGATTTCTGAGTAGACTGCTTCGTAAATGTCTGTTTTAACATAAACTGAATCGCGTTGAGCGAATAGAGATAATGGGAGTAAAAATAGTAATAATATAGAACGCATATTAATAAATATTAATTATTTGGTTCTTGATTTTTCCATATGCTCCCAAAGTGATTCGTGACTGTAGCAGATTGGATTCTTATTTTCATCCCAAGCTCCTACTTCTTTGCTTCCAAAGTCTCTTTCATAACAGTACCAAGAAAACCAGTCATAACCTTCTTCCCCGTAGATTTCTTTTAGCAGTTCTCCGATAATAACACCGTAAGGATCAGTCCAATCTATCAAATCTATTTTCAAATCATAGAGAGCAGATACTGCTTTGTCTTGCTTTTCTATAGCTGTAATTACTTTTAAAAAATTTTCGTATGTCATAATTAGTTACTAGTAAGTCTATTAATTTCTTTTAAGTAATCTCTAATTTCAGCAGCATTCTCGTAATCTTCTACTTCAGGTAAGATTGCATACTCCATCATACCGTGGAGTAATGCTTTAAAGTCTCCTTTGTGCTTTGAATCTAAATGATTCTGTAGCCAGATTTTTTGTTCAAATGGAATGTTTGAATTGTAAATTTCCGGATGCATTTTATCCTTGTATAGAAGTCGAGTGCTATAGTCCATTATACTGCGCGGCGGATATCATAACTTATTATGTGATCCCTACCAGTCCAATTGTACCCCATCTCAAATGCTTTTTCTAATGAGATTGGATACTGCTTGATCAATTCTTCTCTGTTATCACCGGCTGGCATTAACCAAGTTTTATTCTTAGGAATGTTATGCTTTATTCTGAATTCTTCAATCTCTTGAATAGTCTCTTCAGTACCGTCATACACTGGTTTGTAATGGTAGTCTGCATGGTATGCAAGGGTCTGTGCAATTGCATCATCATTTAAACGTAGCTTATTATGCTGATCGATCATCTTCTGGTCTACCAACTTACCCATTGGAGTAGTAACATCAAGCTTAGGCACACTATTACTAAACTTAGGTGATAGGGAAATAAGACCAATTGGATAATCCGTCTCGACATAATGTGAACCTTCTG
>Ga0181349_1000492_pt1 | contig 16858 bp, 15 predicted proteins | sample Su13VDMM110SD_FD_130106 | JGI IMG/M metagenome (GOLD analysis project Ga0181349, IMG submission 130106) | Freshwater viral communities from Lake Michigan, USA - Su13.VD.MM110.S.D | ecosystem: Environmental > Aquatic > Freshwater > Lake | place: USA: Michigan | collected 2013-07-16 | reverse complement strand
TCCTGTTGCAGAGATATTAAGACCTTGTTGTAGACTTTCTTTTGAATAATCAAAAGTAAATGAAGCTGTACCTGCTAATGCACTTCCGCTATTATATTGAATTTGAGTATTATTTCCTCCTGCGTTTAACGGTGCCCATGAAGCAGATGTTGCGAATGAAGCTGTACCAAATAAAGATCCTGTTATTCCTTGAGATACATTTAATGATCCAGTTATACTTTGTGAGCCAGAAACAAGGACTGTACCGATTAAAATCTGTGTATCATTTGTTGCATCTCCAAATTGATTTGATCCTGATGAATTTATTGTTGATGATGAGATTGCTGTTGTATTTAGTAATGCAATTGATGCAGTTCCACTTACTGTTACATTTCCTGTAATAGTTCCTCCTGTTAGTGGAAGATATAGAGGAGCGTGAGATGCTGTTAAAGCATAAGAAGCTGTAGCAGCATTTGTTGCTGTTGCAATTGCATAAGAAGCTGTACCGAATAAAGATCCTGTAAATCCTTGAGTAGCTATTACTGATCCTGTTACTTGAACAGTATTCCCTGCTGCAAATACTAAATTACTTCTTGATCCATCTGATACTCCATTCCCTATAATAAAGGCAGATTGTACTGATGATGATAAGTTGTATTCACCCTGTGCATGTTGGTAATTCCCTAATGCTACTGTTCCTAATCCTTCGGCATGTGCTGCTGTTCCCCGTGCTACTGTACTCTGTCCTTCTGCGTGTGAATATGGTCCTGATGTTGCTGTAAGATATCCTTCAGCATGTGAATAGGTTCCTAAAACTGCTGTAGACGTCTCCCTACCTTCTGCATGTGAGTAATTACCGCTTGTAGCTGTCTGGTAACCTTCTACATGTGAATATGATCCTGATGCTATTGTAAAATATCCTTCAGCATGTGAGAAGTTATATGCCTGTAGTCCACTAGGCCCTTGTGTAAGATTCCCAATTATATTAACTGATCCTGATATACCTGTTGATCCTGAGATTTGTACTACACTGTTTCTAGATATACCTCCACCTCCAATGTCTGACCATTTTGAACTACTTGGTAAGTTTACTGAAACTGACGTAGGAGGTTGTCCTATAGTTGCACTTCCTGTATAATGTAGGTTGAGTACACTTGCAGATACTGATGCTGAGTAGAAGTATGATGAGAAGTTGGTATCTAACTGTATGTGTGATAGTGCTGATCCTGTTACGGTTCTTAATGTAATTGCCATGTTATATATCTATTTTTACTATTATTGTCATTTCTGTATTTGCTGATTTTGGTGTTGGTTGTGCCATTTTACCTACTGCTATTAGTTCGTCTGCATCGTTATATAATCCAACCGTTGTTATGTATGGCTGGAATATGCTTCCTGTTACATTGTTCTGTCTATCTCCTTTATTTATACTGCCTGAGGTTGAGTGTACTTCTCCATCGCTGTTATAAACAGTTCCTGTAGAACCGCTTAATGTAGATGGATTATGTGTATAATTATATTCAGAATCCCGTATTTTACAGTGATAGTTATGAGTGAATATTGGTTGACTTGATTCCCATTCTAGTACTAAATTTTGTCTTAATTTTTTGGCTGCTATAGCAGTAACTAGTTCTTCTCCTGATAGCGGGTCTATTCCGCCCCATAGATTTTGTAAAAATTGTGAGTATATTGGATTGGTTATAATAATATTTCCGTGGGGATATATTATATCTCCTACATACTCTCTAGGATTACTTGCACTAATGTATAAGTTTCCATCTCCATCATCATCTATTCCTAAAGTATCTATTTGATTTGTTTGAAATGGGTCGTTTGAGTAATCATCCACCCAATATGTTCCACTTACGTATAGTATTTGTTGTACTTGACTAATTACAAAACTTAATCCTACTCCAGGATTTAAGTGAGTACCTACAATTGATCTAGGTATTGATATTACAAAAGCATTATCTACTGGGTTTCTGCTTTCAGGGTAGGTAAGTGTTGTTTGATTATAGTAGTCGAATGAGTGAGATGGTATCTCTGTTACGTTTCCTGTAGTTTGTTTTGTTGGATAGTATAACTGCTTTAGTGAGTTAACATATACTCCTGTAGCAGAAGGTATTAGTTGAATTCCATAGGAATTAAATAAATTACCAGTTACTGCCCATCTCTTGTGGGCAGTATAGGTGGTTATAAATGCATCTTGTTTGTTTAACTTTTTGTAAGTGCTCATTCATTAATAGTCAAGCTTGATTCTTACTAACGCTTCTTTTGTAAAATCTTTTAGTAATGGTCTTGATAGTTTAGCAACTCCTAATAGGTCATTGTTATTGTTATACAATCCCACTGTTGTTACGTATGCTTGTGGTGTATTTATCAATACATCGTATTTCAACTCTCCTGACCCTGTTATAATAGATGGGTTTGTTGAATAGTTATATTCACCATTTCTTACCCTAATAAATACATAATTTGATGTAATAGTTTCTTCTGATTGTAATATAAAGCTACCACCTGCTTTCACTATCTCATAAAAAGGTGATAGGTTTGGAGATGATGTTAAAGGAACGGCAGATGTTTCATTAATAGACAGTCCTAATCCTCCACCGGTAGATGTATTTGCTTTTAATGCTTCTCCGTTTAATACAATAACTCCAACGTCTGGTAGGAACTTACCGTAAGAGCCTGATGCTACTGTGTGTCCTAGTGCATTTAGTGTTGTAAAAGGTGTTCCGTTTGATCCACTTACAATATCGTAAACTCTCCCTGAATCTGTATAAGATATTGTACTTAGTACTTGACTATTATCTGTTAGGTTTAGTGTTGTCCCTCCATTTGTTAACCTTAGGTTAAATGTTCCAGGTAGTAATTTTTCCTTATACCTTCCTCTATTAACTGAAATTACAAATATTGAATTAGGAGTTGTATCCCCGAAAATAAAATCAGTATTCTCATCTCCATTAATAAGTGTTCTGTACTGTCCATATATTATAGAAGAAGCTGATTTTCCATTTTCTCCTTGTGATATATTTTGTGATCCACTTCCTTTTCTATTGCCGTATGCAAGAGAGAATTGTACTGCTGCTCCAGTTGCAGTTGGTGTGCTTTGGTAGATATCGTAGTAATATCTATTAATAGTTGCTTGTGATGAAGCAGTGAAAAAACTGGTGAGGGCTGTTACTTGTCCTGTCCAAGCTGGTGCTACTATTGATTCAGCACTTATTGTAATATCTTCTGTATCTAATCTTTTGAATGACATATCTTTTTATTGATTTACTTGTATAATTGTTACAGGAATGGTTACCCTTGCTCCAGAATCTCTACCTACTACTGTAATTGTTGTTTGCAATTGTGTATTTGTTCCAAATAATGTATTAACTGTTGTTGCAGTTAAGTTGATTGAAGTACCAATTACTGTTTTAGAAACATTCGTCCCTAAAGTAGTTGTTGAATTTAATGCTGTAGCATCTGGTGTATTTACTCCTACTCCGTTAAATGAATTTAATACCCTAGCATCTGCAATAGTTACTGTATATCCTGAAGATTCAAAGTTTTGTGAACTTCCGAGGTAGTTTAATGTTTGTGGGGTGATAGCGAGTGATGCTCCTTGTTTTAATCTAATAGCAGCATAACCTAAATCTAGAATTGGTAATCTAGCAGTTCCTCTTGGAAGAGTTGTTAGTTTATATTTCATGATTTGAGTTTCATCAGGAAATGCTTCTAACAACGGCATTGCTTCTATAGCTTCTCCGTAAAAAGCTGATCCTGAGGCGTGATTTGGATTGTACAAAGTGTAGTCAATCTCATCATCTGCTAAAGCAAATTGTGTGATTTTAAAAGATCCATCCCCTCTAGCTAATAATTCTCTTCCCTTTTTTGTTAAAATAGCATCAACTGTTACTACTTGATTACTTAAATATCCCATTTTTTATGTCTTTTAATTATAAATATATGTATTTTAATTTTATCTTACTACTACACTATTACAACCTGTCCAAAGCCGTCAATAGTTAAGATATCTAAGGATTCTTTTATAACTAACCTACCTTTTGATATTCCCTGAATTTTATTTCCTTTTAACTGATATATTTTTGTTAGATTTGGTATTTTGAATAATGCACGAGTATTGGGGATGGCAAATTGTCCGGATGGTGATCCATTCCATTTTCTTGTTACGTCTAGTATTATTACATTTTGGTTAAAGAGTGCTATTTGTACATCCTCTACTCGTATATATTCTGTAAAAGTAGTTTGATTAGTACCGTCGCCCATCGTTATAATGTCTCCTATATAGATATCTGGGTAGGTTGTGCCTGCAAGCAATTGAATTGTTATTGTATTATCACTACTTGCTATTGCTGTTCCATTTGTTACGTATCTAGTTTGTGTAACATATGGCTGACTTGGTAAATCATCCTGTGATGTACTGAGGTAGTCGTTGTACAGTACAGTGTTACTTGATATTTGGTTGTTAATTGATGCTGTTGTTATACTCGATGGAAAATAACTTCCTTTAAATGATTTACCTGTTATTGCTGAGTCTAATCCTCCGTATTTTATACTATTTGTTGATGTTCCTTCATATCTACCGTTAATCCATCCTGTCATTGAGTAGTTACTATCTTGTATATTTGCTTTTCGTGCTGTTAGTGTTAATATATCGTCAATGTTAGTTGGATTTACTGAACCTGGTCCTCCTTTAATCTCATACCTATCTGCTACCATTACATTGGTTGACTGTCTGTTATCTTGCACATTATTTAATAATACATCATAGTCTCCTCCAAAAAAGATAGTACTTGTAGTAGACGGTATCGCTACTATTATTTGTGATAGTATTATCGGTGTATTATCTGCTAGATGGTTAATTGTTACATGTGTTATTTCAAAAAAATAATAAGTTACATTATTTCCTCCGAATGTTACTGTTCTACTTACTCTTGATTGTATTACAAATGTGTAATTATATCCGTTAAGTGTCATGTTAATCTGCTGGGCTGATAATAGTAATTGTGTTGAGTTAGTACCGTTATTATCAATTATAGGTATTGTAAATCCAAATACAGTCAATGGAAATGATTGTGGTGTACCAGGAGGAGCTTCACTATACCAGATGTTTACTGAGTTTGGTTGTGTTGCATCAACTATTGTTAAAAATTGTGTACTAGTTAGTGACATTTATATATTATTTTTAATTTAATTTAGAAAACTACCCAGTTCCACTACCACATACATCAGCTATACATGCGGTATTATTTGTCAAATAGTTAGTGTATATGTTACCGAATTCATCCTCTTCACATCTATAATCAACACCAGGCTCACATGTATCAATTACTACATCTACTACTGGTGATTGTATAGTTACCACCTGTATACAAGTTCCTGCTCCTCCGTAGGTCTGATTAGTACTATAGGCGCTTATACGTATATTGCAATCTGCTAGTTTTATACTATCTGGCCCTAAAGTCGGTTGGTTGAGCGGTACATCAAGATATTGTTCAAAAAGATATTCCCAACGGTTGGTTAATCCTGTTGCTGTTGTATATGCGGCAAATGCTCCTCCTTGTATATTCCAACCATACCATGTGATGGCAGAGCCGTAGTTGGTAGTTTGGTAAGGGTAGTAGGTTAGTGTGAATATCTCATCACCGCTCCATCTGAATCGCGGATTAAGAGGATCTATTATAGCAGTCAGATCTTGAACTAAAGGGGAATCTGGTGTGATAAATGCGTATGAAGTAGCTTCATCATTTTTATCTACTAATTCTACAAAGAATGTAGTATCCTGAAGGTTCTGCCCTGTTGCAAATAAACTCCTAATTGTTGGGGTTGTGTTTAGTAGACTGACTGGGTCTATTGTTTTTCTACATACTTTAAATGTCTGTGGATTTACTTGTGGACTTGTGTTTGTTTCAAAGAAAGATGTATCATTGAAAAAGTATGTTTCACCATTGGTGTAACCAGTTATCGGACATCCGTCATTGACAGTGGCAGTAACTTTTCGTCTACAGGAAGGTAGCCCGGTGTGGGTTTCAATTGTAATATCTCTTGCTTCTATTGAAATTGTTGTTCCAGGAGGATAATCAGTAGGGTTAAATGAAACGAAGGTAGTTGTTACTTCTTCTAAACCTGGTGAGAGGTCGGCTATAGGGCGTGTTATAAAGTATTTTATATTACTATTGTTAACTGGTGAGAAAAAGTATGATAGATCGTATGACTGCTCTCCTACGATCGCTCCTGGTAGATTTACTATCTCTATAGAACAACTTGCATACATTGCTGATGTACTGACTTGGCAGTTTGCAAGATTTGATGAAGTTGCTTGTAGCTTTATTATTTGATATTGCTGAAAGTCAGTATTTGTAAATATGTATGGAAATACCGGATATACTGTACTACCTCCAGCAACTGATGCAGTATATGATGTGTATAGGGATGTTCCTCCGAAAAATGTTGATAATTGGTAGCTTTGTAGTGGGGTTATTAGTAGGGGTGGAGGTGTTGCTGAGAGAAAGCATATTGTACTTGAACCGCTTACTAATATTATATCGTATACTAATTCTGTAAATTGCTCTGTTGTAAATATATTAGCACTTGTTAACCCACCTTGCGTGATTGTTATATTACTTCCTGAAAAATCTCCGTCAAACTTAGTTTCTTCGTGTCCATGTCTATAATCCTGTCCTAATCCTAAAGGTGTTTGTACTAGTCTGTAGTTTGTTATTGGGTTATTTTGATTAATGTATGTTATAGTTGTATAGTTATCATTAATACCAAAGGTATTTCCATGACTACTTTCAATAAAAGCAGTATCTATCGACCCACTATGTTCTGATCTCGATCCTGATAGAATTACTGATTTGGCTTTGTTTCTTTGTAATAGGTGTGGTTTGATTATAATACCTGTATCTGCTGTCACTCTGGCAGGTATAAAATCTCGAACCATTTTAAAGATAGTATTATCAAAGAATTTAATTAATCTAACATAATCAAATATATTATAAGCAGCTGAACTACTCATAATTCTATTTGTTAGATTAGTTAAAGTATCGACTATACTACCTGTACTGTCTAGTAATGTATAACTATCTGATGTTAAGTTTCTTGGATCTCCTATGTAATCATCTATGTTAAAGCTTGATAAAGAACCTGTAGCTAATGAAGAAGATACAATGTAATTATCTACATTATCGGTAGGTGAAAAACCTACCTCTATAACGTGTAGATCATCGGTATATTTTGGATCTCTCTTATAGATTGATGTATATGGTGATAAGGTACTCCCTGTTATTAAACTACCTGTGTGATCTAATCTTATCTTATCTAAGGAACTGGTGTAATACCTATAGTCACCGTAGTAAGGTCTCTCCTCTACATTTCTTCCACCGTATACTTTTATTTGTAATATATCAGAAGGAATTCCAAAACAGTTGATTAGAGCTCTTAAGCCTCTCTCTGTACCTTTAGAACTTATTAATAAAGGAAGGTTGTGATAAATTCTTTTGTAAACCTCTTTCTGGTAGTTATCATAAGAGGATGGTTGTATACTAGCATTTGATCCTGTATATGATCCTGTAATATAATTTGTAATTTGTTCACTACCTGATTGATATGATTGCCCTATAATAGTTGTAAATAGATCTTGAATAGATTTATTTGAACTATATAACTGTACTCCGAAATTTCTTAAAGCTTCTGCTACTAAATCTCTCGAGATACCAAAATCTAACCTATTATCTGCATCATATTTATCTGTTACAGCTTTTCCATATAACCATAAATTATCGAAGTGTTGACCAATCATATGTATGAACGTTATATAGTGTTCATTATTTGGATCATCTCTTAAATATGTAGGAATTGTGTTTATTAATAAATTATTATTAATACTATCGTAGTATACTGCTTCATTTACTTTATTAGAGTACCAGGTTTGTGCTGATGGGGAAGTGCTTATTATATTAGAATACGGTCTACTGTTGTTGTTTTTAGGCCAGGAATTACTTCCTGATTCATAGTATAAATACCTTTCGTAGTGATCTAAATTATTTAATACACCTTTAATTAATTCTGTATAATAACTAACACTCCCTGATGCTCCTGGTGAGGTTTGGTATTGTACTAGGTTGGTAGAGTAGTTAGTTATTAGATCTAATTTGTATTTAAAATTTACCAACCTCTCTTGTGCGGAAGAGAAATGTATATAGTCTTTATAATTGTTATAATCTATACTAATTTCTATACCTTTTTCGTTAAATACTGAGTATATCTCGCTGTTACTGTTATTTACAGGGAAGCTAAATAGTTCATTGTAGTTTAGATATTCTGAGGGAGTTAGGTTAGTATCTTGTATATCTAGATTAAAATTAGGGGATTTTAATAGTAATTGATTAACTGGCTCGTCTGGTACTGTGAAATCTATTTCATATGAAACTGAATCAGAGATTACTTCTACTATATTTAGAGTACTTCCTATATCGTATGTACTAGGAAGTGGTTCGTACAGCTTTACTACTACTGCTTTTTGATTGTTAAAATCCCTGTTCTGTATATTAGTACATATAAAAAGGTCATTATTCCCGAAATTTAACCTAAACCCTTCGAAGTAACTTTGAAAGTGTATAGTTTCTGCAAGGAATGATGCAGATCCACTTACCATTTCATCACTTAGTGTAGTTGCTAGCAATCTTAACTCTGTTCTATCAGGGGATATTGCGTTGATGAAAAACTCAGCTCTTGATCTATCAGGTGTAAATAAATCGTTTAAAAAGTGATATAGTAGTTTGACTCTTTTCCTTTCATACCCGTATGTCGTAGTATCTAATACTGGATCTATAGTTAGAAAAGAAGCTCCTGAGTTTCCAGTAGATTGAGCATTGCCGTAGAACTTATACCTTGTATAATTATCATCGCTGTCTAGTAAATTATTTGCTGTCCCGTATATATGTAATTCTACAAAATGCTTTTCAGGATCAAATAAATTATTTAATGTAAAGGAATTTATTAGCTTCTTATCAGATTCTTTATATTTTTCAAATCCAATGATTTCTTCAACATCTCTATCCTCTACTATATATGTTACATCTGCCATTTACTATACCTGTGTTTGTAGTGTTAATATTTGTTGACTTAACGAGAGATTTTCTTGTCTTAGTTGTGCTATTTCATCTAGTAATGGCTGTATATCTAATGTGTCTTTCTCGAAATCTAATAATTCCGAACTTTTTCTTACTAAGTAGTCATGAGAATCTTCTACTCCTAGTACATCTATTATGTAGTATAGATCTTCATATAGTCTAAAAAATTCAGCAATATCGTCGGTTGTATTAGTAGTTGGTGGTGTAAATGTAGTAAAACTATTATCTATTACTTTTTTAAATCTCTTACCATCTAAAACTGTTTTTTTTATCTCGATACTTTTATCCATTTCTAACTACTTTAAAAATATTTTGATTATCTACTACTGTAGTACTTTGATCTAAAACTGTTTTTATTAATATACGGTAATATCTCTCAGGTTGCAACCCATCCATGTACACATCGAAAAATGCTCCATTTGAGTCACAACTTATTTTTGTAAACTGTGTATTAAAATCAACAACCATTTCTTCTGTATTCTCATCTCTCAATCCCCAATATGAAGCAGATGGGAGTGCGTAGTTTGTAAGGTATATAGAGGAGGTTGTGAAAGATCTTACTGGATATTTTGGTCTAGCTGATAGTCTAAATCTCTGTTTACCTATATCCGGGTAGCTTCCTTTGTTGTTTGTTAGGTTAATTGTTGATATACTATTTGAAAGAATTGAAAGAGATCCTGTATTGTAAGTACTATCATCCCATTTTAATTCTAAAAATGGTGGGTAGATTGTATTTGTATCTGCTCCAAAATACTTGAGTCTAATAGAGGCAGTTGTGTTGTATTCTAGATTATCTGGCAGTTTTAGTATAAATCCGTTATTACTGATTGTTCCTGCATCAAACAACTGTATAGCTTTTGTTACATTTATATCAACATCGTTTGTTGAATTTAGTGCATGAGATTGTGTAAATTCTAAATTTACTCCATTTGAGCCTGTATACCAGTTTCCTCCTCCAGCGGTTGATCCGGATTTATAAGAACCTGTTGTATTAGCTACAAACCCTACTGTTGTCCATGCTCCTGCTTGTCCTGCTGACTTATACTGCCAAGAAGCACCTGTGGTATTAACTGGTGTGTCTCCAAACTTTCCTACTCCATTATCCCATGTTCCATAAACAGGGTATGCATATAAATCGTAATTAACTGGTACTGCATAAGCATCTGCTAGATACAAATGCAAGCTTGCACTATATACTCCTCCAGCTATCTTATTGGTGATTACATCTTTAATTTCAGAATTACTATATTGAATAAGTATTCTACTTGTCTCTCCCTCTCCTGTAATATCTGTATATCCTCCTATCTCTACTATTTCATCCTTACCAGCATTTCCTGTTGGTGCTTCTGTAAAGATAAATGTATCCTTCTCAGGAAAAATTCTATATACTGCCATTTTTATAGTGTTGTTATTCTCCCGTTAATATCTATATCAGGATATTTTATTTCAAAAATCATAGGATCGTATGAAGGGTATATAATATTGTTTCTGGTAGCTCCATATATGTCGTAAGCATACTGTGAGTACTGTCCTCCTACTTTATTATATATCTCTACCTTCTGAACTGTCTGCACTCCTTTTTCTTGATCGAGGAGTGTATATATACTCGATAAATTAATAGGTTGATTTATATTCCATTTATTTATGTCAAAATACTCTTTAAGTAAATTAGTACATCTTAGTAGTACATCTCTTCCCTGGTAATTATTTCGAACTATTACATCAAAGTTTAATTCAATATTGACTATAAATGCATCTTTAATATTAATAGCATCTGTTAAAATCATATATCCAGCTAAATATTGTTTTAAGTTATTTTTTAAACTACTAGATAATCTTACCAATTTATTATCACTATTAAAAGCGAGAGTATATATAGATAATGCTAACGGATTATTATCTACCATACTTCCTCCTTGCATATTTGGATTTGATAATTGATCTTGTGCAGTATATATTTTTGCTATAGATCCGTACTTTGTAGGCATAGATAGTGCTCGTACTGCATAATCTTGAAGTGTTACTGCTCGATTCTGTTCATTAAATGCTCTTAATGTATTTTGCCTTAATTCATCAATACTATCTCCATCTCTACCTCCTGTAGCTGCTCGTGGGTTATTAAATCGTAAGGTATTTTGCTGTACTGTATTTATTCCAGAGATTGTTCCTGTTGAGAGTATTTCTGTTATTGTGTTTGATGGCACATTTGCTTGTGCTCCTCCTCCTACTAGGTAGGTTATTGTTAATACTGTATTCTGTGGTGCTAATCCATAAGTTTGTGTGTATAAAAAATTACTTGGATCATATGCATACTTTAGTCTACTAGGTACAGTACTTAATCCTAGTCCTACATTAGTGGGGTTTGGTGTTATAATTGAATCATCCTGATTTAATACTCCGGATCCGAATTGAATCTGTAATTCACCTGCTGAGGTAAATCTTGTTACAAATCTCCTAGGAACTTTCTGTAAGGAAAGTAAGTTTGGTACTAATCCAGTATCAGAAAATGTGTTTGGTGTATCTACAAAAACTGTTTCTTGCCCTAAGAACGGTACTTCTGTCCATGTACCTCCATTACTATCAGTTATTGATAAGACTCCTTGTATATTTCTATCTGCAATGGTTATTGTTTTAAATTTCTCTACAGATCCTATAGTTTGTTCAACTGTTCTTACTTCTCCTGAAAATGCTTTTACTGTTTTGCTTAGTTCGTATTTGTTTGGAGTAAATCCTATCAATGAATTTATACGGACTATTGTAGGATCATATGAGCTTGAAAAATAAAAATCAATAGGTGAATCTATAATAAAATTAACACTCCCCCCTGTACTTGATTTTAATCTCGTATTTGGACCTATTTTTAGTGCTTGACTCCAGTCGGGATCATAATTAGCTCCTGTTGCATCTACTAATTGTGTTACTTGTATTTCTACTTGAGAAGCTGCTATAACTTTCGGGGAATACCCCATCATATAGGCTAAGTTATATAGGTTAGATGGATTTTTAGCATACTGTAAATATGTTTCTTGTAATTGAGTATCTTGATAAAAAGCTAAAACATCTCCTACATATGCTGCCATTTCTATAAACATCATACCAGGGGAGGTAGGGGAAAAATCATTGTAAGAGTCGGGGAAGTAGTTTTTGGCATACTCTATTAGTTGTGCTCTAAAATCTGTAAACTCTCTACCTACGTATTTTATATCTCTATCTTGAATCATTACTGTTGAAAATTAATTGATAACTGATCTTGTATATTAGTCATCGTTACACTATATCTTAGTGAAATAGTTATAGTTTGTGAATCGATATTTTCTTTTATTTCTAACCTCTGTATGTTTACTTCTGGAAACCAGTATGATACCCCGTTTCTAATAACTGAGTCTATTTCCTCTCTTTTATCTCCTGTCATTTGATCAAAAAGTAATGCTCGTAATCCTGCTCCTAAATTTGGATTAAAAAATCTCTCAGATGTACCTGTTAAGAAGTAATTGATTAAGTTTGATTTTAAAGCGTCTTGAGTTGTATATGTAGTGTTAAATACACTAGTAGAGGAGAAGGGTAATGCAACTCCTACTCCTACACTCGGCTGTAAATCTAATGGATCTATGTTTTGTATATCAAATGGCATTATCCTCCAAATCTTTGTTTATCTTTATCTACTGATGCTTTATATATTGCTCCTGCATTCTTTACAAAATCCAATGTGCTTAAATCTAATCCTGGTTCTGGACCTGGATTATATTGTTGTATGGTGTTATCGTTAAAATTCTGCATGTCTGAATAACCTGCTGTTATATTTGAATATTCTGCCTGAGTCATATTATTTCTTGTCTCATTCAATATATCAGCTATAGGATCTCCTGTATTAAATACCGGTTTTCTTGGTGGTTGGTATGATTGATACTTTACAGGTTCTACAGACCTTGTAGTGGGTTTTACAGATTCAGATAATATTGAATCCATTTCCTCTCGAACTGCTTCTTTAACTGCTTCTTTTATTAATTTTTTTAATAAATCTAATTTCATATTAATAAATAGTTATGTTATACTAATTGATTATCTATTTGGAATTTAATCTCATCTAAGAGCACTTGTACGGAAGAACTAAAAGAGGAGGGACCTTGTAATACGACTACCCCTCTTTTATTTCTAGCAATAGCGTATCTTCTAGGAGCTATTCTAGAGGAATGAGGGTCTTCTACTATGTCGAGAGTATATTCCTTATAGTTAAAATCCTCACTAGAGGTTCCTTCAAATCCTGTATTCTCTGGAGGTTGTGCTGCTTTTACTATTTCTTTCGAATTACCGCTATTTTGTGAGCATTCTGCAATTTTTATATCTATAGCTTGTAATCTATCTCTTAATGTACTTAGTGGTGTAGTTATTGAGGATATTATAGAATTTACTGCTTTTATATCTCCTTCTACTACATCAATAGTTGTAGTTAATGTTGTTATTGTATTACTGTAGGTGTTAAGTACACTCATAGGTACCCCTAGACCTCCTGTTTGTGGTGGGATAATTGCGGTAGGTACTGGTATTTTTTTTATAACTTCTAACGCTACCTTTGCAACTGTTACAACTGGTTGTAGTTTACTAACAATAGGTTTAATAGCATCTACTCTTTTTTGAAAAGAATTTATAATCTTAAGTAGGTTATCTTTAATCTTTAAAATCTGCTTCATACGTTCTACATTCGGACATCCATTTGCGAATTCTTTAAGTAGTTCTAATACTTTTTTCTGAACGGTAGATCTTAACTTCCCTTGTAATGGACCTATCTGACTTGAAACTGCTTTACTTATCTTAGACTTAATTGCCATTATTCAATGTATACTTTTTTAGATTTTATCTGATTTACTAGTCCTCTCAGTACATTACATGTATCTACTACACAGTATCCTTCTGTATTTATTGTTGCTATTGGTCCTCCATATTGTGCTTCTGCTGTCTTCATTGCTTGCCCTATATTCTGTAAAGCATCTAACATTACTGATAAAAAATTACCTAATTGATTACCTAATATCGCAGGCTCTGCTATTCCCGCAGAGGATTCTCTTGCTTTAGCACCTATATATATCTTATCTGCATCTAGACATGCATACTCTTTCCCGTCAAAATTTAATGTATTCGCATTTAACCCTACAGAGTCTTTTGCTGATAGCAGTACGCTTTCTTCTTTTGCGTTAATATATATTCTCCCTCCATTTAATACTGCTTGGTTCCCTTTATATTCTTGTGCTAATTTTGGAGGAGAAGTATATGAAGCTCGTTTTGTATTAGCTGCCTTTAGTGGTACTTTATGATTTGATAGGAAATATAAGGAGTTAGGATCCTCATTAATATTCTCTACTATATAATCTATCCCATTAGTTGTCTGTATTTGCCCGTTGCTAATTATTATATACGGGAATCCATTATTAGTTTTATCTACTATTGGGTTTAATACTGATAAACTTCCGCCTAATCTTATCGACTGTCCTTGCCTCCCTTCTAGTAATGTATCTCCAGGGAAGGGGAATAGTGGGTTAATAGTAGATAGTTCTTGAAATCCTAATCCTAGATACTTACTTTTATTATACCCAGGATCTGGTAAAGCATTATGATTTGGAGATCCCCAAAGATTTACTATATCTTTATAATATAGTCTTTTGTCAGAGGTGCTTGATTGTACTTCTGATGAAGGACCTGGTATTAGTGATACTATTTCGTTTTTTACAGGGAGTTGTTTAATCCCTAAGGAGAGAGGTAGTGCGGTTTTAACTGCACCTCTTACTATTCCTTTGTAATCTAGAGAAGTGTATTTTATAGATCCTACCGGTAATTCATTTCCTTTTTCATCTAAAAAAGGCCGAGAATCATCTAACTTAACATCTACTACTTTTCCGTAATTAATAGTACCTTGTTGACCAGAGCCTTTACCAGAACCCCCTGTCATTATAGATACTTGATTCCCTAAATTATAAGCAGATCCTAACATTCTCCTTCTCCTTTCTTACCTAATTCCTCGCTTTGCTCTATTAATTTTGCTAATTCTTCTGGATTAAAGAAGTCTGTTGTATCTTTTCCTCCGCTTGATTCTAGTCTTTGTACCAAAGCTACCATTTTTATTAAATGCTCATCATTCTTTACTCCTACCTCTAAATATTCTTTTATCATAGGAACTACTAAAGTAGCATCACCAATATTCTCTACTAAGGGTTTTAACTCCCCTATTAAAGCATTAATTTGTTTTTCTTTGTTTCTAGAATTATCATATATCTCTTTTAAAACATCAGAAACAGTTTTTTTTCCAAATATAGTTGTATCTAATCCCATACCTTATTTATTATATAAATAGATGCTATCTAATTATTGTATTTCATACCCTGCTTTTTGATAGATTTTATACCTATCGTAAAAATTATCTTTTAATTTATTAATAACTCTGGTTAAGGTAGGAGTTTCACAGTCTGTCATCTCTCTAATGTATATGTATAATGCTTTTTTTCTAAAGATTTCTAAATCTTGTCTGGTTTTGAATATAGTTAGTATTGCATCTACTACTCTCTGTTCCTGTTCTTTAGGGAATTCACTATATAATGTATCGTAGCTTACTTTAATAAATTCATCCATTATTGCAGCTAGATTTATACGTCTTGTATTATTATCAGATAATTCTGTCTCATAAGAATCTTCCACCTCTTCAAACGATCCTATTTGCTTTAGCTTTCTATAATTTTTATTATTGTAGTTGATCAACCATCTCTTTACAATGGTTTGAAAATAAGAAAAAGCTTTTGCTCCGTTAGTAGGATCAAATCTATGTAATTTCTCTTCCACTAGCATAGAGATAACTTCTAGTTTTAAATCCTCTATGTCATTTACATCTGTGTAATAGAATTTAAATGTATGGATTATATTCTCTGAGAGTTTGTAGAGAGGTATGTATATATATTTTTTAAATATTTGATCCCTATATACAGGATCAGAGGAAGTATTGTATTTAACAATCGCATCCTCTGTTTCTTGAGTGAAGTAGTAATTACTTTTATTTATTGGTTTTGCCATAATCATCTGGGAGACGATAGGCGTTTATAGTTTCTTGGATTTCTTTCATAAAGTTGAAGAAAACTCCTACTTCATCGTCAGATCTAAAAGCGCCTTTCTCATCTAATTGTTCAATATAGATTTTTGATTCATTAATAAGATACGCAACCTTTCTTAAATAACCTACTTGGTATTCTATAATATCTTCCTGACGTGTTACCTTCCTGTATAAATTCCAGGTAGTATATCCAAGTACTCCAACTATTATTACCGATATAATTAATAATACTAACATTTTAAATTGATTTTACTGCATTTAACAATCCCTCAGAGGCATTAACTCTCTTTCCGGAAGAACTACTCACCTTCTCTACTTTAGGAGAAGTACTTCCTCCTTGTAGTTTCCAAGCATCATACTCTATTTTAGAAGCAAGAAAATCTGCTTGATGAAGTATATATACTATATTGGTTCTTAATTTAGAGTCTGGATTAAAGGATAGATAGTAAGGTTTATTTACTTCATCAAATAATCCATCATGTAATTTAATAGCTAAGAATTCCTTCTCATTCATAAAGATACTGTTCTGCTGAAGGATAAAGAGAGACCTATCTTGTATAAGCATAAAAGAAAGATCTTTGTTATGGACATATACCTCCCCTAATTTATCCCTTCTCCAAGCATCTGTTTGTGGGAGATAATTCGG
>Ga0181349_1000491_pt1 | contig 16859 bp, 19 predicted proteins | sample Su13VDMM110SD_FD_130106 | JGI IMG/M metagenome (GOLD analysis project Ga0181349, IMG submission 130106) | Freshwater viral communities from Lake Michigan, USA - Su13.VD.MM110.S.D | ecosystem: Environmental > Aquatic > Freshwater > Lake | place: USA: Michigan | collected 2013-07-16 | reverse complement strand
TTGAAGAAGCATGGAGTAAATGGTTGGGTGTAAAGTATTCTGTGTTTGTAAACTCAGGTGCTTCTGCCAATCTATTGTCGATGACTATTTTAAAACTCAAACATCCAGAAGGTGGTGAAGTTATTGTTCCACCTTTTACATGGATATCTGATATTGCCACAGTTATTCAATGCGGTTTTACTCCTGTGTTTGTTGATATTGATTTAGATACTCTTGGAATGAATCCTCATGGTGTCATCAATGCAATTACTGATAAGACACGTGCTGTATTCCTTACCTACGCACAAGGATTTGATTGTTTGGATGATGCTTGTTTACAAGAATTGCAAGTGCGTGGCATACCTTTAATTGAAGATGTGTGTGAGTCACACGGTGCTACCCATAATGGTAAACTATTAGGTTCGTGGGGATGGATGTCCAACTTTTCATTCTACTTCGCTCATCACATGTCTACCATTGAAGGTGGAATGGTATGCACCGATGATATAGACACGTATCATAAACTTCGTATGCTTCGTTCACATGGTATGACACGTGAGTGTGGTTCTGATCCAATGATTAAAAACTATCAGAAAGTATATCCAGAACTCAATCCAGAATTCATCTTTGCTTATCCAGCATACAATGTAAGAAATACGGAAATTGGTGGCATACTTGGCCAAAATCAGTTGAAATATCTTGATAATAATGTTATAATAAGAAATGAAAACTTGTTTGCTTTCTTATCCAAGTTAGATAGTAAAAAATATAAAGTAGATTTTCGTTTAGTTGGTTGTTCAAATTACGCATTCAACATTGTACTACAACCTGAGTATGCAAATAAAGAATTTGTAGAACGACTAATGGGCAAGATGCGTGATAATGAAATTGAGTTTAGAAGAGGTTCTGCTGGTGGTGGTAATCAATTGCGTCAACCGTATCTAAAAGGTATTGTTGCTGAAGACTATCACAAGAACTTCCCTAACACTGAACACATGCACTTCTATAGTTTTTATGTGGGTAACTATCCAACTTTATCTAAGATGGCAATCAACGAAATAACTGACGTATTGAACAAGGTGTAATTATGAATATACTCGTAACTGGTGGAGCAGGATATATTGGATCTATTTTAGTTCCTGATTTATTATCACAAGGACATACTGTAACTGTGCTTGATAACTTTATGTTTAAACAAGCAAGTCTTAATCATATCTGTGCTCATAAAAACTTTAATGTTGTAAATGGTGATATACGTAAAGAAGAAATTATAAAGCCATTACTTAAACAGACAGATGTAGTTATTCCATTAGCAGCTTTAGTTGGTGCTCCTCTGTGTAACAAAGATGATATTGCAGCATCAACAACTAACTATCATGCTATTGGAATGATGTTGCAGAATGTACACAAGAGTCAAATTATTCTTATGCCTACAACTAATTCTGCATATGGTTCGGGTGGTGATAATAATTTCTGTACAGAAGAAACTCCACTCAATCCTATCTCATCGTATGCTATTGCTAAAGTAGCAGTAGAACAAGAACTAATGAAACATGAAAATGCAGTTAGTTTTAGATTAGCAACTGTGTTTGGTATGTCACCACGTATGAGAACAGACTTGTTGGTAAATGATTTAACATATCGTGCAGTGTATGATGGTTCAGTAGTTCTATTTGAAAGTCATTTCAAACGTAACTATATTCATGTGCGTGACATATCAAGAGTGTTTACACATGCAATAAATAATATTGATAAGATGAAAGGACAGATTTATAATGTAGGTCTTTCTACAGCTAACGTATCTAAAATGGAACTGTGTGAAAAAATCAAAGAATACATTCCTCACTTTAGTATTATGGAAGCAGCAATAAGAAAAGACCCCGATCAGAGAAACTATATTGTTTCAAATGCTAAATTGGAAGCAACTGGATTTCAAACTCAGTTTACTTTAGATGATGGTATTACAGAGTTAATTAAAGGCTACCAGATGATTAAGAACAGTATTTACGGTAACGTCTAATACATTTCTAACGGCAACAGGAGCATTCTACAGACATCATTCGAGTATGTCAAGAACAATATAGGGCAATTATAAATCATGAGTAAACAAAACCACTACGTAAACAATGCTGACTTTCTGGCAGCACTGATAAAGTATCACGAAGATTGTGCTATTGCTAAAAAGGAAAACACACAAGAACCCGATATCCCAAACTATGTGGGTGAGTGTTTTCTAAAGATTGCAGAACATCTTTCCCGAAAGCCAAACTTCATTTCCTATACCTACAGAGATGAAATGATTTCGGATGGTATCGAGAACTGTATCATGTACTTTCGAAACTTTGATCCTAAGAAATCCAAAAACCCATTTGCGTATTTCACTCAGATAATATACTATGCTTTTCTCCGTAGGATTATGCGAGAGAAGAAACATCTATATGTTAAGTATAAAGCAACACAACAATTTGGATTACTTGATGAGGGTGAGATGTATGAGGATGAGTTAGGAAATATGAAACAGTTTGAACTCTACGATAACATATCGGAATTCATTCATAACTTTGAGGAGGGTAGAAAAAAGAAAAAGGGCAAAGTTGTTAAAGGACTTGACAACTTCCTAGAAGACCCTGTATAATACTAAGTATGAAAATATGCATACTTGGTGATACTCATTTTGGGATGAGGGGGGATTCATTAGACTTCCATAAATACATGGACAAGTTCTACACGAACACGCTCTTTCCCTACCTAAAGGAACACAATGTTTCCACTGTGGTACAGCTCGGTGATTTATTTGACCGTAGGAAGTTTATTAACTTCAACTCACTTTATCTCTGCCGCAAATATTTCTTCAAGAAATTACAAGACGATGGTATACAGTTCATTACATTGTTGGGAAACCATGATGTCGCATTCAAAAACACCCTACAGATTAACTCATCACAACTACTCCTGAACGAGTATGACAACATTACTATATGTGATTCTTTTACTACACTTACTTTTGACGGTATCGATATTGATATTGTGCCTTGGTTATGTGACGATAATGAAGTTGACATCTTTAAAAAAATAAAGAAGAGTAAATCACAAATCTGTTTTGGACACTTTGAGATTGATGGTTTTGAAATGGAACGAGGTGTAACCTGTCACGGTGGTATTGACAGAAAGAAACTTTCGAAGTATGATATGGTTCTCTCTGGACACTTCCATCACAAGTCGGATGATGGACACATCTATTATGTTGGAACACCAGGTGAAATAACATGGTCTGATTATAATGACCCACGTGGTTTCCATATCTTTGATACTCATACACGTGAGATGGAATTCATTCAGAATCCCTATCGCATGTTCTACAAAATAAATTATGATGATGCACTAGAAAACTTTGCACAACTTTATAAAACATTTGATTACTCTATCTACGAGGGTGCGTATGTTAAGATAGTTGTAGTGAACAAAACAAATCCATACTTGTTTGATATGGTTATGGATAATCTATACAAAGCAAATGTTGCTGACATCTCAGTGGTGGAAGATTTTACTGACATCACAGTTGATACAGATCAAGAATTGATTGACCAAGCAGAAGATACAATGACTATACTCTCGAAGTATATTGATAACCTGCCACTCACAGTAGAACCCGACAAACTTAAAGGTCTGATGCGTGAACTATATGTTGAAGCACTAAGCTCCGATACTGAATGATACTATTTAAAACTTTGCGTTGGAAGAATCTTCTTTCAACTGGTAACTACTTTTCCGAAATACAACTGAATGCCAATACCAATAGTTTGATTATTGGTGAGAATGGTTCGGGTAAATCTACAATGCTTGATGCGTTGTGCTTTGCTCTATTCGGTAAAGCATTTCGGAGTGTGAACAAACCAAATCTTATTAACTCAATCAATGGTAAAGATTGTGTAGTCGAGGTTGAGTTTGATATTGGTAATAAACAATATAAGATTGTTCGTGGTATCAAACCAAACATCTTTGAGATTTATCAGGATGGAACTCTAGTAAATCAGGACGCAGCAATGCGTGACTATCAAGAGTATCTGGAAAAGTTTATCATCAAACTAAACTATAAATCCTTTACTCAGATTGTTATACTTGGTTCGGCATCCTTTGTTCCTTTCATGCAGTTGTCTGCATCGGATAGAAGAGCAATCATTGAAGACTTGTTGGACATTCAAATCTTTTCTACGATGAATGGATTGGTTCGTAATAAATTATCTATGAATAAAGATTCAATGATAACGAAGAAGAATGAAATTGAATTGATGCAACAGAAGTATGACATCAAGAAAGAGCACCAAGACAAACTCAACGAAGACAAAGAAGTAAAGGTAAACGAATATGCTAGTGAGATACAAAGTTGTACAGAAACCTTACGCACGATATCTGGAGACATTGACAGTTTGGAAGAACAGAAAGCACATCTTCTCCCACTCGTTGCCAAGATTCCTGAAAATGAAAAGAAGATTATTGCGCTTAAAAAAGTTGAATCGAAAATTGAAAGCAAGATATCCGAAGTGGGAACACATAGACATTTCTATGACCACAATGCTGATTGCCCAACGTGTAGGCAAACCATTACCGTGGAGTCTAAAGAGAGGCACTTGGGCGAACTACAATCAAAAGAGCAGGAACTTGCTGGTGGTCTAACCGAACTGCAAGAAAAAATAACTGAACATGAAACTCTATTGGATCAACTGCGTTCCAACGAACAGACACTACACACACTACGCATTGAACTCGCAACAAAACAAACTGGTAAGGCAGGACTAGAAGCAGCAATTGTAAAGTTACAAAAACAAATTGATGATTTGAATTCGGCAGATAAGAAATCTGCTGATGTAACTGAACTGACTAATCTAAAAACACAAATCAAAACATCGAAAGAAGATTTGAAAGTTTTGATTGAAGAGAAATCATATTACGAAGTTGCAACCAGTTTGTTGAAAGACTCTGGTATCAAAACAAAGATTATCAAACAGTATCTACCCATCATAAACAAGTTGGTCAATAAATATTTGGCGTCATTAGATTTCTTTGTCAACTTTAACCTTGATGAGTCGTTCAAAGAAACTATCAAGTCACGACATCGTGATGACTTTAGCTATCACAACTTCTCTGAAGGTGAGAAGCAACGTATTGATATGGCTCTGATGTTGACTTGGAGAGCAGTTGCAAAACTAAAGAACTCATCGAGCACCAACCTTCTGATACTAGATGAAGTCTTTGATTCAAGTTTAGATACCACAGGCACAGAAGAACTGATGAAGATTTTACATGGACTTGAAGATGTCAATCTGTTTGTGATTAGTCATAAGGGTGATATACTTCAAGACAAATTTGCAAACACAATACGATTTAAGAAGGTGAAGAATTTTTCAAGGATAATAAAATGAGTGATATACTAACCATTGATACTGCATCAGGTGTCATTACTGAAGAAACAATTAACGAGTTGACAGTTTATAATGAGTATCATCCTCTACTCAAAGAGGTGATGCCAGAGTATACTGAAAAACTTCCTAATGAAAATATGACGATGTTGTTAAAGCAGATGCGTAAGACACTAAAACAATATGGTGCTTTCGGTCTGTCGGCAAATCAATGTAATGTCCGCAAACGAGTGTTCGTTCTCGGCACAGACCAGTTTACTATCTCTTGTATCAATCCAAAAGTTATTGAGGTCGATGATACAATAGTGAAGGAGAGTGAAGGATGCTTGTCATATCCAGGTATGTTCTTGAAAATCAATAGACCTTATTCGATACTTGCAGAGTTTACGGATGAGTATGGTGAAGTGAAGCAGCAACGACTTGAAGGTATGACTGCACGATGCTATCTGCACGAACTAGATCATATGAATGGTGTGCGTTTCGTTGACCACGTAGGTGAAGCTTCGGTTCAAGTTGCGAAAAGAAAAGCAGAGAAATTTATAAAGACTTTTGTTCGTACCAAAAAGGCAACAAAATAGGACTTGACAACTCCCGAACTTTCGGGCATAATGGTTATTCAGTAATCAAAAGGAGTTGTCAAAATGTCAGCATTAGAAAAGTTTTCAGAAGAGCAAGAGATAGAGTTTTATCATTCTGCTAACGATGTTAAAGATGCAATACGGAAATATGGTATTGCCATTGTAGCATTCTGTATGGAAGAGTTGGCAGAAGAACTATTGTCAAAATCAGAAGATGAATTTGACTTGACAAGTGCCACACATAGCGGTACAATGGTTATTCAGTAATCGATGGAGGATAACTAAATGACAACTGTTTTACAAAAATCAAACCTTGCCAAGTTGCTAGCTACTGAGAATGTAAACGTCCAGTATCGCAAAGCAAAAACGGCATCCTTTAATCCCACAACACGCACATTGATAATTCCTATCATGAAGGAAATGTCAAACGACTTGCATGATCTTCTAGTAGGTCATGAAGTTGGTCATGCTCATGATACACCGAAAGATGGTTGGCATGATGCAGTTCATGCGAACGGCAACAACTACAAAGGTTTTCTAAACGTAGTTGAAGATGCACGTATTGAAAAACGCATGAAACGTAGATATCCAGGTCTTCGCAAATCATTTAGAAATGGTTTTGATGACTTGATGCAACGTGACTTCTTTGGTGTTGCTCTTCGCAATCTCAATACTCTCCCATTTATTGACCGAGTGAATTTGATTACAAAATCAGACTACACTCTTGACATTATTTTCAATTCAGAAGAAACTGCTCTGTTGGATAAAGTCAAAGCAATTGAAACGTGGGATGATGCTGTTCGTGTTACGAATGAATTGTGGGCATTCTCAAAAGAAGAAATGTCAAAACTTAGTGATCATGGTGGTCATGAAGGTTTTGATGATAGTGATAGTGACTATGATGATTCGGATTCATACGGTGAAGATGATCCTAGTGAAGATGACCAAGATGGTGAGTCTGGTTCAGGTGAAGGTAAATCATCAGGTGAAAAAAATGACAAGTCTGATGAGTCTGCTGCCGACCAAAAATCAACCGAAAGTGATGACGGTGATGATGGTGAAGATGATGGTTACAGAAACATATTGAATCGCAACAAACAATCTGCTGCTTCAGACTTTGATCAATATTCAGATGAACCAGTATGTGAGACTGATAATAACTTCCGCAAAAATGAAATAACTTTGATTGATGAAAAGTCTCTTGATTATGTGTATGCAAAATTGCCTACTCCAATCCTGAGTAAAATTATTACTCCTGCAAAACGTGTACAGGAATTGCTTACTCAAGAATTCTCAAAACAGAATGCAGAGTATGAAAGTGTTTCTACATCATTGTATAATGATTTCAAACGCAAGAATGAACGATACATTTCGTTACTTGCCAAAGAATTTGAAATGCGTAAAGCAGCAACCAAGTATGCCAAGTCACGACTGTCTAACACTGGTGACGTTGACATTAGTAAGATATACAAGTATCAGATTGACGATAACATTTTCCGCAAGATGATGAAAGTGCCGAAAGGTAAATCGCATGGTCTGGTTTTGTTGCTTGACAAATCAGGTTCGATGTCACAGAACATGGCATCATCGATTGAACAGATTTTGATTCTTGCATTGTTCTGCCGCAAAGTGAACATACCATTCAAAGTATATGGTTTTGGTAATGCTATCGCAGTTCGACAGATTGATTACCCTAACGAAATGAAAGCATGGGAAAAAGAACTTGAGAAAAATGAACTGTCATCGTGGAATGATATGTACGGTACCTTCAGTAAGAATGATGGTGAGTTGGAAACCAATGTGGTCTATCTGCGTGAAGTAATCAACTCGCAAATGGGTAACGCATCATTCCAGAAAGCAGTGAAAAATCTTTGCTGCCTGATGAATTCGTATGGATACGGCACTAGCTTTTATCACCAACGAAGTTTTCATCGTCCACCAAGTGAATCGTTGAGCAATACACCATTGATTGAAGCACTTATTGCACTGAAACCAATACTAGAAGAGTTCCGTCAAACGAATCATCTGGATATTGTGAACACTGTTATCGTGCATGATGGTGATGCCGATGACATTCAAGCAGTTTATGCAAAAGGTGAACGACACAATAGAAAATGGTTCAACCCACGAAGTGAAAATGTATTTGTTACTGATGGTAAGAATCAATTGAAAGTAGCATTCAATCCGAAGACACATAGTAATACTTTGCAATCTGTCATTTCGAATTGGTTGACTTTAACTACTGGTTCGAAGTTGTTCGGATTCTTTATCGTGCCTACATCGGGTAAGGTAGCCAAGATTGTTGGTAATCGTTTGGTCAATGATGAGTTGACTGAAATCCGTAAAATACCAGGTGCATACTTTCAAGAAAATGAAGCAATCAAGAAGTATGTGCGTCAGATGAGAAAAGAAAAATTCCTTGTATCGCAACTTGATGGATACGAATCATTCTTTTTGATTCCTGATGGTTCGAATCTGGAAATAAATGATGATGAAATTGTAGTAACTGGTAAAGTGAATTCAACTAACCTTGCTAAAGCGTTTATGAAATTCAATAAAACCAGACAAGTGAATCGGGTATTAATTACCAAGTTCATACAGGGTATTGCCAAATAGGAAACAAGTGGGGTGTTGCGTAAAAACAACACCCCCTACTTGACAAGTGAACCTAGATGGGATATAATGGTTGTTCAATGTGATTACGGAGTTTATATATTATGGCAAAAGTTTCTGCGGTTCGTGCTAAGTTTTTAGATGCTGTTACTGCAACTGGTGAAAAGACTGTTAGTCTTCAGGATATTAATAGTATCTGTGCAAAAATCGGTATTGCTCATCCTTATTGGTTTACTAAAGATGAAGCAAATCGTGTTGGTCGTGGTTTGTATAAAGTTCCTAAATCTTCTAAATCCCCTAAAGCGTCTGTCGAGATTCCCAATCTGACAGCACAAGTTATTCCTATGTCTAAACCGACTGAAAAACAAATTGGTAATCGAATCACTAACTTGGTTACTGATCTTGAAACGGATAATCTTGTACCGCAAAAATACGAAAACTATGTGCCGTTCGGTAACTTCGATGATATCGAATCAATCATAGCTTCTAAAATGTTCTTTCCAGTATTCGTTACTGGTCAATCAGGTAATGGTAAAACAATGTCAATCGAACAGGCTTGTGCAAAACAAAAACGCAAGTATGTTTGTGTGTCAATGACTCCTGAAACTGATGAAGGTGACTTGTTAGGAAACTTTGTATTGATTAACGGTCAGATGGAATGGCGTGATGGTCCCGTTACTGTCGCTGCCCGACAAGGTGCAGTTCTCTGTATCGATGAAATTGATTATGGTGCTGCAAACTTGTCTTCACTGCAACGTGTATTTGAGGGTAAACCTTTCTTGTTGAAGAAAAAGAATGAAGTGGTTGTTCCTGCTGCTGGCTTTACTGTATTCGCAACTGCAAATACTAAAGGTAAGGGTTCGGAGGATGGTCGTTTCATGTTTACGAATGTTCTGAATGAAGCATTCTTGGAACGATTCGTGAATACCTTTGAGCAAGATTGGCCTCCTGTTACAGTGGAACGCAAGATCATCACGAAGGAATTGGAATCTATCGGCAAGTCTGATAAAGAATTTGCTGAGAAGCTCGTAACGTGGGCAGATGTGATTCGCAAAACCTTTGCTGATGGTGGTTGTGATGAAGTGATTTCAACTCGTAGATTGGTTCATATCGCAAAAACGTATGGTGTATTCGGTTCTAAAATCAAAGCACTTGAATACTGCCTAAACCGTTTCGATACCGATACTAAGGCATCATTCTTAGACTTGTATACTAAGGTTGATGCTGGTGCGAACACTGAAACACTGTTAGTAAAAACGCAAGATGCGGTCGAACCTAATGAAGTCGCCGACCCATTTTGATAATTGCCGTAAATGTACTTGACAACTACTTATCATCGTGATATAATGGTTGTTACAGTTGAGAGTAAGACTGCCTTTCAACTGCTTACTTGTAGCAGTCAAATTTTTTGGAGCATTTCGTAATGTCAGTTAAATCAAAAATCCTTGCTTACTTGTCTAAGACAGACACCGACTACAACACATTGACCGCCGCACAAATTCGTGCCAAGTGGGGTGTGTCCGATGTAACAAGTCGCATCAGCGAACTGCGTAAAGAAGGTAACGCAATTTACCTGAACAATCGCACTCTTGCGGATGGTCGCCAGATTTCTTTCTACCGTTTGGGCAAACCAACTAAGGCAGTTGTTGCTGCTGGTGTTGAAGCTCTTCGTGCTGAAGGTATCAACGCTTTTGCCTAAAATAGTTTAGGTTCTGGTGGAGTGGAAGCATATATATAATCTGTGCTTCCACTCTTTTTTTTATGGATAAATTATGCAAATACAACTAAACGCTGAAGAGCTCAAAAAAACAAAACTGTTTGTAGCAACCCCGATGTATGGCGGTATGTCACATGGACTGTATGTAAAATCCTGCCTTGACTTACAAACTACGATGATGCGGTATGGTGTTGAAGTGAAGTTCTCTTTCCTATTCAACGAATCTCTTATTACACGTGCAAGAAATTATTTGGTGGATGAATTCCTCCGCACAGACTTTACACACTTATTGTTTATCGATTCTGATATTCATTATAACCCACAAGATATTCTGGCACTGATTGCACTTGACAAAGATGTTATTGGCGGTCCGTATCCGAAGAAGTCTATCAACTGGAATAACATTGCAGAGACAGCTCGTAAAAATCCAGACCTGAATCCAAAAGAACTTGAGAATCTGGTTGGTGAATACGTCTTCAATGTTGTACAGGGAACGCAACAATTCTCCGTAACCGAACCATTAGAAGTGATGGAAATTGGAACTGGTCATATGCTTGTTAAACGTCATGTGTTTGATAAGATGGCAGTTCAATACCCAACCATTCGTTACAAACCAGACCATGTTGGTCAAGCCAACTTTGATGGTTCACGATACATCCATGCGTACTTTGATACAGTGATTGATACTGTTGATTCTATCGTTGGTGGTGGTTCAGATCGTTATCTGTCAGAGGATTACATGTTCTGTCAGATGTGGCGCAAGATGGGTGGACAAATCTTCTTGTGTCCGTGGATGAGAACACAACATATCGGCACCTACGCATTCACTGGTAATATGCCAGCAGTTGCACAGTATACTGGTAAGTTATAGTATACGGCAATAAAGATGGTTACATCCGAAAAGACTTGATAAGAGTCTTACACTATGCTATCATGGTTATATACAATCATGATTTGATAAGGAAATAATTATGAAACTTTCTAATGATACTCTAAGTATCTTGAAAAACTTTGCTTCAATCAATCAGGGAATATATTTTAAGAAAGGTAAAACGATTCGAACCGTTTCTACTGGCAAAAATATCATGGCTGAAGCAATAGTGAGTGAAGAAATTCCAACCGAGTTTGGAGTTTATGATTTGAACAATCTTCTTTCTGTTATCTCTCTACACAAAGAAGAACCGACTTTTGATTTTGAAGATAACAATATTCTTATCTCAGGATTGAAAGGTCGTAGCAAAATCAAATATCGTTTCTGTGCTGCTAGTATGATAGTCACTCCCCCCGATAAAACAATTGAGATGCCTAATCCAGAGATATCGTTGAAACTTTCTGGTGAAGACCTCGATTGGGTTTTACGAGCTGCGAATGTTCTATCATCTCCATTCATTGCTGTTGAATCGAATGGCAGTAAAATCTTTGTGAAAACATTTGATTCTACTAACGATGCCGCACACACTGATTCGATTGAGATTGCTGAAGGTAATGGTGATATCTATTGTATGATATTCAAAACAGAAAATCTCAAAGTGATTTCTGGTGGTTATTCCATCAAGATTTCATCGAAAGGTATCGCAAACTTTAAACATGAAACTGCCAACATTCAGTATTGGATCGCAACTGAAAACGGCTCTAAATTTGATAAGGCGAAAAAGTAATATGACAATGAAAATGTTTATGAATGCTTCACCCGAATATGATGGAAAATCGATTGCCATTAATTCTGATGCTGTAGTATCTGTCTTTACGTATGAAAGAGATGATGAAGAGGGTGAGGAGAAATCCATTACCGTTCTTTACGGTGCGACAGGAACTTCTTGGGAAGTTAAAGAATCATATCTTGAAGTTGTCAATCGTTTAAATGAACCTAATTGAATTTGGTGATTGTCGTGAAACAATGCGTAGGTGGGCAGCAGAAGGAATCAAAGCCCAAACCTGCATAACAAGTCCGCCTTATTATGGTCTACGTGATTACGGTCGTGATGGACAGATAGGTTTAGAAGAAACTCCACAGATGTATGTTGATGCAATGGTAGAAGTATTTCGTTGCGTATGGGATGTGCTTGAAGATGATGGTACACTCTGGTTGAACATTGGTGACACTTACTACAACTATCGTGGTAGGACTGATGCCTTTTGCAAACAGACTGTTTCTAAAACCATGCAAGATTTACCATCACATAGTCCAACTCGAAACAATAAGTTGGAAGGTTTGAAAGGTAAAGACTTGATTGGTATACCGTGGATGCTTGCCTTTGCACTTCGTGCTGATGGTTGGTATCTGCGTCAAGATATCATCTGGCACAAACCAAACCCAATGCCTGAATCAGTTAAAGATCGTTGCACTAAAGCACATGAGTATATTTTTCTATTGAGTAAATCAGACAAGTATCATTTTGATTCTGCCGCAATAGAAGAACCGATACAAGATGTGACTGCATTACGAATGCTTCGTGGTGTGAGTGACACACACAAGAATGTGAACGGAGCACCAGGACAAACAAAACATTCGATGAATCAACCCCGACCCAATGTGCGTAAAGAATTTGATAGCAGTATGGGTGGTGGTGGAACAAGTTTTGTTGGTCATAGTGGATACAAAAAAGCAGATGGTACATTGATGATTAAACCTACACGAAACAAACGTAGTGTTTGGACTGTCAATACCAAACCATTTAAGGGCGCACACTTTGCGGTGTTCCCTGAAGAGTTAATTGAACCATGTATACTGGCGGGTGCTCCTTCTAATGGCATCGTCCTAGACCCCTTCATGGGTTCTGGTACGACAGCAGCAATGGCAGTAAGACTTGGACGACAATATTTGGGATGTGAACTCAATGAAGATTATAAACCACTTCAAGATAGTCGCATCGCAAAAGAACACAAGTCCACTTTAGAAGAATTTTTTACATGATTGCCGTAAATATACTTGACGACTAGTGTAGATGGTGATATAATAGTAATACAGTTGAGAGAGAGTGACCGACTTTTAACTGATTTAATAGGTCTATATCCTACAAATTGAACTGGTATCATGCCACTAAATTTGTTTAATTTTATGGAGAAAAAATAATGGATTTTAACACTCAACATAATTATGATGACTATAATGACTTTGATGATTCCAAGTCATTGCAATCTTTAGACCAAGCTCTAACACAAGCAAAACAACCGCATCCACTCGAATTGTCTCGTTTTACATGTGGTGTACCTGAACGTATCGGTTACAAATATGTAACACGTGCTATTGTCCCATTTGATCAAATATTTGAACCGAAGATTAATTCAAATAATAACACTGTTCGTAAGGATAAATGCCCAACATATATCAATTCTTTGATTGATTCGTTCAGAAATGGAATTGAACATTCAAAACCTGTTCCTATTCTTGTCCGTAAAACTGGTGTAAATTCAAATGATAAAGTGACTAACTATGAGCGTCAAGATGGCAATAATCGTCATGAAGCATTGACATATCTTGGTTTTACTGAATATGTGCATGATATTCTTGAATACGATCCTGCATGTGGATACACAGAGGAAGAAGCTCGTATCACATTACAGTTAGATTCAAATAATCATGTTGTTCAATCACCAACAAGTAAAGATGATGTAACAAGAGCGGTTCTTCAATTATTGCAATCAGGTTCAACTATCGTAAAACCAGAAGAACTGAGCATCCGCCTTTATGTTGATCGTCATTGTTCGTATATGCCAAAAACATTGAGAGATTCTGCTGTTGCTCAAATTGTTTCTGAATGGAATACTCTTACGTTCAAATCAACGAACCCAAATGCACAACCAATCGTAAGGAATTTCAATACTTATTCTGCATTTGATGTGAAGACCTTTATCAATAATGACAAGCATGGATATCAACATGCGGGTGAATTTGATAACTTCCGTAAAAAATACGCATACTCAATGAAAGAAGGTTCAGAGCGTTCGAATATCATCAATGCAATTGTAAAGTGGAACAAAGAGGTAGTTGTGAAAAAAACACCTGGTGTTAAAGGTATCTACTTTATTGCTCACACTTCCCCTCCAACTAAAAATGAAACGATGGAAAAGAAGTTGACTAAAATGCAAGATGAGATTTCAATTTTCGAAAATGCGATTCTTGAATGTGCTGCTTATCATGCAAAACACGGAAAATTTCCGTGGGAAATTATTGGTCGTCTTCCACAACTTCCAACAGATGGTGATGAAGTTATCACTACGAAAGAAAAGAAGTTCTTCAACAGCAATAATTAATTATTGTTTACATGTCCAAACATCCCTCAGTAATGGGGGATGTTTCTCTTGAGATTATTATGATTTATGTGAAAGGTTCCGATGGAACATTTGTTATGGACAGAAAAGTATCGCCCTCAAACAATCGAGGATTGTATTCTACCCAAACGGTTGAAGGAAGTCTTTCAACAATACGCAAGTCAGAAACAGATACCAAACTTACTTCTAACAGGCAGCGCTGGTGTCGGGAAGACGACAGTGGCCAAAGCACTGTGTCAGGAAGCGGGATGCGATTACCTAGTAATCAATGGTTCTGATGAATCAGGCATCGACACATTCCGAGTCAAGATAAAAAACTATGCATCATCAATGTCATTTACTGGTGGACGCAAAGTTATCATCATCGATGAAGCCGATTACCTAAACCCAAACTCAACACAACCTGCACTGCGTAATGCTATCGAAGAGTTCGCAAGTAACTGTTCGTTCATCTTCACATGTAATTACAAGAACCGTATCATCGAACCACTTCATTCGAGGTGTGCAGTCGTTGAATTCGGTTTGAAGAATGGTGAGAAGCAGAAGATGGCATTGGAGTTTCTGAAGAGAACTGAATCGATTCTACAAAGTGAAAAAGTTGAGTTCGACAAGAAGGTTGTTGCCGAGTTGGTGAAAAAACATTTCCCCGACTTTCGCCGTGTGATAAATGAGTTGCAACGGTATTCACAACTTGGTAAAATTGATGTGGGTGTTCTGGCTCAAGTTGCTGATGTATCCATCACTGAGATAGTGAAGTATATCCAAGACAAAGATTTTGGTGCGGTCAGAAAATGGGTTGCAACCAATGAGATTGATTCGACTACATTCTTTCGCAAGTTGTATGACAATCTATACGATTTCCTCAAACCACATTCTATTCCACAAGTGATTTTAATTCTTGCCGACTATCAATACAAACAAGCATTCGTTGTTGACCAAGAAATAAATATTGTTGCTTGTCTTATACAAATAATGGCGGAAGGAGATTTTAAATGAAAGCAGATGTAATAGCAGAACACTATTCGGATGATGGTATTAAAGTGTCTATGGTAATAGAGAATGATGATCGATATTGTGTATTCATATCATGCTTGGAAAAGAATGTGAATGAAGAAAAGTATTTTGACAATGTGGAAGATGCCAAATCGTTTGCGAGAGAGTGGGTGCTGTGAACCCATTTGATTATGTCAAGGATATTCTACAGGGAAAAAAGAACCTGATAGTGGATGACCTGAGCGAGAAGGACTATCAACCATTCCTTACCAATCGGTCACTGTCCTACCATCACGACTGTGTTTATGTTGCCAATGAGATGAATCGCAACCACTTTCTTGACAAAAAGCTACAGAATGATTTTCTTATAAATATCGTAAGGTCTAAGAAAAGAACCTATGCTAAGTGGATAAAATCTGAGAAAAGTGACGATATAGAATGCATCAAGCAGACATACGCCCTATCAGATGCCAAAGCTCGTGATGCTTTGCGACTACTAAGCAACGAACAAATCCAAAAACTCAAAGAACAAACCCTGAAGGGTGGATTAGGAAAATGATATGGTTGATTTATCAAAATTCCTTGAGATCGAACTCAAGGAACAGGATGACTTTCTGAAAGTTAGAGAAACTCTAACACGAATTGGAGTATCGTCAAGAAAAGAAAAGGTATTGTATCAGTCGTGCCACATTTTACATAAGCAAGGAAGATATTATCTGGTTCATTTTAAGGAGTTGTTCCTTTTAGATAACAAACCATCTAACCTTTCTGAAAATGATGTTCAAAGACGGAACGCAATTGCCGATTTATTAGAGGAATGGGGCTTGCTAAAGATTTTAAATCGTGATATAATGGAAGATAATATAGCACCAATTCACCAAATAAAAATCATCTCTTTCAAAGAGAAAGATGAGTGGGAATTGATTACTAAATATAATATAGGTAAAAAGAAAACTGATTATTAATATGGTGACTTATCATGTACAAAACGAAAAACAATTTGGTGAAACTTGTGAATAAGTATACCAAAGAAGAAGTATTTACTAGAGATTACGATGATGTGATTAGAGAAGGCGCCAATGAATTCGTTCGGGTCTTTGCTCAATAAAATCCTCAAATAACTTATCTTGTCAATCGCACAGCATTTGAGATTGCCAAGTAAGTCGTGATGCCTTCGGGGTCACGTTATTTTAACTTGCTTAATAAGGAGAAACGTATGACACGTATTTCATTTGGACCACTATTACACCAAACACTTGGTTTTGAAAACTTTATTCGTGATGTTGAGAA
>Ga0181349_1000482_pt1 | contig 17039 bp, 27 predicted proteins | sample Su13VDMM110SD_FD_130106 | JGI IMG/M metagenome (GOLD analysis project Ga0181349, IMG submission 130106) | Freshwater viral communities from Lake Michigan, USA - Su13.VD.MM110.S.D | ecosystem: Environmental > Aquatic > Freshwater > Lake | place: USA: Michigan | collected 2013-07-16 | reverse complement strand
GATTCTTTCAGGTAGCACAGACGGTAAAGCCGTCAAGGTTGCTGCTACTGCTACTGCTGGTACAACTATTCATACTGGTTCGGCTACGGCTACGACGCTTGATGAGGTTTGGATTTATGCGGTAAACAGTTCTGCGTCATCGGTTAAGTTGACGATTGAGTGGGGCGAGGCTACTGCACCTGATGGCAACATCGAGGTAACTGTGTTGCCTGAGGCTGGTTTAGTTACAGTTATTCCAGGGTTGTTGTTGAAGGGTAATGCGACTGCGCTTGTGGTTAAGGCTTTTGCTGGGACTGCGAATGTTATTTGTCTTCATGGTTATGTGAATCAGATTACGGTTTAGTTATGGCTTATACTTCTAGCCAAATTGTTCAAGCAGTTCCGACAGGTATCAACTCTGCGCTCGTTTTAATTACATCTGGTTCGGTTAGTTCTGGTACGACTGTTTCGTTGGATTCAATTTTTTCTGCGACTTACAATAATTATTATATAATTTTTAGCAACATTGTTCAAGCAGGCACAACAAATGTTGTGCAGTTTCGTACAGGCGGTGCTACTAATACAACATCAAATTATTCTTTTGGTCGCAGTTATTTAGATGTTTCTGCGATGGCGTGGGAAGCGGGTTCAGGTGGTACGACTTCTATTTCTTTAGGTTCAACTACTGCAAGTGTCATGAACACTTGGGAAATGGTAATTAGTAGACCTTTTGCAACTGGTGAAACTAGCGGCTGGTTTCGTCAAGCAGCAGAAAATACTTCTATTGTTTCGTTTTTTGGGTTTCATTTGTTTAAGGCAACAACATCGTTTGACGGTTTAATTTATACGGCTGGAAGTACTTTTACTTCTGCTAGTTACGCTATTTACGGATTGGCAAACTAATTATGAAAACAACAAATAACGGCGTGCTTAGAGAAATGACAGCACAAGAATCAGCGGAATATGACGCAACTATTGCCGAAGCAGTAGCGCAGGCTGATGCTCTCGCATTGAAGCAGGCTGCCCGTCAAGCGGTGTTAGATAAACTTGGTTTGACAGCAGACGAAGCACAAGCGTTACTGGGCTAAACGATGACAAGTTCACGCAGGTCGATTGGATATGTTTCGGCTTACCCTGTAGTTGCTGCACCTGTTGATGCTCCGTATGGTGTTGCTACTGGTGGCATTGGTTCACCGACAGCAGTTACAATCAACAGCGTAAATTACGAATATTTAACTTTTAATAGCACAGGAACTTTGACTGTTACTAAAGCAGGTTTGTTTGACTTCGCATTTGTGGGCGGTGGCGCAGGCGGCGGTGGGGGTTGGACTGGTGGCGCTGGTATTGGTGGCGGCGGTGGTGGTGGCGGAGGTTATTTCGTCGCCACTTTGTATTTGTCTGTAGATGCCCCCATTACTGTTGGTGCTGGTGGCGCAGGCGGAGCAGTCAATGCCACTGGTTCAGACGGTGTTCAGTCAAGAATATTAGGTCTTATCGGTTCCGTGTCATCAGGCGGTGGTGGTCGTAGCGGCGGCACAGGAAACGGTATTTGTGGTGGTGGTGGTGGCTATGACAATAGTGCCCGTGGTAGTGCTACTTTTAATTCAACTTATGCAACTGCTGGTTTTGGTGGTGGCAACGTGTCGAACTCAGGTTCACAAAGCAATAATTCTGGTGGAGGTGGTGGTGGTGCTACGGCAGTAGGTGGGAACGCAGTAACTACAACGGGCGGCGCTGGCGGCGCAGGAAAAGATGTCAGTTCTTTCATCGGCGGTTCTACACTAAACAAATCGGGCGGCGGAGGCGGAGGCGGTCAAGCCGCTGGTGGTGCTGCTGGTGCTGGCGGCGGCGGTGCTGGTGGTGTCAATTCCAACGGTGTTGCTGGTGACGCCAATTCAGGTGGCGGCGGCGGTGGCGGCTGTGGTTCGGGAAGCCGTTCAGGCGGCGCTGGCGGCTCAGGAATTGTTTATGTCAGGTTTAAGGTCTAGTTATGGCACATTTTGCACAAATATTAAATAACAAAGTTGAAACCGTAATTGTTGTTGCCAACGATGATTGTGGCGGCGGCAATTTTCCCGAAAGCGAAGCGATTGGTCAAGCATTTATTGCGTCTTTGGGTATATCGGGCGAATGGTTACAAACAAGTTACAACGCAAATTTTCGTGGCAAATATGCAGGTATCGGATACACCTATGATGCCGAACTAAATGAGTTTGTGCCACCGCCAACAATCGAATCCTAGATTTGGGTCGCAATTTAATTAAGATGAAACAGTTTGTTGCGCTTAGTGGTTTGCCACGCACAGGTTCAACTTTGTTGTCATCTATCTTGTCGCAAAATCCTAAGATACACGCCGAAGGCAACTCTGCTGTCTGCCAGTTGATGTGGGATATGCAACAGTCTGTTGCGAATTCGGAACAAATAAAAGCAAGCAACAAAGATTTGACCGACAAACTTGTAAAACCGATACCGCACACCTATTACAGCGATGTTAAGAAATCGATTGTTGTTGATAAATGCAGGTCGTGGACTTTGCCAGCCAATATGCAAATGTTGAACCGATACTTTGATAACACACCAAAAGTGATTGTGCTTGTTAGACCGATGGTTGAGGTCGTTGCTTCGTTTATGTCGTTGCGTAAAGCGAACGGGTGGGAAGATTTAGAAACAGGTTTACTTGATGACGGTAGCGAACCGATTATGCGTTCGCTTGCTGGTGTTGAGTGGGCTAGGCAAAACAATAATGGCGAGTTTCTTTTTGTGTCATATGACGAACTTGTTGATAACACTCAAAGGTCGCTTGACCGCATCTATGAGCATTGTGGTTGGGAAGCATTTGAACATAATCTTGACGAGATTGTGAACACGCATAAAGAAGATGATTCTGTTTATGGGCTGCAAGGGCAGCACGATATACGCCCACAAATTAGTCGCAGAACAGTTTGTATTGAATTGTCAGAAAGACTGATTAACAAATGCAATCGTCTTGACGAATGGAGTTTGTATGAAAATACAAATGTTGGGTCGCAATTTAACTAGGTGGCTTATACCGCTACCAGCAATCCTGTTTGCAGTTTTTCCACAAACCGCCAACGCCGAACCGACACCAGGGTTAGCAACCACCTACTACACAATCGACGAAATACCACCAGTTCGGTCAACATCCGAATATCCTGTCTGCGGTACAGAGACAGAGAACAACATCAACCGTTCCTACAACGGTGAACCGTTTGAAGACTGCACCGTTGATTTGTTTATGGTCCACATGACAGGGTTTATTACTATCCCTGAACACAATACGATTGCGTTTTGGTTGGCTACAGATGATGGCGGAAGAATTAACATTGATGGCAATGAGTGGGGCAACTGGAATGACCGACATTGCGGTTGGATGGCATCGGGTGAATTACAACTAGACGCAGGCAGTCAACCTTTAGAACTGTGGATGTACGAGAATGGTGGAAACACCTGTCTAATGCTTGCATGGAACATTAACAACACAGGTTGGGCAATAGTCCCCGACTCTGCGTTTACTACTAACGGAGTCTCGCAGACAACTTCAACAACATCTTCAACAACCACATCTTCAACGACAACCACATCATCTACCTCGTTACCCACAAGTACCACGGAAGTTGCCACAACAACCACAAGCACGTTGCCAGAGACAACAACAACAACTTCAACGTCGTCTTCATCTTCCTCCTCGTCTACCACTACATCTAGTACTACAACTACTACAATTCAGGAGACAACCACTACATCATGGGCCCCAACTACAACATCCACGGAGTCGACGACGACAAGTACTACTACTGTAGTTCAAACGACTGTCCCTGCAACGACAACTACGACATCTTTGCCAGTAGCCACGGCAACGACAACGACAACAGAAGTGCCAGAACCCACGGTAACGACCCTTCCTGAAGAAGAAGAAGAGGTGTCAGAAGATACTCTAGAAACAACTACTTCTACTCCTGAGAAGATTTATCCTGAAGAGACTTATCCTGAAGATACTTCCGTTGAAGAGATTGCTCCTGACGAAACAGATGCCCCAACAACAACAGAATCGCCAGAGGAATATACACAAGATACAGAAGAAGAATCACCAGAGTTGTCATCAACTACCACCTTACCTGATGTCCTAGCTGATGAGCCAGTTACTGATGAGCAAGTAAAAGAAATCTTAGAGGACCTTACCGAGGCTGAACCTGAACAGATTGTTGCTGCTGTCACCCAACTGTTGGCTGCGGAGATTACTTCGGATCAAGCCACCGAGATTGCTTCAAGTCCTGAGGTGTTGGCTGTTATTACTGAGGATCAGGCCGAAGAGTTGTTTGAGCAGATTGACGTAGAGGAACTAACTGAGGAACAGTTGGAAGAATTTACTGCTGTTATTCAAGAGGCCCCCACTAAAGTCAAGAAGGCGTTTGAAAAAACCATTGACGTATTTGGTTCTCAGTTTGAAGACTATGTACCGACGGGTTCTAACATTCCTGTGAGGACACGTCGAACCCTTGTAGCTGCTGGCGCCTTATTGGTAGGAATGTCATCTAGTAGTATTAGGCGTAAATGAAACGGATTGTAACCTACATTATGGAGAACACCTGGACATGGGTGGGAACAGGCATGGTTTTAATTACCTTGTCTGGTCCAACTTTGCGTCAAGCCCTGTTGCTTACTGGTGTGGGTATTTTGATTCATTCATTAATATCCCTTACACAGAAAGACACAGAATGAACTCAATGATTGCTAAAACTTTAGACCTTTCACAACGACTTGTTTCATTGTTTATTGCATCGGCTTTGCCGATTATTACTGGTGGTGCAATCCTTGGAGTAGATGTAGTTAAGTCTGCTGGTGTTGCTGGACTCACAGCCCTGTTTGGTGTTGTACAGAAACTTGCTACTGCTTCAGTTGATGGTGAACTTACATCAGATGAGATCACAGCAGCGTTCGGAACCAAAACCAAGAAGAAGTAATGAAAAAGAATTGGCCTATCGTTAAGGTTGTATTGCCTGCGGATCTTAAAGGTGTGAAACCTGGTGCCCTTCCAGACTCACTTCTCCGAGACACTCAACCTTACGGTAGGCTTCATTGGCGTGCAGCTGATGCATATCATGCGATGCGTGCAAAGGCGTTTGCTGATGGAATTAAACCGTTTAAGCCTACGTCTGCGGGGGATACATACCGTACGCTTGCTATGCAAACAACATCGTTCTTGCAGCGTTATCAGAAAGAACCTATTGCTGGTGCTTCGACTCGTACTTGGGATGGTGTTAAGTGGTACAAGAAGTCTGAGAAGTTAGCGTCGCTTGCGGCGCCAGGTACGTCTCAACATAACCTTGGTATTGCTGTAGATATCTGGTCAGCAAGCGGTAAACGTTTTGAGTGGATGCTTGCTAACGCACCAGCGTTTGGATTTAGTTGGGAAGTAGTCCCTGAAGAACCTTGGCATATCCGTTTGGTAACTGGGGATAACCCTACCCCTGCTGTCCAAGCATGGGTCGATTCACAGAAAGCCGTATGACGTGGACGGTGGCTGGGCGTTAGTTCTCTCTGCTGTCGTTACTGCCGTGGGTGGAATTCTTGTTGCAATCATATCTCAGTTCCGAAAAGAAAACAGAGAAGATCACGCTGTTGTTTCTGGGATGCTTCAACATATATATAAAAGTGTAAAGGGAGTTGAAACGAAGGTGGACAAAGTTGAGCACAAACTTAACGGTCACATCAAGGAACATACTCGCGATTAGATAGACCTGTCTGTGCCCCCCGTCGGGTTGCCACAGTCCGACTCCCTATACCATCACAGCGCTTTGCCACATGACATGGCAAACTACCCAGGTTCCCCTGTTTACGTCCCACCTCTTGCGACAGAGGCACAACCATGCGTTCGTTAAATTGTGTTGCACACAGTATCGTAATGCTTGCAACTTTGCAACGTGTGTACTATAGTTTTATCGCGCCCCAAGGTTGTTTTCGGTTTTCCCTTCCTTTGGCTCCCTTGGGGTGCACTTACAAACGGGAGGAAACATGAGTCAGTTCGCAGAAACATTGAAAACAAAAAGAAGGCTTAACCCTAGGGAAGCCGTCAAACAATTACTTGACAAAGAATCTTATGCTGATTTTGAAGCAGCATTAAAAGATCCAACTATTCCATCGGCAGCCATCGGCTCAACCCTTAGAGATCTCGGAGTAGAAGTATCCAACATGAGCATACAACGCTGGAGATAACGTGAGCAAATTCAATGAGGTTATTCAACTTGAAAGTAATCTAATTGAATTAAAGAAAGCGTTACTACATAGCCAAAGGTCTGAAGCGAAAGCAAAGTTCAAGACAGCCAACTTGATTGACGCTGTGTATGAAGCAGCAGCTAACTCTTTGTTGTCTACTCCACGCCCAAAGATTGCCCCGCCTTTAAAGGATTCAAGAAAAGGTAAACCAGAGATAGCTCTCGTTCATCTTACGGATTGGCAGGCTGGTAAGAAGACCGTATCGTACAACATCCCCGCACTATCATCCCGCATGGACAGCATGATGGAGAAAGTGTTGCAGCTTACAGAAATCCAACGAGCACATCATCCAGTAAGAGAGTGTGTAGTTATGTTGGGGGGCGACATGGTAGAAGGTGTCGGCATATTCCCAGGGCAACAGTATGAGATAGGTGCACATCTATACGAACAGTTGTTCGAGGTAGTCCGCATCATTGAAGGATGTGTTCGTTCTCTCGCCCAATCTTTTGAGAAGGTCACAGTTGTGTGCGAGTTTGGTAATCACGGCAGGTTGGGACGCAAAGGCGACATGCCTTCTGGTGACAACATTGATCGCATGGCGTATCAGATTGTTTCCAATAACTGCAAAGATATCAAACATGTCAAATGGCAGATGTCGGATGACTGGTATCAGATCTTTCACATTGGAAACTACAAGGTCTTACTAGTGCACGGTGATGAGATTGGTTCGTTCGGGAATATCCTACGCAAGGTATCAGCTTGGTCTACGGGTGTAGTAGAACCATTCGACGACTGCTACATGGGACACTTCCATACCCCAACCGCATTGACCATGGCTAATGGTGGGCGTGTTTTTGTAACGGGTTCTCCTGAATCACACAACGAATATGCCCGCACCTTTATGGCTGCAGTAGGTAAGCCGTCGCAACGCATTCACTTTGTTGATCCAAACAGAGGACGAGTAACTGCGGAATATGTATGTTGGCTATGAAACTTTGTTGTCAGCATTGTGATGCAATCGTTGAGCATGATGAGACACAAATGACTTCTTGTCTCTGCGATCCTGACGCACCAACTTGGATAGCAATAACCCGAGAAGGCCGCATCATGTCCATGTCTCACGCCAGCTATGAATACCTACCGCAACCACGACCGTGTGACCTACCGAAGGCACAACCGTGAAACACGCGCGCCTGTGCGCGTGCGTAAATAAAGGTGTGCGCCCGCGCGACCCGATTTGCGGGGAGAAACTCGACGATGACGAAGAATGAACTCACCTATATATACGTGACGTGGATCGACGCACACTCGGGTAGCGAAACCTGGACCAACATACGAGACCTTGACCAAGATCCCGTGCTCGTGCGCACGGCAGGATTTCTTCTGCCCCAGTCTGACGGTGGCAAAGAAGGACACATCACCATATATCAGAGCATCACCCCGAACGATGACGTAGACCATGTTCTACATATACCCACAGCAATGGTCAAAGAATTCAAGTGCATCCAAATAAATCTTGAATCAAAGGTTGTGTCCATCCCCCTGACGTGATACGTTTGTATTACACGAAAGGAAGAGGATGAACAGATACACAATCAACAAGCCAGAACACGGCAGCCAAGAATGGTTAGAGGTACGTTGGCGCAACGCCGAAGGGCTATCACGAATCGCTGCATCAAGCGCAGCAGCAGTACACAATGAGCACGAGTACATGACACCAGGAGATCTCGCAGTAGAACTACTTGCTGACGAAGCACCGCAACCCAAGCCAGCCAACGCTGCAATGGAGCGAGGCAACCGACTTGAACCAGTCCTAATCCAATGGACATCCGATCTAGAAGACATTGCTTTGCTTACCCCAGACATTATGTATTGCTTCGAGAATGGAGATGCTCGCATGATTGCCACACTTGACGCAATCACCAGCGATGGCATACCGTTTGAAATCAAGACAACCAAGAAACGTTGGGAAGGTGTACTGCCACGTCAATGGTATTGGCAGGGCGTACAACAATCCATCTGTGCAGGTACTAATCAAATTGAATGGCGTATCTTTGACAGCAACCTTGAACTACACCAGCACACACAGATCATTACATCTGACGAACAACAGATTCACATTACCGCAGTTGATGAGTTCCTAAATTTAATTGAGCAAGGGTTGGTGCCTGAGGTAGCAAAACTTTCTTACGATAACGTATCTGATCTGTACAACAAGTCATCAAGTACACAAACGATTCTTCCATCGACAGCAATAGAAGTTGTCAATCAATTAGAACAAGTAAAGAAAGCAAAGAAAGAACTTGAAGAACTTGAAAGCGGACTCAAAGCAGAGCTTGGTCTAATGATGAAAGAAGCAGAGGAAGGAATACTCAACGGCGATATCGTCGTAACATGGAAGACACAGACACGCAACGTGTTTGATTCATCAAGGTTTGATAAAGACCATCCAGTCTTGTCAAAGAAATACAGGAAGGATACGGAATTCCGTGTCCTCAAAACAAAGGTAAGGAGATAACAATGCCAGGGTTCAACTTAGATAATTACGAAACAGTCGAAGACAGACTTGTAAAGTTTTGGGCTGACCACACAGATGGTCGGGTCATTACATCCATCCACTACTACGACGACACACGCATCCTTATACGAGCAGAGGTTTACTTTGATCGTGAAGATGTAAGGCCAGTAGCAAGCGGGTATGCAGAAGAACTACGGGGTGCAAGCCCAGTAAACCGCACCTCACACGCAGAGAACGCAGAGACCAGCGCCATTGGCAGGGCTCTCGCTAACTGTGGGTACGCAGCCAAGGGTGCACGCCCTAGCCGTGAAGAGATGCAGAAGGTACAGCGAGCAACCCCTGTGGCTGCCAGCCCAAAGAACAATGTAAACGAAATCATGGATGAGCTGGTCAGTAACGGTGCTACCTATGTAGAAGATGGTGAGCAAGAACAACCACGAAACATCTCTATCAAAAACCCAGGGGAAGCAGCGTCTCCTAAACAACTAGGTATGTTACGTGCCGTGTTACGCAACCAAGGTATCTCCGACAACAAAGAAGTCGCAGATGTTTGTAGCGTAGCTGTCAATCGCAACATCACAAAGCTTGACGAACTTACCAAGGGTGAAGCATCAGCGCTTATCACCCAATACAAGTGAGCAAGATAGCTAAAACTTTAATCGCTGTTCGTTTGGATACCGAGTTGCTCAAGCAGGTCAACAAGGTATCCAAACGGATACGCAAGACAAGATCTGAAACGATTAGAGTTTTACTTAACGAAGCACTCAAACAACATGGATGAAAGGAAAGGGTATTGTGAAGGAAACCAAAGTAAATGCAGCGCAACGGGCTGCCCACTCTTCGGAACGCTTGGGCGCGCCAGTCGTGATGGTTCGCGTAGGATTCGAGACTGTGGCGACCCTACGGCTAGGGGTAAACGTAACAGATCTAAAGGCGATTCAAAAGCACGTCGTGCCCGCAAGAAACTTGGGTTGGGTGGTCATCTTACCCGTCACGAAGAAAACTGGGGTGGCGCTTTTCGTACCGAGGTTAAAGCGGGCATTCAAGTCGGTCCGATTTATACACGATTCAAAAACGCGAAAGCACAGAGCGATCAAGCAAAGGCGTTGGGTGACATTCGTCCATTTATAATGGTGGCAATGCCAGACGGAACAACAGAAGGTATCGTGTTAATGACACTCACAGAATTCACAGAAATCATAAGCCTTATTTCATAAGGGATACAGGAGTAAACTATAATGGAAGGGAACAATGAGAAAACTTATACGGTGCTTAGCCGTGCCATTGATGGGGATTATTACGCTGGGCTCACAAGTCCACGCTGCAATAGCCCCCTCTTCAGATTCAATCTTGACATCTTCCTCGACCAGGTGGCAAGTGAGGCACGTGAATCACGAGAAGCTGGACCTTGCGAAACCGATAGTGTTCAAGCACGGGGATATATCGTGGCTCCCTGTTTTGGCAGCACAAGCTGGGTGGCCGAAATCTACATGGCAGAAACTTGGTCAGATAATTTTGAGAGAATCAGGTGGCTGCCCCAACCGTGCTGGGGGTGACGTGGTTGATAAGAACTGCGACATCATAAGGGTTTCCGAGTGGAACCACAGGTCAGACACAGGGCTACTCCAGATCAATGGGGTGCATTGGAAGCAAGATCATGCCCAATATCATGGGCTTATTTGCAAGAGACTTAAGGCGTGCGAGCAGTCTATACTGTTTGACCCGCTCACAAACTTGATAGCAGGCAAACTCCTTTACGACGTTGCGGGGTGGAGTCCCTGGAATATCGGATAGGAAACCAATGAGAGACAAAAAGGAAAGGGATATGGAACTACTAAACGAATGGTCTTTATTTAACAAAGACTTTGACTGGTCAGATGATGCAGCCTGCAAAGGTTTATCAACCGACCTGTTCTTTCCCGAGCGTGGCAACAGCACCGCAGAAAGAGCAGCGATCAAAGAGCTATGTGGGGATTGCAAAGTCCAAGACAAGTGCTTAAATTTTGCTATCGACAACCACATACACTACGGAATATGGGGTGGTATGACATTAAACGAACGACGTAAACACAAGGCGAGGGTGGAATGGGCAAAGAAATCACTATGACAGACGAGATGCTAATGAGTATGTCCAAGTTCTTGCGACGTGCTTTCGTAGGTAGGTTAGAAGAAGATGAGCTATACAACTGTGTAGTTGTTATTGAAAACGAGATAGACAAACGGAGGGTTGATGCTGCCAGAAAACATAGAGCGATTCGTAGATAGATTGTGTGCGCTATACCCTGGCACACAACTAGCACGCAACACAATCAAAGCAGGATGGCGAGAAGATAAAGAACTACGACAAGCATCAGTTGATCTTTGCCGATCAGCTCTACTTATAATAGAAAAAGATGGACACTTCCCGTCGCTGCATAGAGTGAAGCAAGTAATGAAACAACTGAAACCTAAAGAAGAAACATCAGTATGCCCTGTGTGTTACGGCTCAGGCTGGGACGATGGCATCACTACAACAAACGAAAGGTACACAAGGCAACTAGAGAATGGGCGTACAGTTACCTATGTTAAGCCGTGCCCATGCAGGGAGGGATCAATCAATGAAACAAGAATGGCGTTGCAACCAATGTAATATGGAGTTAATAACACACGTTAAATTATCGGAACCACCAACGTGTGCGAACAATCATTCAAACAAACAAATGACAGAGAAGGGAAAACGAAATGACAACAAAGCTGTTCTCAACTGAAGATTTAGAATTGATGGAGAACCTGTTAGTTGAATTACTAGTAGCTGCAATTAAGGCAGCGCCACACATGGGTGCTGTGATTGCAGAGTTAGCCATTGGAGTATCAGATAAGTTATCACCTGAAGCAGTAGAGCGTGCTAAAGATTACGCTTTGTACCGAGCTAAACAGGAGGTAGTACGTGGGGTTTGAAGATCAAATAGATGACATCATGCGCGAAGCGTACGACAACATCAACCAAGAAGGACTTACGCAAGAGCTTAAAGACTTCATCAAGATAGAAGAGTTCTTTGCATCCAAGGATGCGATAGATGATTCATCAACAGAGATCTGGTATCTCGTTTTAAACACAGACGACGAGCTAACTATTGTGAACTCAGAGATAATCGAAGATGACTCACAGGTTCTTGCAATCAGATACAAAGAAACCTACGGTGATTTATATACAGCTCTCTATGACGAGGACATGATACGTGAATGCAAGTCAGATGGATGTGTAGGTATCATCACTCGATCAGAAGTTTGGGCATCTAAGATTGCCCTTGATTTAGATAAGAACGCAGCAGACTGCGAAGACAAAGTAACTATGCATCTAACCACATTGACTACACCTCGGGGCGTGCACATCATCACCCGACAAGGCGACAACGCAGACAATGTTACGTATGCTAAATCCAAAATCAAACAAGGCGAAAGTAAATTAGTAGACGCATTGATTGCTGCTTGCTTTCATTGGTGACCACTACCAGTAACGACTGCTACCAGTAACGGGCCTGTCGTGACGCGCGCGTATGTGCGCGCGCACGCAGGCGCAGGCGCACGCGCGCGCGCTGCTTCTTACTGCGAAATTTTACCCCCGATTTGACAGCGACGACGGGGCGTGTAAGACTTTCCCCGACGCAAATTTTGCTATTGCGTTATCACTTACCCCCCAGCGTTGCTATGCGCTTAGTAAATCGTGGCTGATATACCCACGACCCTTAGCAAGTATATTTTTTATCAACACAACGAAAGGGAGTTTATGACGCTAGAAGAAATCATAGAAACTGTAACCCGTATACAGGCAGAGAAGTTAGTGAACTCAACCGTGAGTTTTCATAACGAGTTAATTTACAGCCAAGTAGAACTGCCTTTGATTAAAGAAATTAAACAAGCATTAACAACAAGGTTTGAGAGTCTTCAACTCTCAAAGTAATAAGCAATACAACAACCAAACAACAAACAACAAGGGAGAATAAAATGCTAGTAGAACAAGAAACAACAGAAACCCAAGGCTTCACAAGCCCTTGGGACAAGGCAAGTTATGCGCTAGGTAACAACCTAGGGCGAGTGTTGCTATACGGCGCACCAGGAACTGGGAAGACATACTTTGCTATGAACTACCACACTAATCCTGAGAACGCTTACCGTCTAGTTTGCACAGAAGAAATGACTGACGCAGACCTTATCGGTATGTATAAGCCAACAGTAGTCAATGGCTCTAGGGAACTTATGTTCCACGAAGGCGTTGCTATCAAGGCTTGGAGAACTGGTGGTCGTTTAGTCGTTGATGAAATCAACAGAGTCAATGGCGATATTGAGAGTCGCCTTATGTCTCTAATCGACACACACGCTAGTTCTTCGTGGCAGAACCCTGATACTGGTGAGACAATCAAACCAGCAGAAGGCTTCAGCGTTGTAGCCACTATGAACGGTGAACCTGACGACTTAGGGCGTGCTATTCAAGACCGTCTAGTTGTTCAGTTAGAAATAACTGAGCCACACCCTGACGCTATTGCTAGTTTGCCTGAGTATCTCAGGGACTTAGCGTTCAATGTGGTCTCACGAACAGACAAGTCAGACCGTTACTCACTTAGAAACTTCGTAGAGTTTGCCAAACTTTACGGTGCTACCAATGAGTTACACAAGTCAGTAGAGATTTGCTTGCCAAGATTAGCAGAGCAAATCATTGACAGCATTAACTTGCGAAAGGTGGAAGCGTAATGGTTACTAAACTTATTGAGACAGTAGCAACAAGTTCCGAAGGTATCATACATACCCAGAAACTTGGCTTCTCTATTGGTGAAGCACAACTACTCGCTATTGAGTGCTTGTCAGATAACAACGCAAGTGTTCAAGACATTACGACAGTTAGTTCTAATCGTGATGTCTATGACCTACTTGAAGGTGATGATGTAGCCCAAGTGTTAGATACCCATAGTTACTTGGGAGTTATCACTTGTGGTTGGGCAGCACCTATCACCAAGAACAAAGAGCCTGATGAAGCACCAAGTAAACACCCTGATAGACGACGAGTTCGCTTAATGCTTGTCGCCAACAGGTCTGAAGTGTTCTCAGTTCTTAGGTTTGAAGACAACCCTGATGAAGTTATTACTGATGACGGTAAAGCAACAGGGTCGTTAGCAGACGCACTTATCAAAGCCATAAACAAAAAGGGGAAACGAAATGGAAAGTAAACAACCAAGGCATACTTTAGTTCCAGAAGCGTTAGGTCAAAGACCTGATTTACTTCATAACCGTTATCAGTCTGGTGCTACACCAACAGACCTTGACGGTGTGAGTGTTCAGTTCGGAACGCCTACTAAACCACACACTTACCAAGCACCTACTGGTGAAGGCATAACAAGCCGTCGCCTTAGGCGTTTCGCATTAGTGCTTAGCCGATTTCAGTTGGCTAACTCTAAGCGATTGGCTAAGAGTTGGAAAGTCAAACCAACAAGTCTTAAATATGCTGAGCAGATACTTGCTAACACAGCATACAAGACTGCGTTCAATGACGACCCAACAACCAATGTGTTAAACACCAAAGCATTATCTCTTATGCTTAGTGAGCCAACACCTAACGAAGAGTTAATCGCAAAGGCGTTGAGTTACTGTAACACCGAAGCATTTGAGCAGATAGTTCGTGATATCACGATACAACCTGTCGCTGATTTGCTTACGAGTTGTGGTAGTTCTCTTGCTAGTGATTACGAACAAGGCAGTTGGAACTGGCGAGCAGTCTCACGGATAAATAGCAGTAGTGCTTATGACCGTAAGAAGGCTTACAAGGTATACAAAGAACTTGCTAGAGAGATAGAACGCTTATCGAGATATGCTTCTGGCAACTTCAAGACAAGAGAACAAGAAGAAACAATCAAGAAGAACGGTGATACTTACGCAGACCAAAAGGGTGGCAAACCTGGCTACTCTGATGGCTCAGACCGTTGGTATCCGTTGATTGTGTCTAAACCTGAGTTGCCTTTAGTCCATACTGGCAAGATGGGTAGAAAGTTAATGTATACAGATACGGGTAGAACGATTAAGAATATCAGTCGCATATACTCTGACCCTGAACAGCGTATCTTTACTCGCAAGACTAGAGCGATAGGGGCAGTCGTAGTCATTGACTGCTCAGGCTCTATGAACTTAGACGAAAGGGAGATTGACGAGATGATACAAGCGTCAGCAGGGGCTACAATCCTTTGCTACTCAACTGGTTCATCAGTTAGTCAAGAGAACCCTAACGCTTGGGTGGTAGCCCGTAAAGGTCGTAGGGTGCGTCAGTTGCCACACTTTCCAGGTGGTAATGGTTGTGACGCACCAGCACTTATGTATGGGCTTAAGGAACTAAGAGAGAACTCTCGTCAGCCAGTCATTTGGATTAGCGACGGGAGAGTTACTGGTATGAGAGACCAACAGAATGTAGACCTTAGTGGTGAGTGCGACAGAATAGTTCAACGCTTTGGCGTTACTGTCTGTAGAACTAATCACCAAGCAATAACCAAACTAAAACAACTACAAGGGAAAGGTTAAGACAATGGAAGACAAAGACATAATGGCAGAAGTAGAGAACCTAATCAACGAAGAGAGTAAGCGTATCGCTGAACCTACAGACGCATTGACTGAAGGCATAGTGATATTCAAGAACCTAATCAAAGAGATGGATAAAGACAAGCCACTCAAAGAGACACAGTTCTATACAATCCAAGTTGTGGACACCGAAGATGCCAAAGAAGCCATAGAGTCAGGAGATGGGCAACTAGTTAGCAATGGTCGCTCTGACACACTTGACGAAGAGAACTACCAAGCAGGCAAGGTTACACTCATTACTGACGATATCCCGTTATCTAAGTTCCCTAAATTCTTAGGCGACTTAAAGACTGCGCTTATCCTTAGTCAATGGAAAGAACCAGCAGGCTTAGTTGCTAGGGCTAAACGCCACGACTATTCAGTTCAGGCTATGGTGTTGGGTAATATCCTTGTGTTCCAAAAGATATTGGCGACTGGCGATAAGATAACCAAGTCGTGGGATACCAACGAAGATGAAGCACCTGACCTTGACCAGTTTGACAACAAGTGGGACTATAAGTTCTTAAGAAACACTTATACTCACTTGTCTCAACCGTTAATGCTCAAGGCTCAAAGCCCTGTGATGTATGACCAGATTATGGGTATGGTCAAAGAAGATATCGCAGAAGACATTAAAGAAGGCAAAGGCTTATTTGGATTGTTCGACCCTGATGATGAGTGATTACAACTCAATGGAAACAAACAATATGGAAGGAGAAGGGACTATGACATAATGAGTAAGACATTTACCCTAATTGTATTCATTGTTGCTTGGTTGGTTACGGCTGACCGTTAGGGTTGTAAAGCCCCTTAGAGACTTAACCCCTTTAGTCTCTAGGGGGCGATACCCTACTGCTACCGATAGCGTTATTGTGTAGGGCTACCGATAACGGCTTAGTGTATGCGTAGGGCGTAACGCTTAGGGGATACGGCGTAGAGATTGCTTCATATATACGCCGAAAATTGCCTGATTTGACACAGCCCTGAGAGTGTGCTTCAATGGTTGTAGTCAGTTCAACCGAACTGATGAGCCAATAAAAAAGGGGTAAACCAAATGGCGACTAAAGAAAAGATAGGTGCTTGGGGCTTAGTCTCAGGCAGTAAGAAGACAGGTGATGCCGTTTACGGTGCAAAGATATTTGATGGGCTTGGAGACTGTAAGAAGTCCGAACTCGTCAAACTCGTAAACCGTTTCGGAAGTCCAACACTTGTCAGAATTGACAAGAAAGTTAAGACAGTAGGCGCAAACTTCGCCAAGGGCGAAATGGGCTATACACTCTACAGCGTAGAGAAGTAAGGCTCAGGCTAGGTAGGTCTCTAGGCAACTAGGGGTCTGCCTAGCCTACCCTACCCCCAGGGGGGGGTAATACCCGTCCTCTATATGTGTGGATTTGTTACATTTTCTGTGGTTTACGGCGCTAGTTTGTGTGCATATCGTACACATACGCTGGTTAACTGTTGTGTATTGAGGCAGACTTGTCAGCTCCCCCCACGGTTTGCATCCTTTATGGAGCAGGTCGCCGTAGCTAAGCATTTAGCCGACACCTTAGTTGATGATGTATCGTTCATCACGTCGCTTCTCCCAGTCATGGGAGATCTACCCCAGTTGCCTGGTGTTCAATGCCCCGCTCTGTGCGAATAGAGTACGGCCCGTGCTTTAGCTCGTTGTAAGTCTGGTCACTCTAGCACCATGGTGTATAGTTAGCAACATGCAAAAAAAGAAATCTGGTCG
>Ga0181349_1000481_pt1 | contig 17048 bp, 20 predicted proteins | sample Su13VDMM110SD_FD_130106 | JGI IMG/M metagenome (GOLD analysis project Ga0181349, IMG submission 130106) | Freshwater viral communities from Lake Michigan, USA - Su13.VD.MM110.S.D | ecosystem: Environmental > Aquatic > Freshwater > Lake | place: USA: Michigan | collected 2013-07-16 | reverse complement strand
CTGGGATGTATGTCTGATCGATCAGCTTGACTCATCCACTGTTATGATAGGCAGTGAATACCACCCAACAGACGGCAAGATGGTCGACAGGCCAAATGTCATCACATGTGCATTTGACACAAATGTGCTTAAATCACTATCAGTCAATTTTATGCCAAGCTTGACAAGACTTGTTGCCGACGAGCACCTTGCAAAGGTTTTTGGCTGTAAATTATCACAAACATTCTTTCTGGATACAGGTTGTGATATGATCAAGCAACTAATTGATGCAGGATACACAACTAAGACGCTCAAGATCATCTCACCTCGTTATGAAGACACAGTTGGGAAGATCAAGTTATTGAAGAATAACGAGAAAGGTGAAGAATATCACATGGGTGATATTGTCATATGCACACACATAGGACGATCACTTTCAAGAAATTTTGTGTCTGATCCCATAGTCGATGCATGGAAGTCAAGGGTAAGTGTGTGGTTAGATGGGAAAATCTAATGAGCTAGTATTTCCGTGGTACATCAAGAATCTACCGGAGAATGCAAAACGTGTAGCAATCTTAGGTAGCACATCAGACTCATTTGTGCATCAAAAATATCCAAATGCAGAAATAAAGTTGTATGACATCCAGCTAGGAAATTGGGACATTAATTCTGACGTATGGAACATTGAAGCGTGTTCTTATGATCTTGTCGTCATCACAAGATGCGCATACTTTAGCAAAGATCCACGTAGCCTAATTGACAGATGTATGAAGCTACTTTGCACAGATGGGCATTTATTTATTGATTGGGGTTTAGGTGATCATTGGCGATTTCCAAAATTTAGAGTAGGTTGGAAAGACGATGATGAGCACGAATATGCTGTCTACGCAGGCCAAAAAAACTTTTTGTATTCTTGCATGTGGAATGACAAGTGGTCAGATGATCCAACAGTGCGTGAATTTATCGAGCTTATTAACAACCACGGCTACAAAGGATCGTCTCTCACAGATATAATTCATTGTGAAGTTCCTTCATTGATAGAAGACCACCCAATGCTAAAGTCTGTTAAATTCTTAACATCATGGCCTGATGCTCCTCAACTTTATATTCTAACAACATTTGTGAAAGCATGAACGTAGACTACATTGCACAGAAGCGATTCACTTACCCAGAGATTGAAAGCTATCTTTCAATTTCACAGAAATATAAGAAATTCTCAAATGACGGGCCTGTCAAGAAGATCTTGGAAAAAGAGCTGGAATCACTGCTTCAAATTCAAGACGACAAAAGAGTCGTCTGTGTCTCTAATGGATCGACTGCACTTCATGCCCTATTCTATCTTTATGAGAAAATATTGGGTAGAAAGCTGCGCTGGATGACACCTTCATACACTTTTCCTACACCTTGCGTTGCAGGATTTGATGCAGTCATTGTTGATATTGACCCACAAACTTACACTATTCCAAGATCGACATCACTTGACAATGTCGATGGAATCATTATCACCAACTTGTTTGGAACAAAGACAGATGTTGATTACTGGCAAACGCGGTGTAAGTCTGAAAGAAAGATTTGCATATTTGATAATGCAAGTTCACCGCTAGGAACTCACAATGGAATCGGGCTAATGAATCTTGGTGATGCAAGTTTTGGCAGCCTGCATCACACAAAATACCTGGGCGTCGGTGAAGGCGGTTTTGTCGTTGTCAAGCAAAAACATTACGATAAGATCAATAAGATCTGCAATTTTGGTTTCAACGACGAAAGAGAATTTGATCCACTTTCATCTAATTTCAAAATGTCTGAGATCTCTGCGGCATACATTCTAAGTCATGTGCGGCACTATAATCTCTCTAAACATCAGCATTTACAGAGTATTTTTGTTGATAAGCTTCAAAGCAGATTTGAGCTGTTCAACTACGACAGTAACGTCATTTATGGAAATTTGCCTGTCATCTTTGAAAAAGAAGTCAATAAAGAAAAATTCCGAGAACTTGGAATTGAAGCAAATAAATACTACAGGCCATTGCGCGAGACACCTGTCGCAATGAACTTATTCAAGAGGATCATAAACTTTCCGCTACATGATCAATTGACAGAAAGTCAAGTGTTATATGTCATTGAGAAAATGAAATGAAGTTAGGGATCATGCAACCCTATGCTTTTCCTTACATGGGTTACTACCAGCTCGTGTCAGCTGTTGATCATTTCGTGTTTCTAGACGATGTCAATTACATCAAACGCGGCTGGATTAACAGGAACAATATCATCGTCAATAATGCAGAAAATATGTTCACTATACCCATTGCAAATGCATCATTGAATAAGAAGATTAATGAACATAGTGTCTCATTGACTTACAGCGAATGGAAGAAAGATTTCTATAAGACGCTGGAGTTCGCGTATAAAAATCACAGATTCTATAACGAAGTTATCGATCTGATCCAATTGTCGCTGGACGATCAGACTTCTCTTACACAGATAACGACGTCATCGATCAAGAATATCTGTAACTATCTGGACATCACTTGTAACTTTGCGCTGTCTAGCGAACTGAAGATAGTTACAACAAGAGAGCAACGCATCTTGGATATTTGTAAGGTAGTCGGTGCTGATGATTACATCAATCCTATTGGTGGGCAAGCGCTCTATTCAAAAGATCACTTTGAGCTTGAAGGAATCAAATTAAGTTTTCTAAAGACAAATTATGAATCAAAGTTGTCAATCATCGATGTCTTAATGAATAATGGTAAGTTGAGTAAGAAATATTTACAGGAGTATTCGCTTCTATGAAAGAACAGATCCTCATCTTTGGCGTCAAAGACACAGCACAACTAGCAAAGTTCTATCTTGAAAATGATCCCGCATATAAAGATCGATATAACGTCATCGGTTTTGTTATCAATGAAAGCTACAGATCTCAAGCTACGTTTGAAAATTTGCCAGTCTTTTCATTTGAAACAATAGAATCGCTGTATGCTCCCAATACAGTTAAATTCTTTGCACCCATGACGGGCGTCAAGATGAATTCTATCAGAAAAGCGATCTATGAGCAGATCAAGAAGAAAGGCTATGAGATGATCTCATATGTGAGCTCAAAGTCATCTGTCTTCACAGAGAAAATAGGTGACAATTGTTTCATTCTTGAAGATAACACGATACAACCCTTCGTCGAGATTGGTAGCAATGTCGTACTTTGGAGTGGAAATCACATAGGTCACCATAGCAAGATAGGTGACCATGTCTTCTTCACATCACATGTAGTCCTATCAGGACACTGCCATGTGAAAGACAGCAGCTGGTTCGGTGTTAATACAACAATCAGAGATACAACGGTAATAGGTGAATCTTCATTGATTGCGATGGGTTCGCTGGTTACAAAGGACACAGATGATTTTGGTTTCTATATGGGATCACCTGCAAAGAAACAAATCAAATCATCTATTGAAGCTTACTAAATGGAAGAAATATGATCAGATTAGAAACAGAGAATTTTGTCAATAATTTAAAGCCTGTTAATTACGCTGAAGTTCAGATCAAACGACATCTTGTCAAGTCTGGCAAAGAAGAAGATGCCAGAGAATATGTTAAAGTTGCTGTAGAACTTCGTTCACTTCGTGAACTGAATGAGAATGAGATGGTCTGCTTAGGCACAAGGAATAATCACGAGCGAGACACCTTTGCCGCTGAATTGCCGGAAGTCAATGTTCACTCCCTTGACATCGGCCCAGAGTCAAGTGCCGATTTCATTATGGATTTTACAAAATTTCCGAAAGATTGGAATTGCAAATGGGATTTGATCTATTCCAATAGTATCGACCACAGTTACGATCCCACATCAACATTTAAAGAATGGATTCGGGTGCTTAAGCCCAGCGGTATCTTGATGCTTGGAATGAATTATGGTACTGTCACCAGCATAACAGACATTTGTTCATTTACGCGGGAAAGTGTTACAAATTATCTAGCGCAAAGACAGAATATCGTGATACTCAAAAAAGTGGATAGTGTCCTAAATGTAAACGGTGAGACATGGTTCATACAGAAGATTTCTTAAGGTTAATATGATGAAACTTGACATCAATACTCTGCCAAATATCTGGCCTGGCGAGAAACCGGACTTAGCTTTTGATTTACATGGATGGTTTTGTCATGAGATCGTCTTTGAGAAGATCTTCACAAAAGATGTAAAAAATGTCTGTGAGTTAGGATCATGGTTAGGATCGTCGACAAGATTTATACTTAATTGTTCACCTAATTGTCACCTTTACACAATTGATCATTGGTCAGATGATATTAAAGATTATGGTAATGGTGAAAAAGCGCTCCCTAGCGATCCTGGAATAGAAAAAATCTCAACTCTCTGGAATCAATTTCTAGCAAATTGTTGGGATTATCGTGAGAGATTACATCCTATCAGAATGTACACAAATGAAGGTCTTAGGGCATTAGGTGAATTTGACATACAGATGGATGTTGTCTATATTGATGCATCGCACAGTTATGAAAATGTCTATGCTGACATAAGCGATTCTCTAAGGAATTGGCCTGATGCGAAGATCATAGGAGATGATTACGGCTGGGATACTGTTAGAAAAGCTGTCCACGATTATGCTAATCGCAACGATTTTGATGTCGAAGTGTCTCCTAGCATGTGTTGGATCTTAAACAAGAAGTAATAATGAGCTGGTCAAAATTAGGAAATATCTTTAGCGGTCATCATGCACAGGTTCCTGTCATCGATATCCAAGAAGATCGATGGAGAATATTCTATTCAACTAGAATTGAAGGAAAAAGTCATCCTTACTACGTAGAAGTGTGTAGATACAATCCAAGCATAATCATCACACAACCTACGCGAGTCAATGTAGAACTTGGTGATAGAGGATCATTTGACTGGGCAGGAATTATGCCAACGGCCCTAGTCGACATCGATCAGATGACGAAGTACCTGTACTACATCGGGTGGTCAGTCAGGTCAGACGTTCCTTATCATAATAATCTCGGACTCATGATCAGCAAAGATGCTGGCAAGACATACCAGAAATTCTCACGAGGCCCTGTTCTATCAACGTCGTGGCGTGAGCCAGGATATGTGGGAACCATTTCGATCCTTCACAACAGAAAAAAGAATCTTTATGAGGGCTGGTATCTTTCATGTGAAAGATGGGTCGAAGATGATGGGAGGTATGAACCCATTTATAATATCAAGTATGCAACATCACTAGATGGTATTGACTGGATTCCAACGGGAAATATTTGCATTGATCTAGATCACAATAAAGATGAAGGGGGTCTATCACAAGCCTCTGTCATCAAGGACGGTGAGGAGTATCTCATGTGGTTCTCATCAAGAAAAACCAAAGACTTCAGGCAAAATCCTGCGAATTCTTATCGAATCTTAAGCGCAAGATCATCTGATGGTATCAATTGGTCAAGAGACACAGGTATTTCGCTGGATGTCTCTCACACCGGCTGGGATTCTTTGATGGTAGAATATCCATGCGTCTTCAGTGATAGAGGAAATCGTTATATGTTGTACAATGGAAATGGTTTTGGAAACACAGGGATAGGTCTTGCAATATGGATCTAAACGTGTACGATCGAATCAACGCAAAGGAATTATTCAAAAAGAACGGTGTCATCGTCATCAGAGGATTGATAGATCTACAAGATATTATAGCATGTAATGCTACATTGAAATACGGGATGGACAAGATCTCGGGTCAAGACACAATAGAACTAATTGAAAGTCTCACGTCGGCATTTCAAAAATCATCAGAACAGTACCGAGCATACCTCAGGACATTTGCAAAGTCAGTCAAGGTACAAATACTCTTCCTAAATGAGAAAATTCTAGGTGTTATAGAAGATCTTGGCGTGGTTGAGCCTTCGACACCTACGACGCCAGTCACGCACATCGTCTCAGAAAAGCTGAGTGAAGTTGGAATAGAAAAGGTTGCTACCACAAGTCACCAAGATTGGCCGTCGATCCAAGGAAGCATTGACTCATTAATTGTGTGGATTCCATTGACAAATGTGAATGAGAATGCACACCCAGTTCAGATAATTCCTGGATCACATACAGCAGGACTTCGTGAATGCTCTGCTAAAAGCAATGTCAGTCAAATAACACTAACAAATGATGAGGAAATGAGATACGTCGATGTCGTGTGCAATCCAGGTGATGTGGTCATCTTCTCAACATTCTTAATTCATAGAACTAAACTTGCAGGTGATTCTGCAAGGATTGCAGTCAGTAATAGATTCGACAATATGTTCGAAAAGTCTTTCATTGATCGTTCATTTCCATGTGCGTATATTAGAATTGTCGATAGAAATTTAGTAAATGTACCTGATAACGCGTATATTAAGAAGACACTCAGCGGAATTTAATGACAAAGATAACTTCTTTTCTAATGCTTGCAGAGCCCCAGCGACTGCAATATCCTTATGCAGAGAGCATTGCATCACTTGCAAGTTTCTCTGATTGTGTGATTGTCAATTTTGCTGCATCAAGAAATCCTCGATACAGACAATTTGAAAAAGAAAGCTATGATAAACTTCTCATGCTTCGTGAGAAATTCTCGCTGACATGCGAGATCAAAATACTCATGAATGAAACTTGCTCATATCAACATGAGCAAACGTACAATGAGATAAGATGTAATATTCAAAACGTACTTGATGAAATCAATGATGGCTGGTTTTTGAAATGCGACGGCGACAATGTATTTCAGGACGCAAAAGGTGTCAGGAATTTACTTGAAAACTTAAAAGATGAATATCATCTTGTCTCATTTCCGCGAATTGACGTAATCAATAAAAGTAAATTTATCTTAAATAATGCCTCAAGAGACATCTATGCATTCAATACAAGTCTTCTTAGGAACAATAAGAAAGATTACAGTGTTAGCAAAGATCCTAGAAACTGGTGTAGAGCAGAGATTAGTGGAAATTACTGTCATTATATTGTTGCTGATATGCAGTGTATGCCAATCAATTATGATGCTACTTTTTTCAATCGACACAGAATTATTGAATTCTGGCGAAAGACAGCTGATGCTTATGAGCATACGACGGGTCTTGATAACACAATTAGCAGGATGACAGACGATCAGGTAATAGATGACTATATTAGATACAGGAAGAAGAAAGCTGCAAGCAACAGTGCTTCTAATATCAAACATCCTATATTCATTCTAGACAAGATTGAAAAGCTCACTCCTGATTTCTGGGGTTATGATAATTTTGGGCACAAGATCTAAAATGAAGGGCATTATCCTCGCTGGCGGAACAGGAAGCAGACTATCTCCTCTCACTAATGTTTTCAATAAGCATATTCTACCTGTGGGCAGAAAGCCGATGATTCAATATGCTATTGAGAATCTTGTTAGTGCCGGAATAAATGACATTCTTATTATTACAAGCTTTCCACATGTTGGTCAGATAGCAAGTATTGCAGGATCTGGTAAAGACTTTGATTGTGAGATCACATATCGCATTCAAGATAGTCCTGACGGAATTGCTGGTGCATTACGCCTATGTGAATCCTATGCCGGTGAGAGTGATATAGCAGTGCTTCTCGGTGACAATATCTTTGAACACAGCCTTAAGGTGCATGTTGAGAAGTTTATGTCACGTGACAATGCAATCCGATGCCAACTGCTGTTCAGCAAAGTTACAGATCCAGAGAGATTTGGTGTGGGCATATTCAGTGGAAATGATCTTGTTAAGGTCATCGAGAAGCCTATAAAGCCACTCAGTGACTTGGCATGCACAGGTTTCTACATGTTTGATAGCTCAGTATTTTCAATGATTAGTTCCATCGAAAAATCAAAGAGAAATGAGTTAGAGATAACAGACATCAATAACATGTTCATTGAAAATAAGACGTCAACGTATACAATAGAATCGGGTTGGTGGATTGACGCAGGAACATTTGAATCATATGAAAAAGCATTCTCATTAGTGCTTGGGATGAATAATAAATGAATTTCTTATTGACAGGTGCGTGTGGATTTATTGGAAGTCATGCATTTGATGAATTTATTCGTCATGGTCACAATATTGTCGTCGTTGATAGACTCACATATGCCGGTAATATCGGTAATATTGATCTAAATAAATGCACGTTCTACCACCTTGACATCAATGAGACTGTGATATTAGAAAAAATTGTAAAAATACATAATATTGACAAGATTGTGAATTTCGCTGCTGAGACTCACGTCGATAATTCGATCAGAGATGCATCATCATTTGTTAGGACAAACATCAAGGGTGTGCTATCAATCTTAAATGTCTGTAGAGAACACAACATTGAGCTTATACACTTGTCGACAGATGAAGTCTATGGGCCTGCATCTCATATTCCATTTGATGAATTAACACCACTGAATCCTAAGAATCCATATGCAGCAACAAAAGCTGCTGCAGATCACTTGATCTTCTCATATGTGAACACCTATGGAATTAAATGCAAGATTGTACGACCATCAAATAATTTTGGTCAGCGACAGCATAGTGAAAAGTTCATTCCCAAGATTGTCAAATCTGTGAGAGAAAGAAGCAATATTCCGATCTACGGTGATGGAAGTCAAAAACGTCAATGGACATATGTTAAAGACACAGCAAAAATCATCTACAAGATCGCAACAGAATGCCTAGATGGCGTCTACAATATTAGTGATAGCAATGTTTTCACAAACAATGATATTGTTGATCACATACTTGGATTAATGAATTGTGACACCAATCTAAAAACTTACGTCAAAGACAGGCCTGGGCATGATAAAATGTACTGGATAACCAGTCGAAAGATCAATTCGCTTATTGAAATGGAATTTACTAATTTTAATACAGCATTAAAGGAAACAGTGGAGAATTCATGACAAAGTACAATTTAGGCATCATAGGAAATGGTTTCGTAGGTTCTGCAACTGTCGCAGGATTTTCATTGCATGCAAATGTAAGAGTCTATGATGAGAATCCAAAGGCATCAATCGACTCATTTGAAGAGACAATCAATGAGTCTGAGTTTGTTTTTGTCTGTGTTCCCACACCAATGTCGCTGGAGACTGGCAAGATCGACCTCTCAATTATTGAGAGTGTATTTGATAGAGTCTCTAAGGTCAATAAGCGAGATGACAATATCTTTATCATTAAGTCAACAGTGATTCCTGGGTCTGTAGAAAAGTTAGTAGAGTCTTACCCAGGTCTTAATATCGTCTTCAGCCCAGAATTCTTGACTGAGCGAAATGCAAAGCTCGACTTCATCAACGCAGCAAGGATCATCATCGGCGGTCGTGATGATCTTGTCAATAGAGCTGAGCTAATGTTCCGAGACAGATTCCCGCATACACCTATCATCAAGACAGATGTAACGACTGCACAATTCATTAAGTACATGAGCAATTGCTTTTTTGCAACAAAAGTCTCATTCATGAATGAAATGAAGCAAGCAGCTGATGTGACTGGTGTAGATTGGAGAACTGCTGTAAATGGTTTCCTTCTAGACGGTCGTATTGGAAATTCGCATATTGATGTTCCAGGTCATGATGGCATGATGGGATTTGGTGGTAAGTGTTTTCCAAAAGACATCAATGCATTTATTAATTACTTTGATGAGATTGGAATAGATGCAAAGATCATGAAGGCTGCGTGGGATAAAAATATTGAAGTTAGATCAAAGCATGACTGGCTGGACATCAAAGGCGCAGTCACAAGAAAATCTTAGTTGTAAAATTCTATGATTATGCATAGAATAGTCTATGACCTCATTCCCTACTGGCAAGCCTCATATATCGTATTCTGAAGTAAAGACATGGAAAGAATGTCCGTGGAAGCACAAACTTGTCTACATTGATAAGATTGATCTCTTCAAGCCTAATGCTAATGTCTCATTTGGAACAATTGTTCACGCTGAATGTGAAACTTATCTGAAGACACGGCAATTTGATCGAGCTCGTCTTGAGAAAACTCTGCGTGAGACATGGGACAAACACCAGTTTGCTGATTGTGAAAAATGGCTTAAGGAAGGCCTGTTCCTCCTTGATGAAATACCTGCATATTTAGATGCAACTTTTGAAAATTGGACTTGTATTTCTGCAGAACATGCATTATATGAGCCTATTGAAAATCATGATATCAAATTCAAGGGTTTCATAGACGGTATGATTCGTGCAAAGAACAAGCGCGGAAAAGATTGTCTATGGGTTATAGACTGGAAGACATCCTCATCTAGAGGATGGCGAACAGAAAAAAAGCAAGACTTTTTAGTTCAAGCACAGATTGCACTGTACAAATCCTATTGTTCACAGAAATTTGAAATTGATCCAAAAGACATTAAGTGCGGTTTTGTGCTTCTTAAGCGCGGCTCAAAACAAGGAAAATCTTGTGAGCTTGTTGAAATTTCCGCAGGTCCTGTAATGCTGGAAAAATCAAACAAACTTGTCTCATCAATGATCAACGGTGTCATGTCTGGCGTCACTGTGAAAAATAGAATGTCATGCACATATTGTGATTTCAAATCAACTGATAGTTGTCCAGGATCAAATGATTTTAAGCCATTTACCAGTTGAAGGACGGCATATGATTAGGGAGCATGAATAAGAAATTCAAAGTTTTAGTTCTCTCTGATCACGCCTTATCAACAAGTGGTGTAGGCACTCAAACACGACATCTTCTAATGGGAATGATCAAGAAGAGTTGTTGGACATTCAGGCAGTTTGGTGCTGCAGTCAAGCATACAGACTATAGAACAATTGTCGTAAATGATGACTTAATTATCAAGCCTATTGACGGTTTTGGTAATAGAGACCTGCTAAGGTTGACAATTGCTACAGAAAAACCAGATCTACTCTTGATCTTTACAGACCCACGATTCTTTACGTGGTTGTTTGAGATGGAAGATGAGATACACCAGATGTGCCCCATTGCATGGTGGCATGTTTGGGATAATGCGCCTTTTCCAAGATTCAATGATGTCTTTTATAAGTCTACTGACTTGATTAATTGTCATTCTCACATGACATATGAACTAATCAAGGACCAGTTTCCCGACAAGGTAAATTTCATCCCACATGCAATCCCTGATGACGTCTTCTTTCCTCTTGATGATCATGTTAGGAAGTCGTATCGTAGAAGCATGTTAGGACCTGATAAGGACGATCATTTTATTGGTATGTGGATCAATAGAAATGCTCGCCGTAAGAGGCCTGGCGATGTGCTAGTATCTTGGAAATTATTTCTTGAAGAGCTCCATAAACAAACAGGTCACAAGAAAGCAACAATGGTCATGCACACAGATCCATTTGATCAGGAAGGTCCTAACCTTGTTGCAGTGGCTGATATGCTTGGGATCGCAGATAATGTCATCTTCTCGAAAGAACGAATCGAATTTGACAAGCTAAATCTTCTTTACAATATATCAGACTTCTGCATTAATATTAGCTTTGCAGAAGGATTTGGTCTAGGAACACTTGAGGCAATGAGCGCAGGCGTTCCTATTATTGCCTGCAAGACAGGCGGACTTACGAGGCAAGTTGTAGACCATCGTGACGGTTCACAAAATGGAATTGCATTAGATGTTGATTGTAGGACTTTGGTTGGAAGTCAAATGGTTCCTTACATTTGGGAAGATTACGTCTCTAATGAGAGCATTGCAAAGGGAATCATGGATTTGTATAAATTACCTGATGATAAGAAGCAAGCACTTCGAAAGAAAGTTAGAGATTATGCAACAAGCGAATTTGCGTATCAGGATACAATTGATGCATGGCATGATACAGCATTAAACTTGATTAATACGTGGCGTGAAAAGAAAACAGACTGGGTAGTGAGGACATTTTAATGAAAAATGTAGTTATTCGTGCGCCGATGCTTAGTATCTCTGGGTACGGTGAGCATTCTAGACAGATATATCGATTCTTGTCAAGTCGTGATAATATCACACTCAAGACACAAATTGTTCAATGGGGCAATACAGCATGGTGTATAAATCCTGCAGGATTTAATGGTGACGTTGAAAAGATAATGTCACAATCGACAAACGACACAAGCGGGTTTGATGTTTCATTCCAAGTCCAGCTTCCAGATGAATGGGCAACTGATCTAGCTGCATTCAATATAGGCATAACAGCAGGTGTTGAAACAGATATTTGTAATCCTGGCTGGATTGATGCTATCAACAAGATGAATTTAGTGATTGTTCCAAGCAAGCATGTAAAAAACACGTTTATGCGATCTGGAACAATCACAACGCCGATTGAAGTTATTGGAGAATGGTATCAAGAAGAACTTGACTTGGAGCCGCTTGAATCAATTACATCAATTAAATTTGACACATCATTCAACTTTTTGATTGTTTCACAGCTTACTTCATTGGAAGAGTCAGGCGATAGAAAAAATATATTCAATACGCTACGATGGTTTTGCGAGACATTTGAGAATGATCCAAATGTGGGTCTAATTCTTAAGACAAATCTAGGGCGTGGCACAGAGATTGATAGAGAAAATGTGTTTAGTGTGATCACACAAGCACTTAACGCATTCAGAAAAGGAAGCTTTCCAAAGATTCATGTCTTGCATGGAAATCTCTCTGATCATGAGATAGCATCTGTATACAGGCACCCATCTGTCAAGTGTTTTATAAGCCTTACACGCGGAGAAGGCTTCGGTATACCTATATTAGATGCATCTATTGCTGGTCTACCTGTTATCACAACAAACTGGTCAGGCCAGCTCGATTTTATGAATTTAGGCAAGTTTATCTCGATAGACTATGATCTAGTCAATGTGCCTGCAAACAAGATCGATCAACGGATATTTGTAGAAAACTCACGTTGGGCAAATCCCAAGGAGCAAGACTTCAAAAAGAAGCTTAAGAAGTTTAGAGATAGCTTTGATGTCCCAAAAGGTTGGGCAAATGAGTTGTCATTAAAATGCAAGAAGTCATTCTCAAGAACTGCAATTGTGCAAAATTACACTAAAACCCTAGAAAGCGTCATTAAATAAAATGATCATACTACTACTTGTTTTAACACTAATCGCCTTGTCAATTGCAACAGCTTATTTTGCATATAAGTCATATAAATTTGGTCTAGTTATTCTTCGCACACAAGATGCAATTGAAGATGCGCTTGACGTATTTGATGAAAGATATGCAAAAATGACTGACATTATGCAGAAGCCTGTCTTTTTTGACTCCATCGAAATAAGACAGGTTATTGAGGACATCTCTGTTTCTAGAGATGCTATCCTCTTCGTTGCTAGTAGACTATCTAGTTCGCAAGAGACGAGTACAGATGAAGACAACAATCAAAAAGAAAAGAGTCGCCCGAGCGAATGATCTCAAGCATTACTTTCATTCTGGAACACACGATGCAATCGTAAGTTTTCAAGCAGAAAATGATGCTAAGATCAAATCACAGATCTATGTTGATGAAATTTTTCCTGCATTCAATAAGCTTGTGGAAAATCTGATATTCATACATGGAGCAGTAAGTGTGATCATGTCTGATGAATTCAAAAACGATTGTGTCACATTTTTGTATGAGACACTTAAGAAATTTGATGCAAGCCGCGGCTCAAAAGCATTCAGCTATTTTAATGTTGTTGCTAAAAACTGGATAATCGTTAAAAGTCGTCAAAAGCAAAAGTATTCAAATAGACATGTTAGCATGGAAGATGCAGGCGTAATCTCAGAAATTGAGATCATTCCTTTTGATATTCACAAGCATGATCCGCTTCTTACGACAGAAACAATTCAAGCAAATACTCTTGAAAACATCAATACAATCTTAAATAGAGTCAAAAATCGTCTCTCTTGCGAGAATGACAAGATCTGCATGGACTGCATCTTGAAGCTATTTGACAAAGCTGACACATTAGAAAGCCTCAATAAACGTGCAATTTTTGTCTATGTTAGAGACATGACCAATTTGTCACCTAAGCAGCTGTCTTCCTCAATGTCGTCAATTAGAAAGCATTACAGAGAAATAAGCAAGACACTGATCTTTTAGGAGATACCATGTCAAAAGCGTCCGTAGAAACTTATACAAATGCACTTGAAAAGTTCAATGAAAAAGAAAAGAAGGTTGAGCATTTCAATGATATGCTTCAGAGCATTAAAGACCTTGATGACAAGCGCAGAATTCTATGGCAAGAAATTTATAATAATGCCACGACAGATCGTGAAAATGCTTCTATCTTGTTCACTGATGTATTGATACAAGTAAAAGGTAATTCTGCTAATCACAATATTTTAGGTCCTGTCATTGTGAAATACATTGAAAGGATGTCAAAAGCAAACGATCAAATCTTGAAACTTGCAGAGCTTATTGTAAAAGAAGACTCACGACAAAATGATACTGCATCGATTTATGACAAAATCGGCAGCTTTGAAGATAGAGATTAAATCATGGAATTGATGTCAAGAATCTACACAGCAGTTGTTGTCGAATATTTCAAACGACCTGTTGAATCATACGATGAAGCAGACGCAATCTCAAAAAAATATATCGATCTCGACATGTCATTCACAACGCCCGAGCGATTGATGAATATGCCACGTGGGTCATTTATTGGAAGGATCTTAGACTCTCATACGGGCGTCGATTTGCGTGTCTTCTATCCTTTCTTTTCTCATATGAAAGCACCGATCAAGCCAGGTGAGCAGGTCTTCGTCCTGTTCAGCGGAAAGATTGGATACTGGATGTCACGTAAGGTGTCGAATTTGATCGCAGAAGATCTTAATTACACCCACAATGATCGATCCGCATTCAGCGTTAACTTGACATCTGATAAAAACCAGCCTGCTAAATTGTTTCCCGACTTCGGCGATGCTGGAATCTCATATACGACAGTCTACGATAACTCTGATGCTATTAAAGCTGAATTCCAGGGTGAAGTCGTTCCGAGATATTCTGCGATAAGCACGGATTTCTCTTTACAGGGATCAAACAATTCACTTATTACACTTGGCAGTGCTTCTTCTTTAGGACAAAATTCACCAAAGACAGGCATGGTGGACATTGTTGTAGGACGAGGTCAAACATCTGACACTTCATCTGGGCATGAATTCTTGAATGCACGTCAATATAACGAGAATGACAAGACGTTCTATGGAAATGTAGATGAGGGCAATCTAGATCTTAAAAATGACCTCTCGAGGATTCATGCATCCATGGGCATGAATCCTGATTCTAGCTTTGGAATAAAGATTGGCACTGATCTCGGTTCAGGTGCATCGATTGTTGAAAGATCAGACAAGATTAGACTTCATGCAAGAAAAGACATCAAGATATCAGCAGAAACAGACACCAGTGCTGTTGGGATCGTGTTGGATGGATCAAATGTCACAGTGACATCAGGTGATGGAAATCAAGCAACAAGAGTCATCATTGATGCAGCAGGACTTCAGGATCAATTAGCAAGTGCTTTATCTGCTATTCTTGCAAATCTTGTCATATTGAATACAGCATCAGAAGTACTTTTGGCAGCAGCAAGCTCATTACCACCGCCGGGTGCAAGCGCGGCCGTCGACGTCGCCGCAGCGGTCCCGCTTCCTCCTCTTGTTAGTGTAACGTCACTTGTAACAAATTTGTCTGCAAAATCATTTAGCTCAAAGATAATGAAGAGCGATTGATTCGAATTGATGTGTTGGGGAACTTGACAACAACATAATTAGACCTATATGGCAACAACATCTACAACAACTACACATACAACAAGGTCATTTAAGGGCGGCGGTAGCGTAATAAGTCAGAGAATCGAGACCGTTCCGTCAGTTGATTCTCCTCCGATAGGCATCAAAACACCATTACGAAAAGCTACAAAAAGAGGCCAATTATTTGACCAGCATCTTGACATCGAATCAGACATAATAGATAACTTTAAGAACATGATTCTCACGAATTACGGTGAAAGACTCATGTATCCTGAATTTGGTGCAAATCTGAACTCGCTTCTAACTGAACGTGTATCACAAGATGATTGGGATGAGAAAGCTTCACGTGCAATTATCAATACGACTCAAAAGTACATGCCGCAAGTGAGTGTGAATAACGTTGTCTGTACACCACAGGCTCCAAAGAATGACGGCTTTTCAAGAATTATTGTAACTGTCACATACTCAATACAACGATTAGGAATACAAGCAAGAAAGCTTGATATCACTCTTACAGCAATGAGCTAACGAATGTCTACATTCAACATCAAGAAAAATCTTGTTCAGAAAAAAGAGAGATCATATCTCAATCGTGATTTCAACTCTTTCAAGTCTGAACTGCTGCGATACGTCAAGACATACTTTCCTGACCAGATTCAAGACTTTAGCGATGCATCGCTTGGTGGAATGTTCAATGATATGACATCGTACGTGGGTGACGTAATGTCATTCTATCTTGATCACCAATTCAATGAATTAAATCTTGAAACTGCTGTTGAACCGACGAATATCGAACGTCAGATCAGACTTGCAGGTGTGAAGATACAAGGCGCATCACCTGCATCTTGTATGGTAAGTTTCTACATCAAGGTAGAATCTGAGCTTGTTAGTGGTGTCTATCGACCTAAACATGCTTATCTGCCTATCATAAGATCAAAGACAAAATTACAAGCAAGCAATGGAACTGTCTTTGAATTGCTAGATGATATCAATTTTGCGAGTATGTCTAACGGCGCGCTGACTGCTGACGTAAGTGTCTTAACATCTGATAATGCAGGCAATCCTCTCACTTATTCATTGCTCAGAAGTGCCCTATGCTCATCAGGTGAGACAATTGAAGAAAAATTTGTCATACCAAACACGTTTGTCCCATTCAGAAACATTACTCTTTCAAGAAATAATGTTTCAGAGATTCTGAGCGTTGTAGATTCTGATCTAAACGAGTACTATGAAGTTGAGTCGCTTACAAATGACGTTGTTTTTAAGCGCGTATCTAACACAGCATCAGACAATGACGTTGTACCTGACAATCTTTATATCGTTCCTGCACCCTATCGTTTCTATACAAAGACAACGCTTAACACAGCAGTCACTTCGCTTGTATTCGGTTCGGGAAGAG
>Ga0181349_1000480_pt1 | contig 17054 bp, 15 predicted proteins | sample Su13VDMM110SD_FD_130106 | JGI IMG/M metagenome (GOLD analysis project Ga0181349, IMG submission 130106) | Freshwater viral communities from Lake Michigan, USA - Su13.VD.MM110.S.D | ecosystem: Environmental > Aquatic > Freshwater > Lake | place: USA: Michigan | collected 2013-07-16 | reverse complement strand
TGGTGAATTTAGAACAATAGAACGAAAACAAGGATGTGCTATATTATTTCCATCATTTCTAATGCATAGAATAACACCAATCACTAAAGGAATCAGACGTAGTTTAGTTTTATGGGTAGGAGGGGATAGTTACAAATAACATGAAAAATTTAGCAAAACAGGTTATAAAAAATGGAGGCAGCATTGTACCTCTTATAATTAATTCATCCGAAACAAACGGAACGGGATTGATGAACCCATCAATTTTTAATGATAATGGAAAATTAATTTTAAATTTACGTCACGTACAATACACATTATACCACACTAGAGGTAAATTTGAAAACCGGTATGGTCCATTAGCATATCTAAATCCAGAAAATGATATTACATTAACAACAACTAATTATTTTTGTTCGTTAGATGATAATCTATCAATTACCTCATTTAATAGAATAAATACATCAAAACATGACATAACACCTATATGGGAATTTGTTGGTTTAGAAGATGCTCGTTTAGTTAGGTGGGATAATAAATTATACATCTGTGGTGTAAGACGAGATACTAAAATAAATGGTGAAGGTCGAATGGAACTATCAGAAATAAAAATTTTAGATAATAAAGTAACAGAAATAAGTCGATTCAGAATATCAGCTCCAATTAATGATGATACATCATATTGTGAAAAAAATTGGATGCCTATTTTAGATATACCATATCATTTTGTTAAATGGACTAATCCAACAGAAGTTGTTAAGGTAGATCCTATTAAAAAAACATGTACACAAGTATTTTTAAGTACAGATTATTCATCTAAACGTGATATACGAGGTGGAAGTCAAGTTATAACTATTGGTGATTATCGAGTAGCAATAACACATGAAGTAGATTTGTGGCAAAATAAAAATAATAATAAAGAAGCTACTTACCGACATAGAATAGTAACGTGGGATAAAGATTGGAATGTAGTAAATGTAAGTGATGAATTTGATTTTATGACTGGTTATATTGAATTTTGTTGTGGACTAGCTATAAAAGGTGATAATGTATTAGTTTCGTTTGGATATGAAGATAATGCTGCTTATTTATTAAAAATACCTTTAAATTATTTTAAAACATTAGCAGGAATATGAACATTCAACAAGCATTAAATAAATTTATAGATGATCCATATAATGATAAAGTTGTATTTGATTTAGCTAATTTTTATTTTGATCAAAACCAAACAGCATCTGCTTTAACATATTTTCTGCGAGTAACAGAATATAGTACTGATGATGATTTAATATATGCATCATTACTCAGAGCAGGATTATGTTTAGAAAAACAAGCTGATCGTATATTTTCAACTAAAGGATTGTATTTACATGCTATATCTCATTCACCAAAACGCCCCGAAGCATATTTTTTACTTTCACGTTTATATGAATGGAATAAAGAACATCAAGAATCGTATACTATAGCTTCAATGGCCGAATCTGTATGCCACTTTAACCTACATTCATTAAAAACAAATGTAGAATACCCAGGTAAATATGGTTTTAAATTTGAAAAAGCTGTATGTTCGTGGTGGTTAGGGCGTGTAGATGAATCTTTAAATTTATTTTTAGATTTACATCATAATGAACCAATGCTTCAAACTCATATTGACTCAGTAAAAAATAATCTTACATTTTTATGGGGGGAAGGAGATTGGATAAAACCATCATATTATGATTCAACTAAATCAAACAATTTAAGATTTAAATTCAAAGGAATAGATAAAATAACAAACAACCAATCCCAAGTATTTCAAGATATGTTTGTATTAATGGCATTAGATGGAAAAACAAAAGGGAAATATTTAGAAATTGGTGCACATGAACCTATTGTTCATTCTAATACTTATATTTTAGAAAAAGATTTTGATTGGAAAGGGATATCATTAGAAATCGATAATAATCTGGTGAATAAATTTAATGGTACAAGAGATAATTTTTGTTTATTGCAAGATGCTACTAATGCTAATTATGATAAAATATTAAGTGATACTAATTGGGGTAATGATTGGGATTACTTACAACTAGATTGTGAACCAGCTAATAATACATTTAAAGCATTATCGCAAATCCCATTTGAAAAATATAGATTTGCAGTAATAACATATGAACATGATTATCATTGTGATAATACTAAATCATATCGTGATAAATCAAGAAAATATTTAGAATCTAAAGGATACGAATTAGTTGTTGATAATATATCAACTGATGGTAAGTCATCATTTGAAGATTGGTGGGTACATCCAGATTTGGTAGATAAAAATGTCTTAAATACTATTAAATCAGTAACAAATATTACTAAAAAAGCAGAAAATTATATTTATAACAAATAACAAAGTTACAAAATGAAAAATCAATCGTTAAAATTATTCGAATTATTAAATTTAGAAGCCGAATTAGCAGGCGCTACAAATAATCAAACAGGTGAGAAAATCATTGAAGGGTTATTAAATCAAAAACTACCAGTAGTAACTAAGTACTATTTAAATGCATTAGTAGAATCATTAGCTGCAGAAAAGAAAGTAATTGATTCATTACGCGACGAGTTAATTAAAAAACACGGTACTGAAGATGAAAACGGTAATGTAGGTATTTCAATGGTTATCGAAACTAAAAAAATAGATGACAATGGAGAACCAGTTAAAGACATTAACCCAGCATATATTGCTTTTAATGATGAATACGGTGAACTATTAAATCAAGAAAAAGAAATTAAATTACCACAAATTCAATTATCTAATTTAGATAAAATCGAAACAAAAGATAATTATGTTCTAGTATTTAAATACTTAATTGATGAACCATCGGTTGAAGAAGTAAAGTAATGAATAAGTTTTTAGAAATTACCAAATCCTGGATTACAGCAATGAATCCATCAGAGGAACAACAACAAAGAGCAAATCAGCGTATTGCTGTATGTAATGAGTGTCCTTATAGAAAGTATAATGATGTAGGTGATTTCTATTATTGTGGAAAATGTGGATGTCCACTAAAAGGAAAAGTATATTCACCAGTAGAAAAAGCATGTCCCGAAAACAAATGGCCAGTATGATCAAAACAACAAAAATAACCGAAGAAGAATTACAAGAAGTACAACAACTACAGAAAGATTTCCAATTAGTAACATACCAAATTGGGGAATTATCTATAGCAGAACATAATATTCAAGAACAATTGAATAATGTTAAAACAGAATTAGTTAATTTCTATTCTAGTTTAAAAACTCTACAGCAAAAGGAAAACGATTTATTAGATAAATTTAAATCAACATATCCAGATAATAATATAAATTTTGAAACAGGCGAACTTTTATAGTTCGCCTTTCGTTTTTATATACTGTCTATATATTTATTGTAGAAATACCCAAATTTATAATCATTAAATAGCAATGGCAGAAAAAATTATATCACCTAATGTATTTGTTCGCGAAAGTGATAAATCATTAATATCAAGAGGACCTGTTGTAACCGGAGCCGCAATTGTTGGACCTACAGTTAAAGGCCGACCATTAGTTCCAACTGTGGTTACCTCATATTCAGAATATCAATCCGTGTTTGGTGAAACTTTCAAATCAGGAAGCCAATACTACGAATATTTAACTTCATTAACTGCTAAGGAATACTTCTCAGGTGGAGGTGCTTCATTATTAGTAACTCGTATTGTATCTGGCTCTGTTTATAACACATACGCTCAAGCATATGTAAATAAGTCAGGTTCTACTTTATCAGCAGCCGCTTCGGCTTCATTTACTTTAGAAGTATTATCATTCGGTACTGGAGCCAATAACACCGGTTCAATTTCTTCAGCAAATGCTTTAGGATCAGGTACAGCCGATAATATCCGTTGGGAAGTAACAAATACCGATTTAACAAAAGGTACATTTACTTTAATAGTACGTAGAGGCGATGATAATAATTCAAATAAAAACATATTAGAAACATTCTCTAACTTATCATTAGATCCACAACAACAAAACTTTATTTCACGTGTAATTGGTGATCAGAAATTTGTATACACATCAACTGATGGTGGGTACTTACAAATAACAGGTTCTTTCCCAGTAGCAAGTGAATATATTCGTGTTGCCGGAGTTACAACTTTACATGTTGATTCAATCGATAATGACGGTGTATTTAAAACCTCTACTTACTCAGGATCTTTACCAGCAGTTGGCTCAGGTTCATTCGGTGGTACATTCGATGGTGGTGTTGCAGATACAAATCGTCAAGGATTATATTTTGAAAGTATTACAACAAATAATGCTCAAGGATTTGCACCAGCAGACGACTATACAGCAGCATTATCATTATTAGCAAATAAGGAAGAATTCGATTTTAACTTATTACTTGCTCCAGGTACATTTATGAATACATCATTAATTTCGGCTTGCGAAAATAGAGGTGATGCATTCGCTATTGTAGATCCAGTTGCTTATGGTTCAACTAAAACAGCAGCAATATCAGCTGCAGCTGGTTCAACTTCAAATTACGCAGCTGCTTATTGGCCATGGGTTCAAACATTTAGCTCAACATTAGGAAAATCAGTATGGGCTCCACCATCAGTTGTGATGGCAGGTGTGTATGCATTTAACGATGCTGTAGGTGCTGAATGGTTCGCTCCCGCAGGTTTAAATCGTGGTGGTATAGGATCTGTAATCCGTGCTGAACGTAAGTTAGCAGCAACAGATCGCGATGATCTATACGCAGCAAACGTAAACCCATTAGCAACATTCCCAGGTGAAGGTGTTGTAGCATTTGGACAGAAAACATTACAAAAACGCGCTACTTCATTAGATCGTATTAATGTTCGCCGTTTGTTGATTAACTTGAAGCGTTTTGTTACTTCAGTTTCTCTTCAATTAGTATTTGAACAAAATACAACAGTAACTCGTAATCGTTTCTTATCAGTAGTTAATCCATATATGGAACAAATCGTTTCAAAACAAGGATTATATGCTTATAAAGTAATTATGGATGATACAAATAACGCAGCAGATGTAATCGACAGAAACCAATTAGTTGGTCAGATTTATGTTCAACCTACTAAAACTGCTGAATTCATTATCTTGGATTTCACACTTCAGCCAACTGGAGCTACTTTTCCAGCATAATAAAAATTTAAATAATTGATATTTATAATAAACAATATATAACAAATGGCAGTATTAGACGCATCAGAAATTATGTTTACAGCTTTTGAACCAAAGGTTCAAAACAGATTCATAATGTATATAGACGGTATCCCGGCTTACCTAATTAAAAAAGCTTCATCTCCTTCATTCGAAGCTAATGAAATTATATTAGACCACATCAATACTTACCGTAAAATTAAAGGTAAAGTAAAATGGAATGATATGACTTTAGAACTTTACGATCCGATCGCTCCATCAGGTGCGCAAGCAGTAATGGAATGGGCTCGTTTAGCTCACGAATCAGTAACAGGACGTGATGGTTACTCAGATTTCTACAAGAAAGACGTTGTATTAAACGTATTAGGACCAGTTGGTGATGTTGTTTCTGAATGGATTGTTAAAGGTGCTTATTGCAAAACTGCTACTTTTGGAGATTATGATTGGTCATCTGGAGAAGCTGCTGCCGCAATTTCATTAACAATTGCAATGGATTATTGCGTATTGAATTACTAAAAATTAGATTGTGAATATTTAAAAACCCTTCGTCATATTGTCGAGGGGTTTTTTGTTTTATATATTTATATACGCACAATAAAATTGTTATATGGAATCAAAATTTAAATTACCAACTGAAACAATAACCCTACCATCAAAAGGTTTATTATACCCGAAAGAAAATCCATTATCTAAAGGTGAAATTGAAATGTCTTACATGACTGCAAAGCATGAAGATATTTTAACTAATGTTAACTACATTAAAAATGGAACAGCAATTGATAAATTACTTGAAGCACTAATCGTTACGCCAATCAATTTTAATGATTTACTTATTGGTGATAAAAATGCAATTCTAATTGCAGCTCGTATTTTAGGATATGGTAAAGATTACCCTATCCAGTTCTATAATGAAAGTACAAAACAACAAGAAGATTATACAGTTGATTTAACTGATTTAAAGGAAAAAGAAATTGATGAATCATTACTTACTTCAGGTAAAAATGAATTTACCTATGATTTACCTCAATCAAAAAATACAATAACTTTTAAGTTATTAGATGGTAACGATGAGAAAAAAATTGATCAAGAATTAAAAGGATTAAAGAAATTATACCCAAGTGATTCGTTTGAATTAACTACTCGTTTAAAGTTTATGATAACATCAGTTGAGAATCAACGCGATGCTAAAGACATACGCGAGTTTGTCGATAAATATCTTACCGCACAAGATTCACGCTCATTACGCGAGTATTACAACAAAGTAATGCCCGATGTTGACATGAAAGTAACCATTGATAAAGATGGATACACACAGGAGGGTGTAATGGTACCAATTGGACTAAACTTTTTTTGGCCTGACGCTGGAGTATAGAGTTCATATATTCTCTCAAATACATGAAATAGTATTTCATGGTAATGGAGGATACGATTGGCAAACAGTTTACGATATGCCTATATGGTTACGTAAATTTACCTTCAATAAATTAAAAGAACATTACGATAAGGAAAAAGAGGAAGTTGAGAAACAACAACAACAATTAACAAACAGATCAAACCCAAAAGATATTGCTCGTCCTAATATAGCTCCTAAAAACACAACACCTACATATTCATATAAGGCACCTAAAAAATAGGTGCTTTTTATATTTATATTATATAATAATATTACTATATGGCTGATAATCCTCAAAATAATTTAAATCCAAAAGATTTAGAAACGATTAATAAATATTTTAAAGAAACAATAAAAGACTCTCAAATATTAGCTGATAGATTAGCTGATGTTAAAAATAATGCTGCTGAATTTGAAAGAGAATTAAAAAATGCTAAAGAACACTTTGCGGACTTAAATATTGAATCTGTTGATTTAAGTAAAACATTTAAAAATGTTATAGATGATCTATTAAAACTTAATAACACATCAGGACTAACAAATAAAAGTTTTAAAATATTAGGTAGCCTATCAGATAAATTAAAATATGATGCTTTAGATCTTAGCAGATTATCTAAAAAAGATTTAGAAAATATACAGAAAAAAACTGGAATTGAAATTGAAAATTTAAAAACTAGAAAAACAGAATTAGATCTTTCTGTAAAAAGAAGATTTCAAAATCTTAGTGATGAACAAATAGCTTCAATAGGAGCAAGAACAAAAAATAAAAATACAGCTCAAGAGATTCGTCAATATATAGAATTAAATGGTATATTTAAGAAAAATGGTGATCTTCAAAAAGATGGTAATAATTATGTTCAAAGATTATTAGATTTAACTCAAGAGAGATTAATAGAAGAAAAAAAAATAATTAATACTTTAGGAATATCAGGTAAATTAGTAGATGGGATTATAGGTTCTTTAGGTAAATTAGGAATTAGTAGTGATTTCTTTGAAGGTATTAAAGAAGATATGCGAGAAGTCGCTAAATCTGGAAATAAGTTTGAGGTATTAATGGCGGGGGTAAATGGATTAATGTCAGGTATAGGTCAAGCATTAAAAGATCCAGTTGCCCAGTTAATGTTAGCTACAAAAGCATTTGAATTCTTTTTAAAAGCCGCTGTAAACGCTAACAAAGAATCTGTAAATTTATCTAAAAACTTAGGATATAGTGCTGAAAACGCGGATCGTGTTAGAGCTAATTTTGCCTCTATAGAAGAAAATGCAGGATCTCTTACTAGTGGTTTAACAGCAACTAATGTTACTACAGCTAATTTAGCAGAAGCTTTTAATCAAATATCTGAATCTACGGGTTTTGTTTCTGAATATTCATCCGATGCATTAATAACTCAAATAAAATTAACTAAGCAATTAGGATTAACAGGTGATGAAGCTGCTGGTGTATATAAATTTTCCGTATTAACTGGCAAGTCATCCGAGCAAACATACCAATCAATGTTGAAAGGATATGTTGCTACTCGTAATTCATTAGGAGCCGGTGTTCCATTTAAGGCTGCTATGGCTGAAGCTGCTAAAGTATCAGGCCAACTAGCATCTAATTTAGGTAATAACCCAGAAACTATAATTAAAGCAGTAGTTGCTACTAAAGCATTAGGTACATCATTAGAACAAGCTAAATCTCAAGGTGAAAAATTACTTGATTTTCAATCATCAATTGAAAATGAATTAAAAGCTGAATTAATTACCGGCCAACAATTAAATCTTGAACGTGCTAGAGCAGCTGCTTTAATGGGTGATCAAGTAACAGTTGCTGAAGAATTAGCTTCTCAAGGTATGACTGCTGCTAAATTTAGCGGCATGAATGTAATTGCCCAAAAATCATTTGCCGAAGCATTAGGTACAACATCCGATGAATTAGCAAATCAACTAGCTAAACGTGAAATGGCTATTGCCTCAGGTAAGTCATTAGCTCAAGTTACTGCTGAAGAAGCAGAAGAAGCTGCTGAACGTCAAGATATACAAGAAAAGTTTAATGCTGCTATGCTAAAACTACAAAGTATTATTGGTAATTTAGTTGCTGGTCCTTTAGGTTCGTTTTTAGAATTATTAAGTGGGGCCCTAAATATAATTAATTCTATAGCTACTCCATTAAAATATATATTAGGAGCATATTTAGCAATTAATGCTGCTAAAAAAATAGCTTTAGGATATGATATAGCATCTAAAGCTGCTAATCAAATATCAGCTAACTTAGGATTAGCTCAAATAGGTACAAATAGAGTTAAAAATTTGCTAGAAAAAGAATCATTACTTACCAAAATATCAGGTAATATTCAATTATTTTATCAATTAGCTGCTGAACGTGGGGTAATGAGCGCTTTAAAAACTCAATTTGGTATTCAACAAGCTAGTACTATTCTTAAAAAAGAAGGTTTGTTATTAACTATGAAAGACTTTATCATTGAAAAAGGTAAATTATTATTTACTAATTTACAAAAAGTAGGTTTAATAGCAATTAATGCTTTAAAAGTAGCAGGATCTATTATAGAAAAAAGAACTGCAATAGTTTCAATAGCATCTGCTGCTATGGGTGCATTTAAAGCAGCTGTATCAGGTATTGGGGCAGCATTAGGACCTCTTGCAATTCCTATTGGTATAGCAGCAGCCGCGGGTGTTGCTGCTTTAGGGTATAGTTTTTTACAAGGAGATGACGTTGTGTCCGAAGGAGGATATGGTAAACGTACTTTACTATCGCCTGAAGGAGCTATCCAATTAAATAATAAAGATACAGTAATAGCTGGTACTAATTTAGGCGGGGGGAGCAAAATAGATTCAGTAAGATCATCCCCAGCTATGGATATATCTCCAATGATATCAGCTATTAATCAAGTAACAGCAGCTGTAACAACCTTAAATAATAAATCATGGGATGTGAAACTTGATTCTAAATCAGTAGGATCTGGGTTAATGCAAAACTCATATAAGTCTGCTTAATTTTAATATTTATACTAAAATAACAATAACACTATGGGATTATTAGATTTCTTACCAAAAATGCGTTTAGGCTTTCAAGGAGCTAAACCTAAATTTAATGCTGAAGATAAAATTTCAACATTACATAATCAATCTTCTACAACTGGGGATCCATCATATAAAAAGAACCCATCACTTTTAGATGAAGCTGATTCTTTGAATACATCAAAATACAAATCAAGTAAAGGAAACAAATACTTGAATCAAATGTTTAAATAATAAACATGTCATTATTTGATAAGTTAAAAGATACCAAGTTAAAATCATTAAAGTTTGGTGAAAAGGGAACTGCAGGAGATTCTACTAAACCTTATATTGTAACAGATATAAACACAGTAGATACTCCATTTAATAAACTCCGTTTAACTAAATTTGATGATGGACTTATACGTGGGGGCGCTATAGGAGCTATAAATGCGTCTGCAGTTGATACTTTACGTATTGGTAAATTTTTAACTGATTTCCCTAAAGGTCCATTGTTTATTGCTAAACAAGTTGGATTACAATTAGCTAATCCCCCATTAGAAACAAAACAAATGCCTACTGATAGAGTAGGTAACGGGTTATTTGGTAAGATAGTTGCTGGTGCTATTAATGTTGCTAATAAATTAAATAATTTAGTTGGTGGACCTACCCGTATCTATAATTTAGGTATTAACACATTAGCTCAAGTACCAGTAAATGCATTTGGTGGTCATATTGCTCGCCATGGTTTTTTACCTTATTTAAACGAATCTCAAAAATACATTAAAGTTGTTTATGAAAATAATAAAGGCACTGATAGTCCTAATAATCGTTTAATAGGATTAAGAAATAAACTTTTTAAACCTATTTTCGGGAATAAAACAGACGTACAAGCTAACGAAAAAAGTATAATAAGTGATAATTTTGGAGGTGCTAAATCAGTATATGGTATAGGACGTACAACAATTCATAGAACTACATTTACCGGGGACCAATTTAATATAGCTGCATCTCTTGAAAAAAGTAAAACAACATCAAGAGCTATTCGAACTAATATATTAAATTATGTTGATAAACCTAATACAATATATCAAAAATATAAATTAAAGGACCCATTAGCATTTTTAATAATTGATAAGTTTAGATCTACTCCGGTAACTGCATCAATTGATACATCTGCTCTAGAAACTAATTACGGTAAAATTGTTGTAAAACCAGAACAAACTAAACCTAAATTTAATATATTTGCATCTAGTGAAAACGCTAAACCATTAGGTACTAATTTAACTTCTTCAGCTGATGGACAAGTATCTTTATCTAAATCATTTAATAAAACAACTAGTGATAAAACTTTAAATTTAACCGAGCCTACTTCCTCATTTATTACTAGAAAAGCAAAATATGACGCTGAATTTAAGCCTTTATATACTCAACTTAAAGATCAACCGGATGGTGAACCAAATGAACCCCCAGCAGGTCATATTAATAGAACTATTGTAAAGTATACACCAAGTGGTTCTTTTGTTGATGGATTTGATAGACCGTTTGCTGATACTAGAGATGTAACATATAATAGATTGATAAATCAAGCTAGGGTTGCTGAAATACCTACATTAAAAATAACAAACGAAATTGTAAAAGAAGGCCAAACCAAATCAGTATTTTTTAAATTTAATAAATTAGACACACAAGGCAATGTAATTACTAGTAATGTTACAAATGCATTGGAAAAAATTTATGAAAGAATTGATAAAAATATAATGAGGGTTGAATTTAGTCAACTAAACCCATTCACTGCAACACCATTAGCAGAATCAATATTTTCAGCTTATATGTCTGGTTATAATGAAAATTATGATAGTGGCTGGGATAACATAAAATATAATGGTCGTTCTGAATACTTTTATACTTTTAATAGTTTTAAAAAAACTGCATCTTTTAAATTACAAATTCCTATATTTAACCCAGGGGAATTAGCTACTAAACATGAGGCTCTAAAAAATCTTCAAAAATCAGCAGCAGGTGCTTATTTAAATAATCGTTTAGGTGGTGTTATTACTAAAATTAAATTAGGGCATTATTTAAATTATACTCCTTGTATAATTACAAATCTAAAAATAACTATCCCTAATGATGTTTCGTGGGATTGGGGTATAAACAATGCTGATGGAGTTAACCAAGCATATGCTATGTTATTAGAAGCCGATTTCTCAATTACGGTTATTGGAAATGAAATTCCAGGATGGGATTTAGGGAAAACCACTCCTGACACTCCACAATTACCAGAAGATGTTGTTACTCCTCCTAAAACTACTCCTCCTAAAACTAATACACTTAAAATAGCAATTACTCCAGTGCAGACAATTAGAACTGATAATGCTTTAAGTGAATTTACTCCTGATACTTTTGGTAATAGAACATATGGAGGAACATCAGCAGTAACTGCTGCTAAATCCAAACAACTAGTACAAGATCCAGTTAAACAAAAAGCATTAGCAGACGCGTTAAATAAACCTAAAGCAGTTAATAAGTAATGAGATACGATAAAGCAGAATTAAGAAATACTACGTCAGGTAAACGATATTACAAGAGAAAAACATATCCTCAAATACCGTTTTCCGATACTGATGTGTATGTTATTACTACTGTAGGTGATCGTTTAGATTCAATAGCATATAGCTATTATAGTGATGCCGAATTATGGTGGGTTATATCTATAGCAAATAATAATGTAACTAATGGGTCTATATTCCCCCAACCTGGCACTCAATTAAGAATCCCTATTAATATTAATTATGTTTTAAATTTATTTGACGCCGAAAATACAATATAAAAGTTATGTCTTTATTTAAAGAACCGTTTGATTCAAAAATAGCCGGTCAATTAGGCCTTCGCCAAGATATAATTGGTCGAGACCAACGTACTTCCCAAGATATAGTATATTTAAATTCAAAAACAGCATGGATACAATTACGTTCTAGTGTTGATATTGAATTTAATGGCAGAATAAGTGCAGATGGATTAGCTACAGATAATGTATTAATGGGTGGTGCTTTATTATCTGGCAATCAACAAAGAAGAGGAATTGGCCAAAATGGTTTAGGTATATATGATACTAGTGTTTATAATAAATCATTAAATATAATTGAACCTAATATACTTGGTCTTAAACCAATGCCTGGTATAACAAATATATCTATTCAAAGTAAAAGTGCATATGGTTCCTTACGTCAAGCAACCGTTAATTTCCTATGCTGGGATATAAAACAACTTGAAATACTAGAAACGCTCTATATGCGTCCTGGATATACAGTATTGTTAGAGTGGGGATGGACACCTTATATTGATAGTGAAACAAATAAATTAATTAGTAAAATTAATCAAGATGAAGATTTCTTTAAGCATAAAAACATAGATATTCAAAAATACTTAAGCAGTTTACGAAATAAATCTTTAGAAAGTTATGGTAATTATGATGCCATGTTTGGTTATATTAAAAATTATAGCTGGAAATACAGACCAGATGGGGGATATGATTGCTCTACAGAAATTATATCTACAGGAGAAATATTAGAATCATTAAAAGTAAATTATTCTGGTGCTTCGGTTTCATCAAACAGTAGCGGTACTTTATTATCTAATATACAGTATAGTAAAATAGAAGACATACAAAAAGAATATCGTAGAAATGCATTAGCCGGTTTAATAGCAGAAACATATGCTTTAGTAAAAGAAACTGCGGGTACATCTGTACTTGGTGTTTTACCTTCTGCTGTTGCTGATGTCGCTTCATTAGGTGTAATTAATCCAGATAGGTTTACATCAATAAATGAAGGTTCAGGCACTATACCATATACAGCAAATAATGGAAAGATAGGTATAATTGATTTTGCTACAAAAGAAATTGAATTAGAAAAAGATGGAGTAACATCAACTGATTCGGATGCTAATGATGGTAAAGAATCAACTCAAGGATATGTAACTGATGATGATTCTAACATATATATTACATTACGTTCATTTGTTGAATTATTAAATAATTTTATACTATTAGAAAATCCAGATTCCACAGAAACAGATAAAAATATAATTAAACTATCAGTAGATGATAGACCGGATTCAGTACATGCGGGGCAACCTCTTCGTTGCTTATATCACCCATTACAGATTTCAGTTGATCCACGTGTTTGTATACTAAAAAATCCATTTTTTGAAAAATTAATTCAAGGGATTAAAATAAATGAAAGCGACCAACCAATAGAAACAATTAACACACTACCAGTAAAAGAAACAAATCAACAATATGAATCTATAGTTAAGCAATTAAAGGATATAAGAGCAAATGATGGGGTTTTTGGTGGAAAAGAACAAGAGTTTTTAAATGTGTTGTCAAAAATAAATACTAAAGATAAGTTAGCTGGAGTTTCTGATTATTATTATAATAATTATAATCAAAGTTTTTTTGTTTTTTTAACTGAAGACGATTTAAAATCAAGTAGTTTAAGTAGATTTGATTTAGGTGACATATTTGGTGGGTTAAATATTACAAATGAAGATGTGTTTTTTTATGAAAATGATGCGGCACGTGTAGTTACAGAAAGAACAAATACTAAGTGGGGTATTATTGCTAATTTTATGGATAAGACTCCATCCGAACGAAAAAAAGAGGCAATATTATCCGCAAAAAATAAAACAGCAGAACAACAAGAAACATTAGGTGAGGTAAAACAAGATATTAATAATAGTACAACAGGATATTTATATTTCTGCAACCAACTTTCGCAAGCATACCATACTGATGATGAAAAAATTAAATATGGTACTCATGCTAACATTTTTGTTAATTTAAGAGCATTATATTATTTAGCTGGAGACCCAACATTAGAAGGACAAGATCCTGCTGAAAAACAAACTATTAGTTTAATGAGTTATATGAAAGACTTATTAACAATAGTTCAAAATTCAATAGGTAATGTTAATAATTTCGAAGTAGTAATTGATGGTAATACTGGATACATTGCAGATGTAAATTATGTACCAACTGATGAGATCCCTGCTCCTTTTAAGTTCGAAATAGGTAATAAAAGATCAGTTATTAGAGACATATCATTAGAATCACAAATATTTGCCGATCAATCAACTATCATAGCTGTCGCCGCTCAGTCAGATGCTGGTAAATTAGGATTAGAAAATAGTTCTATGGTTGCTTATAACACTGGAATTAAAGATAGAAACATATTTAGAAAAGATACCCCACTTAATAATAACCGCAGTAATGAGGACCAAATAAGTGGATTTATTTTAGCATTATCTGATTTATCTGAATTGTTTGATTCTATGACTAAAACATTAAATGTTTTTGATTCTGAATTGTTAGTAGATAGTATAAATAAATATAAAAAATCATTAACCGATATAATAGTATTTTTTACTGCATATTATAAATCAGATAACAAATATAAAGCTATATTACCAACAAAATTATCATTAACTACAGACGGTATTGGTGGTTTAATTATTGGTAATATATTTGATATTGATAAAACATTTACTCCTAGAGCATATAAAGGAGAAGAAGGTGTTGGTATTAAACTTCAATATTTAGTCACTAATATTAAACAAGACGTAGGAGCTAATAATCAATGGACAACAACAATTGAAGGTAATCCATACATTCCTGATGAGTCGTTTGATACATTAACAAAAGATCAAAAATCAATTAAAACTGAAATGACCATTACTAAAAAATATGTATATGATCAATCTACAGGAAAAATAATAGAATCAATTACTAATAACACTCCAATTAATGAACCTCCACTAGGTGTTACAGGTGATGCTAGAGCTATGGCTTCAGCTATGAATTATGTTTTAGGTGGACCTAGAAAAGGAGAAGGATTATGTAATCGATATACTTATAATTTAGCTTATAATTATACTAAATTTAGAGCAGGAAAGAAAAATGAAACAAAAAGAGGAGCTACTATAGGTTCTAACGGAAATGCTGGTACTGAAGCAGCATTTAAATCCTATGAAGCTTTAGGGTATTCAAAATATCAAGTAGGTTATGGTATGACTATAAAAAAGATTGATGATTATTTAAGTGATTATAGTAAATTTAATGTAGGGGATGTGATTCAGTATCGTTCAGATATACAAGTTTTTAAACCAAAGCAGAATAAATTTGATTTTCTTTATCATGCTCAAATATATACTGGTGGAATGGGATGGAATTCAAGTATAAAAAGTTTTACGCTTATGCCCAAGGCTGCACGTTACGCTACTGATGATAGTACAAATTTTAGATTAAATAATAACAACAGTGGAAAAGGTGCAGGTAATTTCCTTTATGGGAAATATGCAGATTTAAAAAGACCACCATTATTCGATTTATGGGTTTTTAAATTACTTTCTTAATTATTATTAATTGATGAGACCTCCAAAAAACCAAATACTAGAGAATTTATATACTAAAGGTAATGAATATTTACTTATTAGAACTTATGATAACTATGTAGGATATTATCATTCAGTTTCAGGAAAAAAATACATTGGTGCTACATATAAACAAAATTCAATTGAATTAGTACCATATACAGAAAATCGAGAAGTAGCAGCATACAATTTATCAAAAATAGATCCTGTTTATGTGCGTATTAATCCAAATATAATTAATATTATTAAAAGAGATGAATTTCCGATTGTTCGAGTTAATTTTACCCCCTCGCCAAATGCATCGTACCGATTCTTTATTAAACGAATAAATGAAACCAACTCTCCAATACTTGAAGTAAATAAACAAACATATACTAATGCTAGAGCTACTAAATTTTACTACACTTTAAGCATATTTTTCAATTCTGAGGATTCTATATTAGATTATAATGTATTTGAAAAACAAATGCCCGGAATAGATACTTTTTTAAGAAACTACTCAATACCTCCTGAAGGTGATACTGCAGGATTTTAATTAATTAAAAGGTTATACTATGTTTTATATTATTGAAAAACAGGATCAATTAGATCAGTTACATATTGGCGAAGACACATTCATTCATATTATTGCAACGAATGAAAACTATCACCCTGCTTTACAAAACATCAGTTTAATTTATGTTCGGTGGATAAAAGGCCATAAAGGATATATTTTATGTGTAGATCACTCCGAATCATTACCACTAAAAATCACCGATATACTCGACAAACTATCTAAAGTCAATAATCTATATACATTAGATAAGAAAGCGGTGTTACACCACTTTCCCACGTTGTCTCCTCAATTAATTGATGTGCAACTGATTAATTCATATCAACATTTTCAAGAAATTAATATTGAGCAATACGAATCAAAAGTTGAGACTGACTTTAAACGTAAGTACTATACTGAATCACCATCAGTATTAATTCCGATTGCAAAACATTATGAAAAATACGAAAACGTATATGATCATATTGAGCAAACTATAAATAAAATTAGTGAAAACATACGTGAATATGATTTTTTAAATCATTA
>Ga0181349_1000478_pt1 | contig 17118 bp, 7 predicted proteins | sample Su13VDMM110SD_FD_130106 | JGI IMG/M metagenome (GOLD analysis project Ga0181349, IMG submission 130106) | Freshwater viral communities from Lake Michigan, USA - Su13.VD.MM110.S.D | ecosystem: Environmental > Aquatic > Freshwater > Lake | place: USA: Michigan | collected 2013-07-16 | reverse complement strand
TTTGACGGCTCCACGGTGGCTGCGCCCAAGGTAAATTTGTCTGTGCGTCCGCGTCAGAACTCAGGCACGAACTACGGCGTTGGTAACTCTCCTGCGGTAACCAGCGGTAACAACTACGCATTAACCCAGAACTACGTTGTTCAGCTTTTCACTGGTCAAGTTTACACGCGCATACGTGGGCGGCAGATGGCGTTTAAGATTGAGTCCACGGAGATTGGTGTGGCGTGGCAGTTGGGTGCTACCCGTTTGGACGTTCGGCCTGACGGGAGAAGGTAGTGGAAAACATATTTCCCGCCGCAGCTCCAAACCTTCCAGTAGGGCCGCAGGAATATAACCAGCGGTATCAAGATCAACTCTTGAATGCGCTACGGTTGTACTTTAACCAGCAAAGCAGCAACAATACTGAAATTATACAAGCAATCAATGGGTTAACCACCCTGCAATGGATGGGGGATGACTGATGGCTTTTCAGAACATCACGGCAAATGTGCTTATACCGGCAACCGCAGTTACCGGCTCTTTTGTTACGCTATATACTACCCCAGCACTTACGCGCACGTTATTGAAAAGCATAGATGTTTCTAACACTACAGCGGGTTCGCTGACAATATTCATCTCTCTGGTTGCTTCGGCTGGGACAGCAGGGACAGCAAACGCTTTGTATTCGGGGTATACCGTTGCTGCAAATACCACTCTGTCGTGGCGCGGGTTACAGGTATTAGTTGCTGGGACGTTCATCAGCGTTAAAAGCACGACCACAGGTCTAACCATAACCGCCAGCGGCGGCGAAGCTACATAAGGAACGATATGGCAATAGCTCAACCCCAGCAAGGCATTGCTTCTTTGGGTGCAGGAGATATGGAGTTTTTGCGCCCCGCTATGGTTGGCGCATCTCGGCAGGAAGAAACCCGTGAGATAGACATTATCAACGCCTATTTCCGCCAAGCTAACATCCCGCCCCAGCAGTCACTTAAGCTCCTACAAGCAGCCGTGCAGTCCGGTGTGCAGTTTAAACGGTCAGGCAACACCATAATGGGGTTTAAACCACTACCTCCGTCTTCGGCGCAGGTTTACTTCTTCTCCATAGACCCGCCGCCAGCCTTTACAGAGGCAGCTAAACAGCTTCTGGGCGGGTTGAAGCAGTCTGGTGTTCAAGCTATTTATATGAACAAGATCGACCCGACGATCATGCAATCTCTGCAATCTATCGGTGTTGCAGCGCAACAATCTGATCAGCCTGAATACAAGGTTATGGCTACGCTATGACGCAGATAGCCCAAGTTAGTAAGGCAACGGATAAGATCAATGCTCTTATGCGGGAAGTGCTTCAGCTTCCGCAGGTTGATTGCCCCGTTACCCACCACTTTGGCCCCAATATCTACATCCGCGAAGTCGTAATGCCAGCAGGGACGGTAGTCGTTGGCAAGCCCCATAAGACTGAGCATATGTGCAACATGATCACAGGGCGCATGATTGTCGTGAACGAAGACGGGGAGCAGATGGAAGTGGCTGCGCCCTCAGTGTTTATGGCAAAGAAAGGCCGGAAGACGGCTTACATTTTAGAGACTGTGCGGTTCCAGAACATCTTTTCAACAGATGAAACCGACATAGAGAAGCTTGAAAACATGCTGGTGGATAACTCCCAGCCGTTGTTAGAAGAGGGGAAATAGTATGTCTTTCATTGCCTTGGCTGGAACGATGTTGGGAACTACAGGTGCGATAGGTATCGGTACAACGATGCTTGGTGGGGCAATGATGGGCGCTACTACCGGTGCAATTGGTAATGTTATCAAAGGAAATAATGTATTTGATAACTTCGGTCAGAACCTGCTGATAGGTGGAGCGGGCGCTGGGATAGTGAGTGGTCTTGGTAGTGCTATGGGTGGTAAAACATTAGAAACACTGACGGCAGAAGCGGCGCAGCCTGGGCTAGATGCGGCTACTAAGAATTTTGCAGAAAATGCAGTGACTATGCCAAGCCAAGAAGCAATAGATGCGGGCAGTAAGAGTATAACTGACCGGTTTGGCACGTTTGAGAACCCTATACTTACCCCTGCCGAACCTCTTCCGCTTCCTGTTAATTCTTCAAATATTGCAGATATAAATAACGCCTCTTACGGAGATTCCCCTCTTGCCACCAAGCCGGATTACTACGATAAGCTCTATCAACAAACATCTGGGCTAACTCCGCCTAAAGCAACTTTTATGAAGAACCCCGCTAACTACATGGTGCAGAACCCATCTACGGTGGCCGGTGCGGTTACTGGGATTGCAAGTATGCTTAAGCAACCTCCACCCGTTGCAGGGCTTCAAGACAAAACGGGTTATTCACCTCAGTATACTTTCGACCCAAAAACTCAGAGATATATTGCTGCTGCGCCTATGTCGTATACCTATAAAGGGGCAGAGGGGGGTGAAGTTCCAAGCTTTGCTGATGGAGTCTACATCCCGCAAAGCGAGAATATTCGCACTAACATCTACGGCTCTAACGCGGGGCCGATTGGCGAGTCCGGCAAAAAAATGTATAAGAACGTCGATAAATACGCCGGATTAAAAGCGCAGCTAGACAAGATGTCTCCGACTATGCTGTCCAAGCTTTCACAAAGTGGGACGGATTCTATCGTCCAAGCCGCTGCCACTACAGAGCTTTATGACCGGGCTAACGCTTCCAATACGTCCTATATGGATCAACCGACCATGCAAGCGGCGCAGGGCGGGATTATGGGGTTTGGTATCGGCGGTTCAACTTCAGCTACGGCTACGGCGGGAGGCCCGCCCCCTAGTAGCGCAGGAGAACATCATTGGTATGATTTTTTAAAAGGTGGCATGAGCGGAGACATCAATTCCGGCGGCCCCAGTGTGTTTGACCAATTATTGTCCCAGAACCCAGAAATGGTAACGAAGTTAAGAGGGCCGGATAATTACTCTTACAATCCAGCAAATCAAACGTATTCCGGTCAAGGAATGAGTGCCGTTTCTAGCACCCCCGCGCAGTATTCCTTTGACCCTACCGGTCAATCCTACGCTCCAAAAATGGCTGCTGGTGGTATCGCCTCTCTGCCCAACGAATACGCTGCGGGTGGTAAACTGCTCCAAGGGCCGGGAGACGGCATGTCGGACTCCATCCCTGCGGTAATCAAGGGTGCCAGACCCCAACGGGCGGCACTGGCGCAGGGTGAGTTTGTTATACCTGCTGACGTAGTTTCGCACTTGGGCAACGGTTCGACGGATGCTGGAGCCAAGAGGCTTTATGCCATGATGGACAAGATTCGTCACGCAAGAACAGGCACCAAGAAGCAGGGTAGGCAGATCAACCCCGCTAACTTCATGCCCGCATGATACAAATTAGTTTGGTGCCGCCTACGATGGTTAACCAAATATGGCCTCAAGTTGAAAAGTATCTGGAAGGTGCAGCGGACTATACGCACGGCAGATACCAAGTTGACGACATACTGACAGCTATAACTGATTACGAGCATTTGCTTTGGATTGCATTTGATGGGGCTAATATCAAAGGTGCAGTTGTAACTAACTATATAAACTACCCCAGAAGAAAGTTTCTATGTATGACATTTTGTGGCGGGGTTGATCTAGATGAATGGAAAACCCCAATGCTAAGGATGTTACAGGCATGGGCTTTTGATAGTAAGTGTGACGGAATTGAAGCAACAGCCCGTTTGGGTTGGGCAAAAATATTTAAAACTGACGGACATAAACCGTTGTGGCAGACATTTGAACTTCCCGCTGCCGAAGCGGGATTAGGAGAATAGTATGGGTAAAGGCGGCGGACAACAGCAGCAACAGCCGACAAGTTCGACTGTCACTAATACAAATCTCCCAGCATATGCACAACCGTATGTTGAAAAGCTTTTTGGTCAAGCTGGTGCGCTGACGGATATTAACCAGAACCCCTATCAGCAGTATGGGGGGCAGCGCGTAGCTGACTTCGCGCCGATGCAGCAGCAGGCGTTTAACACCATCGGTGGCATGCAAGTATCTCCGCAGACTCAACAAGCAACAGGACTTGCGGGTGCGGCAGGGCTGGGTAGTTTGGGTGCTGGTCAGAACTACAACCGGATGGCAACCGACCCCGGTGCCATACAAGCATTCATGTCGCCCTATCAACAGAACGTCACTGACTACCAGAAACAACAAGCCGTGATGGACTACGGACGCCAGCTTCCTGGTATGGGGGCGGCAGCATCTAACAAAGGTGCGTTTGGTGGGAGCCGTCAGGCCATCGTAGAAGGTGAAGGGCAACGTAACCTCCAGAACCAGCTTGCCGGTATCCAAGCCACCGGTAGTCAGAACGCATTTCAGAACGCCCAGCAAGCCCAACAGTTTGGTTCTAGTTTAGGGCTGCAAGGCTACAACCAAGCGTTGCAAGGGGCCAGCACACTTGGTCAGTTGGGTCAGAACCAATATCAACAGCAGTCTGGTATTAATGCCGCACAATTACAAGCCGGCGCACAGCAACAGGCTTTCAATCAACAAGGACTGTCTAATCAATATCAAGAGTTTTTGAACCGGCAGAATTACCCGTATCAACAACTTGGATTTATGTCAGACATCATACGCGGGACGCCGACAGGTGGAGTTACCACGAAACAAGAGTCCCAAGTAGCCCCGAGTATGTTTGGACAAATTGCCGGCCTTGGTTTGGCTGGATATGGGTTAAACAATGCGTTTAAGAAAGAGGGCGGCATCATCCAGGGCTATAAACATGGCGGCTCGGTTCGTCATTTTGAAAGCGGCGGGATTACTTCTTTATTAACAGATCCCGAAACAGAAATAGCGGCTAAGTCAAAACTCCCGCCAATCAATCAGGCTATGGCTTTAGCCAAGTTTATGCTGCCGGCTATTAACAAAATGCATCAGCCTATAGCAAGGCCAAGCATGACTACTGTGGCTGAAGACATGGCTAGAGAGATTCTGTCGCGCAGTCAACAACCGCAAGATGCGCCGCCGCAAATGCCACAAGTGATGCCGCAGGGACAACAGCCACAACAAGCCATGCCCCCGCAGGGAATCCAGCAGGCTATGCCTTCGCAGGAAGTCCAGCAAGACGCCCCCCAAATGCCGCAAGAGCAACCCAACGGTGGGCTGACTTCTTTGCCAATTAATAACTTTGCCCCAGAGAATTATGATGGCGGTGGGATTATTGCGTTCCAAAGTGCGGGCGTTGTTCCAGCCGCAAATGGAGATAGTGATTTTGTTTCAAGTCCCACTGGGTTGGGAATTATAAAATCAGAAGCAGATACAAGTGAACCGCTTGATATGTCATCTCAGGGGTTGCTTAAAATGGCAAGACAAGAACAAGAGCGTTTACGCGCTCAATACACGCAACCCACAATGGCTGGTGAGGTAGCATCCGCCAGAGAGGCGCAGCAACAAGCATTAAGAGCTGCCGGCATCACCGGTAACTATGGTGACAAACGTCAAAAACAACTCGAGGATCTTCAGCTAACTGAGGCCGCCCGCAAGAAGGAGGCGTTAAACAACTTCATTATTAGCACCGGTCTTGGGATGGCATCAGAAGCTTCTAAATACGGTCGTCCACAATCGGGTATTCTTAGTTCAATTACACAACCTCTGTCTGTTGGCGCTGCACAAGCATTTCCTGGGTTTATGTCAGAACAGAAAGAAATCCGCTCCCTTACTAATACTCGCGATAAAGAATTGGCTGAGTTGGAAAATATGCGCTACAACGATGCTACTGGCATTGCAAAAATTGCCCAAGCTTCGTTTGAGAAGAAAGAAGATCGCATTAAAGCTATTGACTTAGAGCTAGCAAAACTTACCGCAAAATCGGCTGATCTGGTGGCAACAAAAGAAGCCGCCCTTGCAGCCAAGCCGCCAAATGATATGGCCGCATACGTTCGTGACTACGTTGCATCGGCAATAGAAAACGGAAGCAAAAAGAGTGTTACGGCTCTTTCAACGGAGGCTAGGGATGCATTTCTAAAACTAAAAGGAGCATACGATCCGCGTTATGCTGGTGTAGGAGTTCAGGCTCGCGGTCAAGATATACAAGCCAATACAGCAGCGGTTGGACAAGAGGGTGTAGATAATAGGGCCGCACAGGCTTCAGCGGATCAAAAATTAAAATCTACACAAGGAACTATTGCAATACTTCAAGCACAAGAACAGGATGCTAAAAATGCAAGAGCTGGCAAACCAACAACCATTGAAAGAGATTTGCGAGAAAGTATATTTCAAGAAGCTCTAAGGAATATTAGGTCTCCAACAAGACCCGGACAACTTCCTCGGGTTGCCGCCCCAGTCGCCACCCCAAAGCCAGCAGCACCAGACAGCGTGACAGTTGGTAATAAAACTTACGCTCGACCTGCAGACTTCACCGATGCTCAGTGGAGAGACTACAAGAAATTTGTGAGATCGCCGCAATGAGTCCGCAAGAATGGCTGGCAACCCAGCAGACCGCTCCCGCAGCTTCGGCACCATTGTCGCCAGAGCAGTGGCTGGCTACACAGAAGCCCGCAACAAACGCAGCCGAGGGGCCGCCCAGTGCAACTGTCCCGTTTGTTCCTGTAAGCAGTAACATCATGGCGCAAGGCAAGCGGATGCGTAATAGGCTACCTGTTACGCCAGCGCCGCTTGTTGCGCCAGCGGTAGTTCAGCCCATTGAAGAACCAACAGAAAAAGAACTGGCAATAGCAAGTGAACCGTATCGTTTTCAAGTGCCAACACGCAGGGTTGTGCCCGTTGCCCCGCAAGTAGAGCGCCCTGTTGAGCCGCCCCCAACTGAAAGTGAATTAGCTATAGCTCAAAAACGGGCAACTGTTAATACCATTATTGATAGACAGGGAAAAGTAATTCGTGGTGATTCGGTCAATGCTCCAATTGTTTTGCCAGTGCCAGAGGAGCAATCTGTAGCCAGACAATTTGCTGACGTTCCTTTGCAACTTACCAAAGGAACCGTAAGTGGCGTCCGTTCAATAACGGATTTTTTTGGGGCAGACAGTGAAACTTCTAAAGTTTTGCGTAGTTCGGAAGACTATCTTGGCAAGTTAATGTCCGCTCAATCGCAAAACAATTCCAAAGAAATTGCTCGCATTAAAAAAGAAGTTGAAGACAAGGGTATTGAGGCGCAGATTGGTGGAGCTATTCGTGCGCTTGGCGTAGCTCCGGTAGACACACTTGTTAATGCTTTTGGGACGGCAGCGCCAGCATTGGTTGCCGGATTAGCAACAGCCTTTTTTGGTGCGCCCGCTGCGGTTGCTACGGGGGTTGGCGTTGGAATTGGCGCAATGATGGGTGCTGGAACTATAAAAGGCACCATCTACGAAGAAACAAAAAAAGCCCTTATTGAGGCTGGAGTAAATCCAGAAATTGCTGATAAAACAGCGCAAGAAGCTCAAAAATACAATGGCAAAAACCTTGACAACATACTTTTGGGCGGCGGTCTCGGGGCGTTTGCTAGCAAAACCGGCATAGAATCAGTCCTTATAAAAGGAATGGTAAATAAAATTCTTGCAAGATCCGCCACAGCAGACTCTGCAAAAATTTTAGCTAAAGATTATGCCAAAAATAATTTTGTTACCATTACAAAAAAATTAGCAGAGGCCGGTATTTATGAGGGTGCGCCAGAATTTCTGCAAGCGTTTCAAGAGGCTGTTGCATCTAATATTGCCCAACAGAGGGAGGGGCTAGTAGATGTTCCCACTTTCCGAGGCGCTGTTTTTGCCGGCGTTCTTGAGGGTCTGGCTGGGAATGTTCTTGGTTCTGCCGTTAAAGGTGTAGAACTAAGCAAGGATGCAACACTATCTCCAAGCCAAAAAATTGGCAAAGCATTGCAGCAAGACATTGCCGAAAAAGGTTATACGCAAGAAGGATCTCGTCGCGAGGCATTGGCTAGACTGAATCCAGACCAAGCCCAATACCTCTCTACAGCCGCTCCTGCGGCGCGTCCGCAGCCCCCACAAGGCAGGGTAACAGCCGCACCAATAGCTCCAGCAGTTGTAGCAGCAGAGCCAAAAACAGAAGCAGCCCAAGTTGTCCCTGCGGCGGGAGAAGCTGCACCTGAGGAGCAGAGGGTAGTCCCCAAGGGTTTACTTGCGCCCAGTGATTTTGAGGCTCCCGCTATTGACGATCTTGAAGACCCTAGTGTAACAGGTGTTACACTAGAAGGATCATCCAACGAAACCAAGACTGCCGCGCCGGATGATCTGTACAACAAAGCCGTTGAGATTGTCCGCACAACTGATAGAGCCTCCCCGAGCTTAGTGCAACGACAGTTAAACATACGCTTTGACGAGGCGATAGCCCTCATAGAAGAAATGGAGCGCAACGGTGTTGTAAGCCCTGCGGACGCAAGCGGGTCGCGGACGGTTATTGAAACTACCCCTGCCGCAACAACCGCTGCCCGCCAGACTCTTGCAGAAGTTACCGTAAAGGGTCGCGGGTTAGTCATTAACGGCCCCGCAAAAGTAGATGCGCCAAACGAGAGCCTGCCGATGGAGGAGCAGGATTTGTTGCGTAATATGGTGGATATTGAGATACGCAATGGAGTAGCCAAAGGCCGCACCGACGAGGAAATACTTCAGCGAATCGAGTCTCTCACCAAGGGCGGTATAAAAACCATCAGCATCGTGCTTCTAACAATTGAAGACGCACGCAAGGCATTTAAAGCCGAAACTGTCGAAAGAATTGAAGAAAAGCCTCCGGTAACAGGTTTTGTGGCTCGCGGTAAAGCAGCCATGGACAGCTTTGAGTCTTCGGTAATGGAGCAGTTTGGGCTTACCCAAGAGCAAGCAAGAGCCGCCCTCGGTAAATTAATAGCAGAAAAGATTGTAAAAATAAACCCGCTCACTGGCTCCTTTGACCTAAAGGATGGTCGGTTCTGGGACAAAGAGGTCATGCTTCGCGCTGCCGGCGTCAAACCTGAAGAGGTGGCCGAAGTAGTTGAAAAGAAAACTCCCGCGCCGATTCTTCAAAACAGGGACCGGTCGAGCGATGCATCTATTAACCAGATGCAAGGGATCGCCGCAGACCCTGACTATGGGCGTCTTGGGTTTTCTAGAGATTTTGCAAACGGCGCTCCCGTAATTGCCGGTGGCAACATTCCAATTGAACAGTTAGGAAGAAAGGATTTTGCTGTTACGGCAACGGGGCGTCGCATACCAATTCAATACGCAGTTGTAGATGCAAATTCTATTTTGGCATCTAACTTTATAGATGGAACGGTTAATAAAGACTACAACGATTCTAGTATCAAGCAACCACGCGCAATAGCGGGAAATGGTAGAAAAGAAGGAATACAAGAAGCGTATAAAGCCGGAACAGCCGATAAATACAAAAGCGAATTAATTCAAGATCGTATGCACGGCGTATCGCTTGAAGTAGTTGCAAGAATACCCAATCGAATGACAGTAAGGATTATGTCGGAATCCGATATAACCTCAGACATAGGCGACGTTTCAAACATTAGAACAGGTCTTGGTTTGAGTGCTGTTGCACAAGCCAAAAACGATATCAATAGGGTTGATCTAAACGCATTAGAATTTAATGATGATGGCGATGTAACTGCTAATGCTGTAAGGCAATTCATACGCGGAATGCCAGAAACAGAATTAGAAGAGTTAATGGACAAAAAAGGTGTTCCGTCCAAACTAGCTTACGCAAGACTTGAAGCGGCTATATTTGCCAAGGCGTATAACAACGACAGACTTATTGGTTTGTTCTCGCAGGCAAATAATGCCGAAGGTAAATTGCTTTTATCTGCTTTGGCCCAAGTGGCTCCGCAAATGTCGCGGCTTGAAGGAGCGGGAATACTTGATATAAGAGACATTGTTACTGATGGTGCGATAGCCATACTTAACGCTAGGAGCAGGGGTCTTAACTTAAAAGAAGCCGCCATTCAATCTGATATAGAAATGTCGCCAGATGCACAGATTATAGTTGCATTGTTTGCGGCAAACCCGCGCAGTAACAAAGCGGCTATAGTGGCTTTGCGAAATGCCGCAAATCTTGCATACAAAACAGCTTTTGAACCATCTACAGACATGTTTGGCACAGGCGCTACACGAGAAGACGTTCTGAATAAAATAAGGGATGGATATGAAAGACCAATCGCGCAAGATGTGGCAACAACCGAAGGGACTGGGGCTGTTCAGGCAAATGCTGAGGGGGCTACCCCTCAACCCAGCGCAACAGGAATACCTGGAAAAAATGAAAAAGGTGGAACCGGCGAAGCCAAGCCAGAAGAGCTAATACTGACCGGCGAAACCGAGGCCCAGATTAGAAAACGCGAAAGAAAAGCGAAAGAAGCTAAAGCGGCGGAAGAAAAAGCCGCAGCGGAAGTTGAGGCCAAAGAAAAAAAAGAACGTGACAAAAAGGCTATTGCCGAAGCATCCAAGAAGGCTGATTTTTCGCTGACGCCATCTGAAGAAGTAAGCAAGGCAGAGCAGGCGGAGATTGATAAGAAGAAGGCCGAGCAAGAGTTGTCTCGTCAGAGTGATATGCTTGATGGAGAAAAAAAGACGGATGAAGTCAAGACAGAAGAACGAGAACCGGTAAAAGGCGATCGTTTCAAAGACGGCAAGGGTAACGAATTCGAGGTGTGGTCATCGCGCCAAGGTTCAGTATTAGCTCATCCTGTTGTAAACGGAAAACCCGTTGTCAACAGAGATAGCCTGCAATTATGGGCAATTGGTGATGTGGCTCGCGCTCGTTTTCCAGAACGGCGCACGGATTATTTTTCCATAGACGCGACTAAACCTACCGAAACAACTGCTCAAACAGAAGAGTCGGATAACAAAAAAGTAGACGCAGCCCTCGAGAAACTCAACGACAAAGAGGTTGAGAAGCTTGAAGACCATTACGGTTATAAGAAAAACACGGATGGGTTTGCCACGAAGTTACGCGCCGATATACAGCGTGCCATTGAAAAGGGCATCAATGCTGTAGCCAAAGGCATACGCAATGTTATTAAGAAACTTCTTGCCACTATCCTGGCTGTTGGTGTTGCGTTCAATCCGGTTACATTCAACGCAGAATCTCAAGCATTCAACATACCCTCTATACAAACAACAGAACTGGTAAAAATTGTAGAGAAACCAAAGGCAAACTTTGGTGCCATAATTCCGTCAGTTACCACCGCTAGGCTTGCCCACTATGTTGTCGGAACTAACGATAACGAAGGCTTGCCATTCATAATAACTGACAAACCAATTGCAACTAGTTATGTATTTGATGCGAAGGGAAATCTTGTTGCCGCCGCGCCAGTTCTGTTGGGCGCTGCCAAAGATAAAGACGTTATCCCGCGTTCTGCAATTGAAAAGACAGTAGCGCAAACAACAAAAGAAGAAAAGGTTACTCCAGCCGGCAGATTTAAAGGAAAAATAGAGCGGCGTAAATCTGGGACATCTTTTGATTTTATAAAACTTGGCAACTCTTCTCTTGTTGGTCACATTGCATATACAGGAAACCCGGCAGAAAACAGGCTAAAACGCCTCTCAACGCCAACTGCGGATGATAACTTCATATCCTATGGCTGCATTAATTACGGAGAAAAATTTTACAACGATCACATAGAAAAACAGTTTGCAGATGGCGGTATTCAATACATCACCCCAATGAGCCAGACTCTGGAACAGACGTTTGAGGGTATTGCTGGGTATCAACCAACAACTACCGTTGTTACAAGCATTGTCAGCAACCCACAAAGTGCGTTCAATGTATCAAAGCATTCCGAACAAGGTGTGCTTAGATCCCCACGCACCAACGTAACGCTGCCAAGCAGAAGAAGGCAGGAAGGCAAGCCCGGAGAGGCGGGCGCAAAAGACGCTGGAACCAATCTAATTGGAGACAAGCGTTTGTCAGAACAGCCAGCCGATGTGCGTGAGGCTCTTGCGGCGGGGTTTCGGGGAACAACAGACGACGCCGTTCTTTGGGAAGACATGTTCCTTAATTTGGTAGACGAAGACGTTACTGGACAAGAATTGTTGGATGTTATGTCCAATAGGAATGATGAGCGCCAAGTAGACCCTGTTGAATTAAGCATGGCAATTTCTGCGCTATATTCAATCGGACTTGATGGAATAATAGATGAGGACGGCGGCAGGACTAGCTTTATACCAAAGGAGTATGACCTTAAAAACGAGTCTGACATTACCGACAAGATAGCCGCCGCGAATCCAGCTGAGTCCAAGGCTTTGAACGAAATGGATCAGCTGCCAACGGCTAAGAAAAAGCTCCCGCCTGGTCGTTCTCCAGAGCTTGCTGCTGCCGCGCAGATGGTCAAAGACGGCACCATGACCACCGCTCAGTTTGATAGTCTGGTTAATAAATACAAACCGATTTACATTTTTACTGATCCATTAGTTCCAGCCACCATTGAAAAAATGGTAGATGCACTTACTTCAACGCAAGGCAAACAAGTCAACCCCAAAATTACCAATGGAACCGCCGTTGGTTTAAGGCTTGATATTCCGTCTTTTAATCGCAAAGGCGTACATGTTGTTTCTATTCACGAAAAAGGAACAAAATCTGGTTCTGGAAGAATAATTGGATATAGTAGTTCGGCTAAAGCTATCAATGTTAAATTTAGCCCTGGCAATCAAAGCGCGGCCCTTAATATAGCGGCTGGAGAGGCAAAAAAACCCCTTCAAACAATTGAAGGTTCTTATGTTTCGACAACTCCTGAACAAATTTATGAGCAAGCAAAGTTAGCATTAATTGACCCGGCGTGGACGCAGATAGGTTTAAATCCCACCCGTCATTCTTACTTCTACGACCGTCGCACAACAGTCCCAGTAATTGCGGCTGATGAAGTTCTTCAAATTGGTAACATGGTTCTTGGCAAGAACGTCACCTTTGGCAAGAAAGAAGACTTTCTTTTCAACATAGACTCGCAGCCTCCCCTTTCAGCCGGAGAGCTTGCGCAAAGAAATACCGACATTCGGCGCGAGCAGATAAACGAATACGCCGGACTTAGGCGTCGGATGGCGTCCGCTGTTCGTAAGGTTGCGGAAGGAGAGGTATCCACAGATCTCCAAAGAAGCCTCTCATCTTTGATGGGCAGAAGCAGTTACTTAAAAACCGCAATTGATATAAGCACCCCCACCAGCACATCCCCAGAAACATTCTTGGCAAAAGCTTTGTCCGAATACGATGCGGGCAATATATCTGCTGATGTGCTTGCCGTTGCTCAAGTTGCGTATAACAAGTATCCACAGCTACTTGACGGGATAAGGCTTAGCGTTAGGTCTCACGGCAAAGATAGCAACAATAGAGCGGCGGCAATGTTTGTTCCGTTAGCCAGAATAGTAAGGCTGTTTAAATCTACAACTGGCGCAACCGACCCAAAATCAATACGGCACGAGCTTAACCACTCATTAGAGCAAATGATGTCTGGCGCGCAGCGTCAAGTTGTTTTTGACGCATGGCTGAAAGATTTACAAAAAGCATCAGAAAAAAACCAAGATGAGCTTCATCAAAAGTTTTTTAATGCGGTATTAAATTTTATAGAAAATCCTAGTTTGGCTAACCATGAAAAAGCCATGGCTGCTTTGCCTGGCTATGAGATGTATCAATACGTCAACCCATCAGAATACTGGGCAGTTAACGCAGAAAAGCTTATGGCAAGCCAGCTTGGAACCGCATGGCAACGGTTCAAGTTGTTTGTTCAAAGGATGTTTGAAGGTCTGAAATCAGTGTTTGGTTTTGACAACAAATACGCAGTCCAAAAAGTATTTAATCAGATTATGTCTGGTGAAATGAACAGGATTTCACGCAGTCAATTGGTTGATATGGTTACCGGCGACAAAGATTTTGTCGCCCTTAATAACCTACAAGACGACATGGATCTGTTGGAAAGGTATGGTCACGCACATACTCCAGTTTCAGGCACATCTTCTCTTAAGAAAGCCGTCCTTACCGCCACAACAACAGCCAAACAAATATTTAAAAAAGGAGTTGAAGACCCCAAGAGTTTGGCTATAGATGCCATTACGACGGCTGATCGAGCAACCATATATATGCGCAACAAAAACGTATGGTTTGGCACTGGTTTAGACGCCGCCGAATACAGCGCATTCAACGGCCAGATGAGGGACGCGAACGGTTTAGTAAATGCGTCCATAGCGTTGGACAATGCTATTCGCGCTACCGCCATTTCATCTCAAGTGGTATTAAATGGCGGTATTAAATACGACCCTAATTCTTTGAGTTATGTGGCGGAGAAACGCGACAAAGGAATGGTCGGCGTATACAAAGCCGAATCACTCATAAAGAAAAAGCTTGGAAATCAGTTAGGCACGGACATAATTCAAGGGTATTTGGAGGCAAAGCGTTCTTTAAGTATTAGGAACGAATTGGTTGCGCGGCAAGATCAGTTAAATCAACTGGCTGCTGATTTAATTACACTCAAGTCCAATCCCAATGCTGACCCAGATGATATCAGCGCCTTGAAGATGGAAATTTCGGAAGCAAAAAAGGCTTTGACCGCTATTGAATTGGTTGAACGCAAGGTCAGCATGTCAAACGGGGAAATAAGAGACTTCTTGAGTAGAGCAAGGGCGCATCCCGAGCTTGGCGACATCATGACTAATTACAACGCCGTTAACCAAAACTTGCTTGTGTTCTGGCGAGATGTTGGTTTGATTAGTGAGGCTCGCTACGAACTATTGTCAAACATAAAAGACTATATTCCATGGTATCGAATCATGGAAGACGGCACTATATCGGCAGACACCGACGAGGCCGGTTCCGCGCTCCAAAGCACTACCAGGTCTATGACAAACATAGGCAGGGAAAAACTGTTTAAAGCTGGCCGACCATCTGTTTCCACAAGATTCAAGGCAAAGCAAGGTCAGCAGACTTTTAAAATTCAACCTTCCCGCGTTGTTGGGGTTGAAATAAATGAAAATCCAATAAATCCAAATGATGTAAGAAGCGCTCCGAACGGAGAGGTAACGATCAATGTTCCAATAAACGAAGGCGATATTGTTGAGTTTAAAACCAATCGCGAAATTCAAAACATGGTTGACAACATGACTCGCAGCGTTATGCGAATGACCATGAACGGACTTCGTAAAAACGCCGCAAACCATATTGTTGATCGTTACGCAACACGCAATTTGAATGGCCAGCTCACAGTATTTCCAAAGGTAGATAAGGACAAAGGCCGCTTTACTCATATTTCTAATGGCAGGAATATCGTTGTAGAAATCGAAGACAAGCTTATTGCAGAAGCTGTATTTGGGATGGAAAACCTAGACATAAAAATGCTTTACGGTTTTAATTACCTTGCAAACTTTACAAGAAGACTTATTACGATAGATCCAGAATTTCAACTTAAACAATTACTAATGGATGCGCCCGTGGCAGCGTGGGCATCTGGCACCAAGCATTGGTATAAGTTGCTTGGCGGGGTATATAAAAACTTTGTTTATACTTTGGTCAGGCCTGTTGCAAATAAAGTGGGAGTTACTCTTACCGGAAATCAAAACTTCGACATAGAGCCTGTTGCTAGAACATTACAATTGGCGGGCATTGGCGGATATCACATCCCATCCAGAACGGCAGAAAAAGAAGTAAAGATGCAGGTTGGAATTATGAATCGAAACGCCTTTCAATTTATTTTAAAGGCGCTAGATCACATTGGAGACTCATCGGATGTTGCTCCGCGTATAGCTACATATAAACGGGTTCTGGCTGAAACTGGCGATGAGGCTTTGGCTCTTTATCGTGCGGCGAACGTAATTAACTTTCACCATCGCGGATCTGGACAGGTAGCGCAAATTCTTGTAAAAACAGTTCCATTCATTTCGGCCTATGCAAACGCAACGGATGTAATGGCTCAGACATTAGCTGGCGGAGGACTTAAAGGTAAGTCTAGAAAAGCCGCATTTGCGCAAATGGCTATCACAGGAACGTCGCTGGGCATTCTTACGCTATTGCTCAGATGCGCCATTGGCGATGACGATGAATATAAAAAATATGATGATAAAACCAGGTATGGTAATTATATAATTCCGGGAACCAACATCATGTTGCCAATGCACAACTCCGGCGCTTTTTTCTTTAAGGTTCTTCCAGAGTTTCTATACGATAAGTATATTGAGGAATCTACTGCAACGCCAAAAGACGCAACGCGCCTGAAAGAAGCTCTTAAAACCGCCGCGATTGACATGTTGCTTGGCCCAACTCCAGTGCCATCTGGCGCAAGACCGGTTATCGAAATCGGAATAAATCGTAGTTTCCTGACAGGGCGACCGGTTGTTCCAGTCGGGCTTAATGGTGTTGAAGCAGCAGAACAATACACCGCGACAACCTCTGAGTTAGGCAAATATGTTTCATCGGCGACCAGAGGTGCGCTGAACCCAATACAAGCTGATCACATTATCAGAGGTTTTTTTGGCAGTGTTGGGTCTTTGGCGCAATGGGCATCCAACTTGATTGGAGAGGCGGCTGAAAAACGTCCCGCAATGACCGACAAACAGAACCCGTTTTATGGGGCATTTGTGAAACCAGTCCAGCGTGGCCCAGAAGATTTGTTCTATGACTTTAAAGAACGCGTTGACGAAAAATACAAAACTATGGAACTACAAATTGATCGTCAAAATGTAAAGGGAGTTCTATCTAATGTTGAAGAGAACAAACGATTGATTGCAATGCATGATTATGTAGACAATACAAATAAAGAACTGAGTAGAATAAACAAAATTATTCGAGAAATTTCAGAAGGGCAAATGAACCCAATGTCCCCGCAGGAAAAGAGAAAAACAATAGAGTTGTTGCAGCGCGCCAAAAATTCAACTCTTACTGGGGTTGAAAAGATGCGGAGTATAAGCGGCCTTTAGTCCCTAACCATGATAAGGACGGAGCAGCCTCCACCCGCGAGGTTCTCCAGCCTGACTACGTGTAGCTCGTCGATCTGGGAGTCTGAGGCGTAACAGCCAGCGTGTTCACAGGCATCCAGGAGGCTCTTCAGGACGTTGTCTATATCGCGTTTACGGCGGTATGGAGGGAAACGGGATACATGCATAGCCAACCTACCCTCCAGAGGCTCTATACCGCCATCCTGACACGCCTGAAGCACCTTTATACGGAACTCCTTACCCCTCTTGCCGATAAACCGGTGTTTTCCAAACTGCC
>Ga0181349_1000476_pt1 | contig 17154 bp, 9 predicted proteins | sample Su13VDMM110SD_FD_130106 | JGI IMG/M metagenome (GOLD analysis project Ga0181349, IMG submission 130106) | Freshwater viral communities from Lake Michigan, USA - Su13.VD.MM110.S.D | ecosystem: Environmental > Aquatic > Freshwater > Lake | place: USA: Michigan | collected 2013-07-16 | reverse complement strand
TCGGCCATTACTTATTCCTATGATAGACGTATGGCCTATTTATTCGGCGGCGGTCTCTTCTTTGATGGCTTCGATCGCCTTACAGGCGTCCTTGTCATCCTTGTTGCAGTTAACGTACAGCTGGACTAAACGAAGCTGGTCTTCACACCGCATGCCCCAGAACCAATATTCATTGGCCAGATCAACGACTCCGGCAGTTCCAGAATTCAAAAGCTCTTCTCTAGAAGGCCAATCTGATGGCCGTGGCCCACAGTTGAACAGTTCGTCGGTGATTACAAACGAATCACTGATCGCCGGCGGAGTCCTGTCTCGGAACAGACTGTTGATGGTCTCGCATGACGTCAATGCGATCGAGCAGGCCAGGATTATCGACAAACGGCCTATCGTCTTCATTTGCTGGGATTTCATTAATGGTGTTCCTTATTCTGCCTTGGTTATTGCGAACTCGGGCAATTTCATTCTGAAGGTCGTCGATGCGACCGAGGTTTTCCTGCGTGAGGATGGCTTCATCTTCGAGGGTTTGCACTGCGGCGGCCATCTCTTTGTTTTCAGCTTTGAGATTCTTGTTCTCATTCCACGTGTATGCGAATAGAGCCACAGCAAGAGCGATCATGACTGGGACTGGATTCTTCAAGATCCATCCACCAATACCTAGTAGGAACCCCATTACAGGCTAGCTCCAACAAGATCGTCTAGGTCGGTCTCGTCAGGAACGACAATGATAATCGCCTCCATGCGAGCCTTGACTCCGTTTGCCTGCGCAACAATAGTTTCTTTCAGGGAGTCTCTATCGGCTGTGCCATCTTCTAGAAGCGGGATGTTGATGGTCTTCACGAAGTTTTTATGGATGTTGTCATCTCTCTCGCGAGTTAATGTGATGGTTTCACCATCTGCATCCTCAGCTTCGTATTCTTCATCAACAACGTTTCCGGGCTCCCAAAGGGGATTCAGGAATTTAACCTGAAGTGTGTTGCCGTTTCTTTCTAGAATTTCGTAGTCAAGTACTGGTTCTGTCATTTCATTATCTCCTTAGACTGTATTTATTCGTCATTATACCGTGATCGTGCACGCCATCGAGAACACAAACGTGTCCAAGACCGTATTGCCAGACGATTGATTGATCACGGACACCGTTCCGCCACCGCCTCCAGAAGCAGTTCCTGAAACAGCCCCGACTGTACAGTACGAGGCAAATCTAAGCGTGTCGCCAGATACGACAGTAATGGTAGTCGATGCTGCAGATGTGGTGCTACCAGCCGAGGCTCTAGTTTTATTCAAAGTCGCAACTATTGTGTTATTCTTGATAATATCAAGACTTGCATCAACGCTAGGACTTCCGGCGCCCGAGCAGTTAACCTCAAAGCTAGGTACCGAGATTTGCAGCGTGAGGGTTTGGTTGATGCTGGACAGAGTGTTGTTTGCGTTTTCAGCGTACGTGGAGTTACCAGTGTCGGTGCCGTCATCGACCGCCGCAATGTTAGCCCAATCCATAGCTGCGGGAATATAGTCTGGGAAGGTTCGTCCGGCCAGCTCGGCGGATGTGTAAGGCAAAGCTCCGTCCAATAGCGTCGCTAGAATGTTTGCGTGAGCTGATCCCCAAGGAGGTGTTAGTTGGCACTCAGTAGCCACATCTGATGAAGTAAAAGCCGGGGTTGGAATGGCCATTATTTGCCCTCCAATTCGGCTACACGCTTCCTGAGATCTTTGACTTCGGCGACAAGTGCAAAGAGGTAATCCATTGGATTCACTGTCATTACTTCGCCAAACTCATCGTGCGGAACAGTGCTAACAAGTTCTGGGCGAACTTCTTGAGCCTCGTGAGCAAGAACACCGAACTGGTGTTTACCGTCTTTCATGAACGAGTAAATTTTGGTTGCGTCAATGAATGCGCCGTATCCCTGCAGCGGTTCGATAAGCGTTTTCAGTTTTTGATCGGACGTAACGCTGAAGGCTGGCATTGTTACTGTGCCAGTGAACGTAGGAGACGCTAGGTTAGCTTTGAGGTTGTCAGCTGTCGTTACGAATGCTGTTGTAGCGATTTGAGTCGTGTTAGTGGCCGCTGCAGCCGTCGGCGCCGTTGGAGTACCAGTGAGTGCTGGCGATGCAAGCAATGCATAGCTAGCACCCTGAACTCCATCTAGGAGATCAGCATCTAGACCAGAAGCAGCGCCATCATTACCAGCGTGCCAAACAGCGTTACCAGCCGCAGTGACGGTTGATGATGTGAACGTGATTGGGCCCTGGGACCCAATGGTCATCTGCTCGACCATAGTTCCAGCTGTTGTCGGCGCAGTGAAGAAGCTAATTTTCGTGTTGGCACCGGATGCGGCTTCTGATACTGCGCCAATACGGCAACGAACGCCTGCGCCGACCCCGCTAAGGTCCGCCGACGTGAAATCATAAGCAGCCCATGGCACGGCCGTGGACTGTGTGGCAGTATGGGTGTCTGAGATTGTAAACGTGATCGGTGTAGTGCCGCCAGACGAGCTAGTGATTACGCCGTTACCTGTAAAGGAAGGTGCAGCGATGTTAGCTTTAAGGTTATCAGCCGCCGTTACAAATGCTGTGGTAGCGAGCTGCGTCGTACTGGTTCCTGCCGTAGCTGTTGGTGCTGCCGGAGTACCAGTGAACGTAGGAGACGCTATTAGAGCGACCGCGCCGCCGCTAACGAGTGGTGTAGATGTGAAGTTCCAAACACCCGTTGAGCTGGAAATCGATACCATGGAAGATTCGGTGCCATAGCTTCGGTTTGTAGAAGTGTTCCGTGTGACGTAGAGGTTGCCAGCGGCCGAATATACTCGGAACAATCCAAGTGGGGATGGGTCTACATATGTCGTGTCATTAATTGTAATGGATGGAGTTGCTTTGACGATAGAAATGTTGCCGGTAAAGCTTCCACCTGACACAGGGAAGTAGTAAGCACCCTGCTGACCGTCAAGGAGGTCGGCGTCAAGATTAGATCCGGCGCCATCATTACCGGCATGCCACATCGCATTGCCTGCAGCGGTGACGCTCGTGTTAGCAAAGCTCACAACTCCAGTATCGGCGAATCTGGCAACCTCTACGTTGTTCTTAACCGTGATGATCACATCGGCAGTGCGTGAAACGTCACCATCGCCGGCTCTTAGAACCAAGTCTGACGCGCCGATCGAGAAGAGTCTGATAGGCGTTCCTGCCCCGGAGCTGTCACCAATCTGAAGGGCTGCATAGCCCATAACCAAAGTTGATGCTAGGCTGGATGGGAAGCTAACTAGAGATGAAGAGCCGCTCATGAGTTTCAGGCCACGGCCACTTGCGGCTTTCAAGGCGCTAAAGCCAGAAGCGTCAGCGTGAGGCATTGTCACATAACCTAGCGTATCAACACCAAACACTTGTTCGCGCGAAACGTTCACACCAAATGATTGACCAGGTGATGCGGTGTTAATACCGACATTTCCAGAGCCGTCAATGGAGAAGTAATCTGTAGTTCCTAGAGCCGAGCTTGCCGAAATTTTGAACTTATCGGAGTCGCTGTTATCGAGACCCATGCTCCACTGGATAACGCCAGTTAGGAGGAAGGATAGCGAAGCATCGCCAGTTCCATCTTCTTCAATTAGGAGAGATGCTGTAGCATTGGAGCTATTCCTGTACGTGTGCAACATCGTGGATGGAGCTGCGGTTCCAATACCAAAATAACCAGATGAATCAATGGTGACCCGTTTTTGCAACGCGTCGGCTGCATCTCTGGTGTAGAAATTCATCCATCCGCCCCAGACGCTAGTCTCGCGGTCTTCAACAGTGATAGCGCCTTTAATTTTATCAGCGAATCCTAGGAAATTGAGAGTAGTCGAAAGCGGACTCCCTGTCGTTCCAGCAGAGCCAGCAGTGGAAACTGCCATAGTTCCACCGGTGGTTTTTGCAACTTCTAGTTGATATGCAGGGTCCGTTACGTTGATGCCGACATTACCATTGGTGGCGATCATGAAACGGTCTACCGGAGTGGAGGTGCTGTCGTAAGCCCAGAATCGGAACGCTCCATACGCACCAGCTCCGCCGCCAGTGTAAGTGGAGCTGAAATACGTAGTGTCGCCATCATATGCCATGGACCCATATTGACCGTACGAGCTAGGCCTATGTACATTGAGGCCGCTAGTTCTGGCGTTGAAGGTCGTAGCGTTGAATAGTTCCAACACGCTGCCAGGAGATGCAGTTCCAATGCCAACATAACCATTCGGGTATGTGATTGCTAGGCGGATTTTAGCTGCGTCGCTTGCTTCCCGAATTTGGAAATGATCGCCAGTGGCTTGGAGTTGCCAGTTATATGACGTAGACGACCTCAGAGTTATCGATCGGTCGCCGCCGTTAGTCGTTTCAAAATTCCCGCTGGTTGCCGTGATAGTTCCAAGAACATCTAGAGCCGTTATTGGCGATGCCGTTCCGATGCCAACTAAACCAGTGCTCGTGATGCGCATCTTTTCGACAGTATCAGTCGTGAGGATAATATGTCCTCCCCACGCAACACTTCTTCCAGACGATATAGTAAGCGCAGCAGTTTGCGCGTAATGGCTGACGGCGCCCTCTAGACTCGAGCCGCTGTAAAATTGGTATGCGCTAGTTGAAGTAACTGTATCGTTTTCCAGCCGCACAACAGGAGCAGATCCGGCTCTAATATGAAGCCTGTCGCTTGGGGACGCTGTTCCAATACCTACAAACCCTGCAGACGTGATCCTCATTCTTTCCGCGCCGGTACCTGCCGCCGACGTTCTTAATGCAATAGCAGTATTTCCGCCAGATGATCTAGCAGAAATGGTAAAGTCACCGCCAGTTGTATTCATGGACAAAACGCCAGCAATAGTAGCCGGTTCGGAATACGTTCCGCCACCAGTCAGGAGCAAGTTTCCTGTCATAGTATCGCCGGTTTTAAGAACGGCATCAGTAATGCCATAGCCGGAAATAGTGGTTGGCTTGGATGTGATCGATGACCAAGCAGGAGTAATGGTTGCGCTAGAAGCGGCTGTGATCAGGCCCTTAGCGTTGACCGTGAAGATCGTAGCAGCGGTAGCGGACCCAAAGGATCCGACGTTTCCGTTAACGGTTGCCAGTGTTAGCGCTACAGCTCCAGCAGAACTAGTGGCATCTCCTGTGAATGCCGGCATACGTGCAGCTAAGATGGTTCCTGCATTGAGGTTACCAGCATTTTGGTAGTACGAACCATGCTGGCCGTCAAGCAGGTCAGCGTCAAGGGTAGAACCAGCACCATCGTTACCGGCATGCCAGACGGTGTTGGTGTTAACCTGCAATGCAGACGAGAGTTGGAAGTTAGCAGTGGTCGCCTGAATGCCTGAGCGAGAAATAATCAGTGCGCTTTGCGCCGTGCTCCAGCCATCGCTCATAAAATTGATCTGAAACTGATTGCTCGCTTGAGCAATGGCAGAGTAGCGATTATCAGCGGTTCCAGCGGTGTCGTAGAAGAACCAAGCTGGGTTAGCCATATTCATTCCAGAGTGAGCCGAGAACACCGTATATGCTGATATATTTCCACCGGCAGCTAGTCTTAGATATTCAGCGCCATTATACCCATCCAGCAGGTCGGCGTCAAGGGTAGAACCAGCGCCGTCGTTACCAGCATGCCAGACAGCGTTACCAGCCGCAGTGACGGTTGATGATGTGAATGTGATTGGGCCCTGAGACCCGATAGACATTTGCTCGACCAAGGTCCCAGCGGTCGTAGGTGCAGTGAAGAAACTGATCTTAGTATTGGCGCCTGAAGATGCTTCAGACAATGCGCCAATGCGAGTTCGTACCCCGGCACCAACGCCGCTTGGGTCCGCTGATGTAAAGTCCAAAGCGGCCCATGGCACTGTTGTGGATTGCGTGGCGGTATGGGTGTCTGAAATTACTATAGAGAGCGGGGTGGTTCCACCAGAAGATCCGGAGAAGATCTTCATGGACATCGTCGATGGAAGGTAAGAATCGCTTAGTGTGCCAGCATTGATGTTGCTAGCATTCTGATAATACGAACCATGCTGCCCGTCAAGCAGATCAGCATCGATGCCCGAAGTAGCGCCATCGATAGCCAGGATCGATGTTAACAGATCCGTAATACCGTAACCAGAAATCGTGGTCGGGTTAGTTCCCCCTGTGACGATACCTTGGGCATTAACGGTTACACTTCGGTATGTCGAGGCTGTAACGCCCGACGCAGGCAAATCGGCGTTCACTAGAGCCGAGGCTGACCACGTGTCAGTAGAAGTACGGCGGACGATACCGGTGGTTGCTAGGCCTTCGACAGCAGCGAGATCGTTTGCCAGAACTAGTGTTGGGTTACCGGCAACACCGTCACCATTCGTTACCGTAATACCGGCGGCAGGTGCCGTCAGTGTGCGGGACGCGTATGTACCTGATCCAGTACGATGTATGGATCCGCTTGTTGCAAGGTTGTGAAGCGCTAGAGCTTGGCCGGTGAGCTGGAAATCTGAGCCAGACTTGGTGATACCAGTCGAGGCGGTAAAGGTAGCAGATCCACTGAACTGCACCCAGGTAACGGCCGTGACGCCGAGAGTTCCGCCGCTATTGACAGTGCAGGTCCAACCAGTGTCAGCCAGGTCAGTTCCTTCTTCAATGAAGACGAACGCTGAAACAAGCTCAGCCCACGAATCTGCATCAGTAGCCCTGGACCATGCTCCAGCAGCGCATACGTAAATGCCGTTTTGAAGAGATGAGGTCTGGTTTTTAACCAGAACCCTATTGCCGGCAACTACGGCGACCCCGTCAATTGTTTGAGTACCAGATAGAGTAATATTCCCGCCGGCGACTGTGGTGGAAACTCGGCACGCTGCCTTTGGTGACAAACCAGATGCCACGGTGTCGACATACTGTTTTGTAGCAGCTTGCATGGAAGAAGCTGGGTCCGCGTGCAGGGTTAGATAGCCCGCTAGAGTTCCGCCTGATAGAGTTAGGTATCTGCTGTCTGCTGCAGCCCGGTCTGGGATCTCGGTGGATCCAGCTACCCCGATGGAGCGCATAGCCAAAACACCGGTGCTCGTAGCGGTCACAACACCAGCGCCTGTCAAGGCCGCAAGAGAAGTTACGCCTGCTGGAATGCTAGTTACTGACCCCCACGCAGGAGTGATGGTGGCTGATCCAGCTGCAGTAATCAGGCCCTTAGCGTTGACCGTAAAGGTTGGAGCAGCGGTAGCAGATCCGAAGGACCCGACGTTTCCGTTAACGGTTGCCAAAGTTAGTGCAACGCTTGCCGCAGAACTAGTGACGTCGCCTGTGTGGGCTGGCATACGTGCTGCAAGGATAATTCCGGCGTTTAGGTTACTAGCATCCCGGTAGTAAGATCCGTGCTGACCGTCAAGGAGGTCAGCATCAAGTCCTGACCCGGCTCCATCGTTGCCGGAGCCCCAAATAGTATACCAGCTAGACCATGTGCTAGCGTATCTACCACGATACTTTAAACCGGTTGCCAGTGCGCTATCATCACTATATGGAAGTGCAAACTGTGTAATATTGCCGGATGTCATGTACTCAATAGTCCATGGGTGATAATATACACCGCCGCCGGGGCCGTTAGTGTCAGTCCCTAGCAGAAGACCGGAGAATCCGTTTAGAGTGCTTGATGCATCGTTCCAGTTTGTGCCACCCGTGCTCCCCGATCTAACTAGTTGGGATGGCACATAACTCAACCCAAGTGTTCCAGCATTTATATTAGATGCGGATTGGTAGAAGGAGCCCTGCTGACCATCAAGCAGGTCGGCGTCAAGCGTAGATCCGGTGCCGTCGTTACCCGCATGCCATACTTGGTCTGACCCAACAAATGGACCGGATGCGAAAGCGGCGACACCAGTGGTTCCATTAAAGGTTACCATAGCTGATTCGGTGGCATAATCGCGAGCAGTAGAAGTATTTCTGGTGAAATACATATTTCCGGCCGCAGAATACACACGGAACAGGCCAACAGTGCTCGGGGCAGAGTATGCGGTGTCGTTGAGCGTTATCGAAGGCGTCGCCTTGACTAGCGATATGTTGCCAGTGAACGTTCCCCCGGCGACGCCCATAGCATCGGTAATACCATATCCAGACAGCGTAGTTGGCTTAGACGTGATAGATGAGAAAGCAGGAGTGATGGTGGTTGAGCCAGCCGCCGTGATCAGGCCCTTAGCGTTGACCGTGAAGGTTGGCGCAGCAGTAGCGGATCCAAAGGATCCGACGTTTCCGTTAACGGTTGCAAGTGTTGTTGCAACCGCTCCAGCGGCCGTGGTAATATCCCCAGTGAGTGCTGGCATGCGTGCTGCAAGAATAGTACCAGCATTTAGGTTGCCAGCATTCAGGTAATATGAGCCTTGCTGTCCATCGAGCAAGTCTGCGTCAAGCGTAGATCCGGCGCCGTCGTTACCAGCATGCCATACGGAGTTTCCATTAGCAGTAATAGTACCCGACTCGAAAGTCACATCGTTTAAGTTAACTCGGAGTTTCTCAACGCCGCCGATGTAAAAAATCATCGGGCCGCCGATGGCCAATCTTGACGTGCCATACGCCAAAGAGGCCCCGAAGTTATCGTCGAGGCCTAGGCTGGCTGTAGTTCCAATGCCATGAATAGATCCAGTGCTAAATGACCAAGCCCCAGAGATAGTTGCGTTTTCAGCTTTACGAGGGAAAGCGTCGCTGTTGTATCCGTCAAACAGATCGGCGTTCAGTCCAGATCCTGGCCCGTCAACGGTGAGTAGCGATGCGAGAATTTCAGCAGGGGTGTTGCCGGCGGCGTCTAAAGCGGCGGCTAGGCCATCGACTTGTTCGATGCTGATGAGTTGGTATGCATTAGCCAAGGAGTGTCCTTTAGGCTTGGATTGTTCTGTAGGTGCTGACCGTCAGTGGGACTGCGTTGGCCGTTGGGTTTACCGTGACAACCACGTTTCCGCCGGACACAGATGCGTCCAGGAGGCCCAGTGAATAGTTAGACCAAACCTCGCCGTAGGTGGTCATAGAAACGTTCGACCCCTGATTGACTACGACCAGCTCTAGAGCATGATAAAGTGTTCCAGCGTCGTTGCGAATGGTCACAAAGTACTTGGCAAAGTGATAGCCTGTGGCGCTATAAGCATCAACGTTTGTAACCGCGGCGGCCGGCACCGCAATAGCGTTTGTGTTGAACTCGAAGTTGTTGTTGCCGATGTACAGCGTGTCTGTGATTGTGAGGTTGCCGGTGATGACAGAATTGCCAATCGCCTCAATGCCCTCTTCAATCTTTAGTCTATTCACTGCCATCTTACTTCACCATGTGGAGGATTGTCTTGGTTGAAGTATTTATGGCGGTTTGCTGGTAGTTCAGGGTGATATGAGTTGTATTTGAGCTTGCCGAGATGATGCCGTTGTTTGCAGCGGTAGGTACAGAGACGACGCCGTAAACTGCCATTTGAGGAGTTCCGCTGTTGTGGGCCAAAATACCTTCGTACACCTGAGTGTTCGAACCCTTCTTGCTCTGAACCAAGATTCTAGCCGAGCTAAAATCTGCCTTGAGGAATGAATAGATTTCCTGAGGTGATGTGGTGTTAGATCCAAGATCCGAGTTGGCCGAAACCTCGATCACATAATCGGTCTTAACCGAAATGTTGTTGGCAAACGAAGCATTAGCAGCAACGGACAAGAACGAACCCATGACGGCGTTGCTAGTGACAGTCAGCACGTTGGCGATGTTGGCAGCACCACGAACATTCAGGGTATTGACGTTCGAAAGGCCAGTCGTAACCGTAAAGACGTTTGCAACGCTTAGGTTGTTTGTAACAGAAACAACGGAGGTGATCGTCAGTGTATTAGAAGTGGTAACGTTTCCGCCGCGCAGCGCAGTATTCGCAACTAGCGTGGCCCCGCCGAAGATACCAACGACAAACCCATTACCTGAGTTGTTGCCGACGTAAGAGGCGCTATTCGATACCGTTACTACGGTGTTTTGAAGGTGGTCAACAACTAGGTTGAACTTATCGACAAACACTTGGAACGTGTCAGTGTTGACAACCACCGCGGCCAAGATGTTGGTGTCTTCGACTCTATAGGACATCCGTTAGCTTTCCTTTTGCCCCTTCAGAGCATTAACTTCTCTAGTAAGGTCTTCCACCGCTCGCTCGAGCTTCTCGATACGTCGGGTAGTGTCCCTCTTATGTCTCATCTCAAGGTACTCTTTGCGGTTCTGATTAGAAACGACTCGAGTATCCTCGTCTACTTTGATACTCATTAAGCAGACACGCCAACCATTCGAATGTCTTCGACGGTTGGTACGATGTATTTATTGTCAGAAAGGAGGACGACTTTGATCGCGAACGTATCGAAGCCATCGATCTCGGCTTGGTTCGTTTGGGTGTAATATCTAGCCACGTTGTCATTCAGAATGTTATTGAACCCGGTGCCCACGTAGGACAGGAGATCCATCTTCAAGCCAGCGCCAACTACCGATTCTTGAACCGAGTTGTTAACCACCGGAGATCCGAGGGTCAGGCGTGTGGTGTTTGCCACAGCGATGACCGGAGCAACCTGGTGGTTCGTCACGTTTAATGGACTCCAGATGCGGACCAGTTGGCCGATCAGGTCCGATGAGAAGCTAGTTCCGAAACCATCGACGTTTGCGGAGTTGTTTGTTGTTGTTACAACGCCTGCCAGTGTCGATGCGACCTCAGGATATTGTGGCAGAGTATAGCCGATTGTGGTCAGGCTGAACTTGTCATATGGGTTGGTGAACACCTCAGGGGTCGTCTTGGTCAGTTTGGTCCAGAGCTTGTCATCAAATGGCTCATCGTCGATAGAGTTGTGCAGCTTGGCATAGACCTCAATGTCAGTTCCGGCTGGGCGCTGGCCGCGGACATAGACCATTAAGTCTTCAGATGCAGAGTCCTGATCAAACCCGATGCGCTTACCAATGTACTTGGAAATGGCATTACCGTTATTGGTGTGCTCGTTCGTGGCGTCATTGTTAATGTCGTTCTCATACGTCATAACTGTCGCGCGCTGCGATTCAATGACAGGAGTTTCGAAGAGGAAGTCGTTGTCCTTATTGACTTCAAAGACAACATTGAACCGGCTAGACACTCCTGAGTTGGCGCCCTTCTCATTAGAGGTCGATCCTAGAACTGCCGGGTAATCGGATAGCTTGTTGAAAGCTTTCAAGACCGTTGGACGATATAGCCCGGCGCTGACTCCAAGAGTTGCTCCGTTCGAATAAGCGTGGTCTACGGTGATGGTTCCATCAACCGAGTTGATTTCTTGGAACTGTGGCCAAATTTCTGTGATAGACTTATCGTCGACCGAAACGATGTTAGCGTATGCGCCAGACACGTGACCTCTAAGAGTCAGGCCGACCTGGTTGTTCGCTACCGTGATAACAGCATTGGCGCCCGGGTTTCCAGACTTCAGGGTAGGATCGGATACGGATACTTCGATCCGGACGTTCGCAACAGGAGGAACGAAATCCTCGCCGGTCGTGATAACCGTCAGGTAGGAAATGGAGCCAGATCCGTTAGTCGTGATCGTATACGTGGCATCATCACCGTCTGGGTTGACAACACGCACGATGTTTGTGTTCGAGTATCCAGCACCCGTGTTGGATACTGTAACGCCACCAAGCCCGCCAGTGACGAATCGAGCAGTGCTGTTTGCAGAAGACTTGAAGAGGACAATCTCGTTAGTCTTATTGAAGTATGGGCGAGATTCAAAGACTTCGGCCACGACACCAGTTCTGTAGGAACCAGAGAAGCCGTTAGTCGTAATCACAGACTTCTCTTTAAGGAAGAGGACCGTGTTGTTGACGATGTTATTGACAACAGCGATCGCATACGTATTCGCAGCCTGAGAATCAGACAGGATGATGAAGCTGTTTGCTGCAAGAGTCGTGGAGAACGTCGTATTGTTTCCGAGGATTCTTGTTGAGTTTGCGTTGATGGTCAGAGTCCCAGGCAGATCAGCTTTGACCGGAATAGTCAGACCCGAATCCGAAGGATCCTGGAAAACACGCTCACGGGTGAGGAAGGTATCGTGCAGATCATTGATAGTGAGGAACTCATAGTTCTCAGCCACGAACCCAACGTTTGCAGTTGTGTTGGCGGAGAATTGGGCAACCGAAACACCAAATCTTAGATCACGATCCGAGATAGCTCTGAAATTATCGTCAGACGATCCTTCAAAGAGATACCCATCGTACCGTCCGTTTGGTCCGCTAGTTGGAGAGTTGGTGTTGATCAGGGCGTGACCTTGCACTGCCTGCCATAGTTCGTAATCTTCATCCATAACCTGAATGTAGATCCCGTAATATGCGTTTGTTGGCAGAGTCAGCGGCGCAGCGAAAGTAAACGTGGTAGGTGTGTCTGCGTTTTCAGTTAGAACGATGTCGTCCCAGGTCATTCTAGCAAAAGGAGCACTAGCGATGTTTTCCAGGATAGGTGCATCCCTGGTAGCCGGGCAGATTTTAACTACGATGCTGGGATTTGTTAGACCTGATTTGTTCGCAGTGCGGGTTGGCATACTCTTGACATACAGGTCGACACTAGTCAGGAGAACCTGGCTAGAGCCGTTTACTGCATTCGAGTTGACAAAAAACGTCTGGACTAGGTTATATGCCAAGAATAAGTTCCTTCAAGATTAGTAGCCGTCGATGCCGAGGGATTGTTCAAAGTTAGTTGCCGTACCTCGGCCGATCACACCACGATTTTCCAGGAAGCTGAAAAGATCGCTCCGCTCATTTGGCACAAGCGCATAATCATTAAACCCGGAGCCGCCGCCTCCACCACCGTAAGGTGGATCGTATGGCGGATCCAGAGGCGTATCGACGATAGGCCCAGTTGGTCCGGTCGGATCAGTATCGACTACAATTACTGGAGCAGGCTTCGTAACCCTCGGTGGTTCTGGGCAAATGATAGGATCATCTGGCACAACGACTGGAGGGGTCAGGATGAGAGGTGCTTCGACACATCCCTCTTCGCTTGCAGTCCTAGTAACCTGCATGTATATATCCCTCGTCAGTGGATGACGAACGGTGATGTTCACTATCGTGCCAGGTACCAGTCCACATACGTGCGCAACATCACCCTCTGTTTCCAATGTGATTGGAGGACGCGGAGGTGGCTGTGGAGGACCTGGGTCTGGCTTAACAACCGGATCAACAGGCATTGGTGGAAGTGGCGGCTCGGGCAGAACGACTGGACCTTGAGTAGCGATGTCCTGGTCGATCAGAACGAAGTCTGCGGATCGTGGCAGCGTGACGATTTGTGTTCCGGTTTCTTCCACATACGAGACAACTAGGCGGCGCTTCAGCGGGCTTAGGCGACCTTCGAAAATAGATGCATTGAACTGAGGGTTCGTTGTGTCAGCAAGGCGTAGACCTTCGAAGTTATCGACGGCGAAACCGAACTTGAAACGGGCGATATCAGCATCCAGCGATGACGGAATAACCAGATTGTTGAGATCTTGCTCGACGAGGGTGAGGCTAACCGCTTGCTCGACATTGTTCAGACGACGATCCATGCTAGCAATATCGGCCATGGAGTAACGCTTGTTCTGCGAGTTGGTCAGGCTATATTTAGTCGAAGAGCGAATTTCGTACTGCTTATTGCGAGCTGTAAGAAGACGCTCAGATCCCATGCGAGTGGTATACTGTAACGAAACGTTCTCGTTCAGGGTTTTCGGAAGCGACGGGTATGGAGGAATGTTGAGAATGTCAAGGGTGATAGAGTCGATAGGCTGTGCAACCGGGGTGTAACCAGCTCCAGAGTACCCCGTCAGAACACGAATGTCACCATTCGATGTCATTACGATTCTGTCAGCACGCCCGCGATATGACTCGATGGAGAACGTGAGGTCACCCTGAGGGGCGGGAACGTTCTTGTCCAAGGTCTCGTCGATCACCCTGGTTTCGGCTGGGTTGACTGTAGCCGTGCTTGCCGTTGCCAGCACGTTTGCGGTGGATTCAACAGTAGGTCTGAAATCGATGCAGTCTCTGAGGTCGCGATATTCACCCTTGATGGAGTAGAACTGCGGAACCTCGGCGGTGTGGACAGTCGTATTGGATACGGCTACTTCAACGGTGTCATCGATATTATAGGAATCGATGGTAAACGGACGGTCGGCTGGGTTTTGGAATACGTCAAATTCAACAAGCAGCAGATCATCAGCCAGAATATCGTACTTTGCGCCAGGCTTGATTACCAGATACGATAGGTCCAGGTAATTTTCGTTTTGGTTGTTGTCAATATAGAAGGCGTCAGTGATGTTCTCGTCTGCAGTCGTGACAGTTCCAGTGGAGCGGTACACACCACGCAGGCGGAATGCATCTGGAATACCAAGGCACCATGGGCCGCGAACGGTCTCAGAGTGGGTGTTGGCCTGGATCTTGACATATGCCTTGCGCTTGGTGGTCTTGGCCGCTGCGTCAGACGATTGGTTCTTCACCACGTCGAACGTGATGTGGGCATTCCATGCGGCAGTGTTGGTAACAAACCCAGACGAAACAGTTAGCTGCGTGTTCGCAGACACGGAAGCCGAACCAGATGGAAGGTCAGCCAGAGAAACCGGAACTTCAGCAGGAAGTTCAATCTGCGCAATGTTAGCAGCAAAGGAGCTTGTCCATGTGTTGGCGATGGACAGGTGCGTGTTGTTTGTGACAGCTGAGACGCGTCGCGTTTGCCCGTTGACACGTATATACGCGCCGGAGAATAGCTCGGTTACGAAAGCCGTGCCAGAACCGACAGCAGTGTTTGCTGCAGAGGTTCCAGTGATCGTTCCAGTGATATTCGTGTTAGAGCGGACGCTAGTGGTTGGCGTGATGATAATATCGCGCAGCTCGTTGTCCGTCAGAGTGCCGACGTATGGGAAATACGCGTTAGGACCGGCCGAGACAACCATTGTCGCAGATGAAGACAGGCCGTTTGCAGCGGCGTTGATAGTGGACTTCCTGCTGCGGAACGAAACGTTAGCAGAAGACAGTGTCTTCGATGCGTTAAAGCGAGTAGGGAAAACCAGATAGTTGTTGGCAGTTTCCCGTAGAACGGCAGTACCAAACACATCGGCCACAGCCTTGTTGTTCGTTCCGTTATAGAAGATCGAACGGACTGCTGAGAAGTTTTTACCGGCATTCATGACTACGTCGAAGAGGTAGATCCGGAAGCGGGCTTCAGGAGTTCCTAGGACGCCGTCGATAGCCGTAACCGCACGGATGCGGGCTTCACCGATCTTGGTTCCTGCTAGGGCTGGGACAGAGCCAACTGCCGTAGAATAATGGTTGGCTTCAGTATCGTAGAGGTCGATCTTGACCAGCTTAGATGCTGGGAAGGTTCCGGCCATTTCAACTACATCGATGTAGTTGCCTAGGTTGACATCGATATTAACGTTGCTGGAAACAACTGTAGAGGTGCCCTTATCAACATCGACTACGTAGTTGTTTGAGGTTTGAACGCGGCGGCCACCAATATAGGCGACGCCTGGGTCGACTGCCACAGTAAACGTCGTGGCGTCGAGCAGGGAATTCGCCTGTGAAACTGAGTTGACCAAGAACTGGTCAAGGACAAAGTTACCCGTTTGTTCAAACGTACGCTGCGCGATATTGCTTTCGATGGCATTATATTTCGTATCGCGAATTTGCTTGAATGGATTACCTTTAGCGAACTCAACAATGCTGAAGAACTCAGTATTGGCAGCCAGATCAGCAGTGCTGATGACCGTCAAAGTAGGTGTGAGCTGCAGGCGATCAGCGCCAGGAGCTACAGCGTTTCCGGTGTTTGCGTTGTCGAGCAGCGTGTAATCTGTGTTCGAGTTGACGATTGCTTCGGCAGTGTCAAACCCGATGACCTTGTTGGTTGGGTACCCATCGGCAACTGTGCGGTACTTTTCGACAATAACAATCTGTGGCTCGACGCGGGCGAAGTAGCCCTTCTGATAGATGACGCCTTCAGTGATTCCGAATGCGTAACCGGAACCGATTGAGTTCTGGGTTGCGTTCGCAACCACGACAGTCGCATAATAGTTGCGAGCCGAAATCTGAAGCGAATCGACCTGAGTCGTATTTGCAGTGCTAGATGCGATCGTGACGTATGGGCGGACGGTATAACCAGATCCGGAATCTTCGATCGGTAGGGTGTTCATGCCGTTCTCGACACGACCAGATGTAGTTGTTACAACTGATGCAGAGGCGTTCGAACCGATGACTGCAGAGATGTAAACCTCGGCTGCTCCAAAAATAGCTGGCACAGTAGAGTTGGCTTGGAAGGTATTTTCCGACAGGAAGAGGCCGTTCGAGTATGATGCGCCAGTTAGCGAGTTGGTCAGCGGACGAAGTGTTAGAATAACCGCATTCGCCTGGATGGTGCTGTTCGCAGAAACAATGACGCCCTTTGCCTGACCAGCGGTGAGGTTTTGGGTAACAACAGATCCTGCAATGAAAATGTCGGTGATAGGCACGCCGTTGGCGAATGCAGTACCACCAGAACTGTTTTGAACAGCCACGGCTGGGCTAATCACAACGATGTCGTTGTTCGAAAATCCAGATACGTTGTTGAGGACTTCGATAGCGTTAATGCCACGGTCAAGGTCCGTAACGACCAGTTGAGCCTCTGGATCAAACGTCAGTTCGCCGGCCGAGCCGGACTTGATGTAGGATACGTACAGCGTGTTTAGGTCCGGGGTCGTGGCCTCGAATCCAGAAACAGAGTTTACAATCCTAGCGGTCGTTCCGTTCGATTCATCCGTAACAAACAGCCCGACATAGTCGGCAACGTTGATCGCTTCGCCAGAACTGTCAGCGTCATTTAGCTTGACAAATGGGTAGTTGTCATAGAACGTAAATTGGGCACCATCGACGATGGTGCCGCGCTTGAAGATGTTGTCCCCGAAGCGCTCGACCTGGGTCTGAAGCAGAGTCTGGAGCTGGTTGAGCTCACGGGCTTGAACAGCCACGGCTGGCTTAAAGAGGATCTTGCCGAAGTTCTTCGTGGCATCAAAGTCATCGTAGTACGGAGACGCCGACAGATCAGTTTTCAGTGGCATAGGGGTTAGAACTCCACGGTGATTTTCTTGGTCTGAGTAGTGCTAGTCTCACGTGAAACAGGCTCATGGTTCTCAACATAAATGACTGAACCAGACTCTGGGACAAGCTCACCGTTGTATTTATTAGCCACAACAATGGATGCAGACGTAGTT
>Ga0181349_1000474_pt1 | contig 17217 bp, 10 predicted proteins | sample Su13VDMM110SD_FD_130106 | JGI IMG/M metagenome (GOLD analysis project Ga0181349, IMG submission 130106) | Freshwater viral communities from Lake Michigan, USA - Su13.VD.MM110.S.D | ecosystem: Environmental > Aquatic > Freshwater > Lake | place: USA: Michigan | collected 2013-07-16 | reverse complement strand
ATTTTCTGTCTCATCCCTCGATGGTGTATAATTTAGAATGATTTCTACATCCTCCGGCGATACATCCGCCGTTCTTGTTGTTCCGTAAGTCCCGATAGCCACTTTTTAATCTGTTATTTTTATAAATAGTTTATCCCTTATTTTCTATGGTGTAGTATCCATAACCATAGTTTATTAATCCCGAAAGGGTAGATACCTCTCCCAATCTTTGAATCTGCTGATATACAGTGTTTTTACCCCTCTCAACATACACGTCAGTGATAATTTGGGGTTGGTCTTGAATCTTTATTAATAGCTCATCTTTTGTGATTGGCACGGCTGTAAGCATATCGCTTGTGAAACCACTACTGTTTTGAAAATAGATACTTGTACCATCGGAATAGTCATAATAATTTGTATCCTCAATAGTATAGGCCGTAAACACTGAATTTATATCCGTTATAACCCCAAATGGCTGGGCACCATAAAACACAGGAACACCAACTTGATAGGGATTCTGACCATACAGGGCAAGCTCCGTTATCCTTGAAGTTGTCAATCCCGAAACAACAAAGGGGACTTGTGTATACCCGGAAGAAACTTCACTTTCCACCGTGTTTACCGCATCACCGGAGAATATGTAATCATAACTAACGGGCGTGTTTGCCCAACTTCCTCCAAGGGGAGTAAAGAATGCCCTACCCAAAGGATTATAAATTACCGCATTAGTGAATGGTATTGTAATTTTTTTAGATATATCATTAACCCCAAATGGTGTTGTCTGTCTCATGGTAATTGTATAACCAGAGGGTGTCGTAGGATAGTTGTGAGAAAGCGTATCTCCCGTGAATATCTCATTGGGGGTATTATCCCCCCAGTTAATAGTATAACTGGCTAAGGCTAGATAATTGGCAGCCTTATTGGAGGAGTTAAAAACAGTATAAACGTAAGGAGAATTTGTGGAAGAAGTAAAAATGAAATTTGTAACAACGTCTTTTTGCTCGGCAGCACCATCGAAGGGAGAATAATAACCCAAATCAATTGTGGTTTCTGTAAGCATTATGCAAACACTCAACCCCGTAAGAATCGAATCACCATTAGTACCCCCACTTAAAACCTGAGTCATGGAAGAATATACCCCAAAGGTGGTTCCACTGATATCAACGCTAGTTAAATCAGAACTTATATTCCCGGGCCCAACAACAAACTTATAATCAGCCATTTGGTCCTACATATTCATACCATTTTATGGGAGTTGTTGTACCTACTCTTTCGAAGGTTGGCATATCAAATACTACATATTTTTCACTCTCGTAATCCAACTTATAGATGTAATAGAAATTATAGAGGTTGTTAACAGTGAAAGTATTGATGTTCTGAAGACTCTGTGGCCTGTTAATCATCCTTACAAATTGACCCGTCTTGGCATTGTAAAATTTGCAACTAACATAGAACTGGTCAACATTTAAATACTCCCTGGATTTTAACCAATAGATAAAAAAACCATCCGTGTCACCCACAAAATCCAAAGAGTAAACTGGCTTGTTGATTAAAACATTTTGTCCCTGCATAACAACGGGCATTTGCTCACCCTGAGTTGTGGGGATGATAATAGTTAGATAATTTTGCTGCGCAGTCTGAGATGGAGAATCATAGAAGTCTAACTTAAAAAAACTCTTCGTAAAGTTTTGAGTGTAATAGTAAATCTCATCGTACGAGAATCCCTCGGCATTGTAGTCAGCAATCCAGTTACCAGTTGATGCTGCCCCGTTTAGGGTGCCCCCAGAGAAAAAATTAAACTCGTAGTTAATGTTAGTTCGAAGTGTTGGTGTGGGTTGGATAACACTCAAAGAGGGGGGTGTAAAGGTATATGCCGAATGTGAAAACCTTGTCGTTTCGAAATCGATTCCAAGCCCAGCAATATCCTGATTGATTTGCGCTTCAAGTTTGTCTATTTCATTTTCCGTATTTAAAAGTTCCCAATCAAGCATGATGGGAACCTGCAGAACCTTATCCGCATTATTAATGCCTAATTTAACTTCGAATTTATTCACAATCGTCCACAGTTGGTTGAACTGCAATATTAAATCCGCCCAACACCTCTTGATAATTACTTCCCTCAGGAATTAATCTAAAGATTTGGTTGGAAAAAGAATAGTGCGCTCGGTTTAAATATGGAAAATTTGTTCCTCTGTCTAACTCATCAAATTCACCATAAAGATATGGTTCTCTCCAGCGAAATTCTTGACTTTGTTCTGAAAAATAGGCCCACGATGGGATTCCATCAACTTGAGTTGCTGGAGATGTTTCTATGTAATCGGAAAATATTCTGAGAACCATGGAATTATGTGGCAAATAATAGTAACCCTGGGGGTTATAACTTGGTGTGGTCTCGGTTGTGAAAACTTCTTGATTATATTGTATTTTTTGTACGTACCTAGAAACAACAATTTCGAATTGTGTATAATCATTCCACTCACAAAAATCGCCATCCAATAAATCTCCAGGGTTTAAAACTCTGTTATAATAAAAAGTTTCTGTTGTCCCATTAGTTAAAGTATAGGAGTCAACAGGAATATTCGTATAGGAGTATTGATTGAGTTCACTCCACCAAGAATCAATTTGATTTGTCAAATTGAAAACCCATCCCTGTTTTAACCCAACACCGTTGTTCAATTTGTTGAAATACCCACTATATCCCTTGTTTACAATGGAAAGAAATACTTCACTTACAGGACGATTGTGATTGTCAGTTAGACCACTTAATAGTAGGTCTTTTGCTAGGGTTACATTATAGGTTAATGAACTTGTTTTCTGAGAAATTCTAGTAACATCGTTAGGGGTTATTGAACTGTATTCTAACTTTTTTTCATTGGAAAATGAATTGAGTTCAAATCCAGTCTTAGTTACAATGATGTCTTTCTCATTGTAAATAATTCTATTTTTCTTTACAAAATATTTTGACGTTGTTTCTAGTAGATTATTAGGGTCTAAAACTCTTCTAAAAGTACCAGTTGCACCATCGGTAAAAGTTGTACCAGTATAACCAATATCTACGATGTTGAATATGTAATTTGAACTATCGAAGTTTGAATCACCAAAAGAAAATATTCCAAAAACATTTTCTTGGTCATAGGAAAATGATAACTCCACAAAATTATCCAACGTTAAATTGTGTGGCATTAAACATTGAAAAGATATTATGTTTGCCCCCCCTTGAGTTGATTTAAACATAATAAACGGAATCCCATCCCCAGAGAGCCAATTGATAGTTGTGTTCTGGTATGTAGCCTCCATTGGAATGGTGTAATCATTTTCCGCAGAATAGGTTAAATAGTAAGTCCAGTTGTAGGTGTATGCACTTGAGGCTTGATAATCAAAATGACCATCGTCAATTCTAGTTCTAAAAAAATCAAACTCATAATTTTGCGGGAACCCTTTCCAAACACCACTCAATCTGGATTGAACAGGTTCTACATAATATAAGTTATTTTTAAATGGGTTATATCCCGTAGTCCCAGTTAAAGTATTATCGTATAAATATTGAATTTTAAAGGTTGGTCTGAATCTAAAAGACGCCTGTCTCTCATCCTGGTATAGTTGAGCTAGTGAAAGAGCGTTATTTCTCACATATTGAGTAAGCTCTTTTTGAGTTTGAGTTAGGTCAATACTAACTTGTTGGTCAACTATTGGTGCCGACTTAAAACTCAGTCTTGACGGAATTATTTCAAATCTATTCATCTGCCAAATATTTTGACTTGAACCTATCTAGTGAGGTGGCCCCTTTTATTAAACCAAAGTAAAAATGGTTTGGTGCTCCCACTGCAAAAACCTCTGGGTAATTCCCCGCAGTTGTTGAGTAGTTGCCATTAGTGTCAACATTAAAGATGTAACCTCTAGCATCGATGTCGTTTAATTGAGAATTGGAACCAAGAAAATATGATGGTTGGGATGGATTAGTTCGGTCTTGAGCTTGATAGTTTTTACTGAAAATATCCGAATTATCAGTAGCCCAGTCATTGCTTTGGGTACCAAAAATACCAACCTCATTTCCCAAATTCAACACTTGATTTATGGAAGACCATAATTGAGCAACGTCATCTCTTCTCCAACGATAAAAAGGTACTCTTTGCGATTTTAAATCGTAATAATATGGAAATGCGCTTGATGAGGGTGTTGGTCTGAAATTAATTCTTCCTGGGGATAAGAAGTCTTTATACTGCAAGTCTTCAGTGGTTGAGGAAAAGAAAACCCCCATAACAGAAAAACCATTTGGATTTCTAGAAATATAAATCGGATTGTTTGGGTCATTTGGGTCGTCTTGATAACTTTGCGAACTAAATTTAATTACACCGAACTCCGAATTGATTGAGAGCAGCTGAGTAATATCACCATCAAGTCTAAGAAGTGGTCTCGAGAACAAACTATTTATCGCCAAATTAGTTCCTGCAACACCTGGATAATACTGCAACAAAAATTTTAAATATGGTGCGTTTGTCATTCTTGTAATCACAAATAAGTTCAATAAATCACTTGTATCACCATAACTTGATGGTGTTAAAACATCCATTACAAATCCGTCGTCTGATGGATTCAAAGTAAGCTCTTTAAAAATAGCAGTTTTGGGACCTAGGTTCATGATAGTTGCTGGAGTTTGTAAACTATAATCGTTTAATGAACCAGTAATAGGATTATTCAATTTTCCAATAAAACTATCGCTTGTTGGACTGTATGGACTACTTCGGTAATAAAAATTATTACTATCTTCATTATAATAAATCAGGTCTTTACAGAATACTCTTCTGGAAATTTGATTATTAGAACCATAAAGTGTTCTTACAGCAAACGGAAACGTATACAAACTTCCATTTACCCAGTTATTTGTAAATGTTTGGGAAACCACACCCTGGCACAAAGCGTAAAAAAATCTATATCGTAAACCCCATTCAGTGAAAGCAATTAAATCCCTTGGCAATCCCTTAAGTAATCTTTTAGCAAAAACGAAACAACCACGTTCAATTATATCTTCTTCAGCACAGTTAGTATCCACTACCAAGGTGTTATCAACGTTTGAATAACAATCCAAACTAACCATGTTTTCACATGAGAAGGTTTCTGTAACATTTAGTGCGTTTGGTAAATCTTCAATATCATTGCCTACAATACTTGCTCCAGAACCGTAGGTAGATGTAACGATACCCTCTCCTCCAGTGTCAAGAAGATACATCGTAAATCCACGGTTCATCTGAAGAACAGGAACAATTGAATTCCAAGCATTACCATCCAAAAAATCAGAGGACGGTAATCGGTCTGTTCGCATCACATTTAGAGCTTTACTTGTAATATTAAGTTTTGTATTGGGTGCATCAACCGTTGGCAAAAGAGAAAAACTATAATAAACACTACTACAATTTTTTGGATTATTTGGAGGATTTTGCCCATCTAATATAGTATAATAAAAATCTGCACCAGATAAGTCCTCTGTCGCATCATACTTTGCTGGGTTTGGTGTGGTACTAAAAGAATAATTCGCGGGTTCACTAACAACAATTTCAACCGATGAATTTATTGGGGTGTTTAGATAGTTTGAAACCCAACCCATTTGCCCTGTTGTAATAAGAGGAGTGTTAATTGGACCTACGGTTGGATTATTGTAAATTGAATAATTTCTATTTCCATCAATAGCACTGTAGTAACCAACATTGCTTGTTGTGAAAGCAGTAAAGTCATTAGTTGCTTCAAAGAAATAAGATGAATAGAAGATATTGTTTTGACTGGTGTGGTTTTGAACTGAAATTCCATTAGCAGGTAGGGCTTGTATGGGAATGTTAAGTCTTGTTTGTGCTGTAAAGGTCAAAGAGTTTGTACTTGACAACCCTAAAAGGTCTCCAATTCCATACCTGTTAACATATAACGGAGAGTATGGGTCAACCCCCCTTTGAAGAATTAAAATATATTGATTGTCAAATCCATCATAAAAATCTCTAGTTTTAATATTCACGGAGGTTTGAGATGCCCACCCTCCAAAATCAAAATTCAAAATTGACCAATTTATTCTGGTTGGTGAATTCAAAAGTTGCAAAATCCCACCATAATTGTTTGGACTTGGACAAACCCCTTGTTGTGTCACGGTACCATTACCTTGTATGACTTGAGGTACTGTTGATGAGCATATAACATCGACACCTTGAACATATTGATTAATAGAACTATCAAAAGTTGTTGTTACCGTAAGTTGTTGGTTATTTCCTAAACAATCTACATAAGTTACAGTGACTAACTGTGGAATATTAGGATTACCAATTTGAGTCTCTACCACATATTGATTACAAACAGCAGTTCCCCCACCTCCGGCAAGAGTAAAAGCATCACTGACGGTTATAGCTGTAAGAACCTGGTAGTATTCCAAATCGGCAGGAAATTTGTAATTGTTAATTGTAGAACCCGTGTTTAAAAAGTAAGTTTTACTCGCATTTGCAGTTTGGCTTGTTGCATAGTTTACCGTCACGGTTCCAGGGCCTGAAAGAAGAGTGGTTCCACTGATACCACCAAAAAGCGTATTTCCTGAATAAAGGAAATTTACATCCTCAGTTTTGTCTATACCCACACAAGTTAAAAGTGTGCCGGCGGCAAGGGGCGATTGAGTGAGAATTGTTAACGTATTATCAAAGTGTTGTGTTGTTAAATTATTTGGATTATCAAAACTTACACTTATTTTATTTACATTATCAAAATATTTTTTTCGGGCATTAAAAATATTAATTCTTTGAGCCATTGGAATATCAGAGGATATTGCAAAAACTTTTTTAGGAATTCCTAGTGTATTTCTTGTGTCAGGTAATCGTGAGATTTGTGATTCCGTTGAATTATCTTGTGCCAATTTTTTGGCATCAGCATTTCTAGTTCCTATTGCTTCAGAAAAGATTAATGAAATCACAGAAATGTTTCCATCACTAACGTCACCATCATCAGTTGCTGGAGCAGGTAAACCAGGGTAATCTTCCAGTGCTTCAAAATACAAACCACTCTGTGTTAATGGAGTCAATAATGAATTTGGTGTTGAGTCGCCACCACCATCCAAACTTGGGGTTGCACAATCACAATTCTGACACTCAGGATAAGTTATCATCGGGAGTCGTAAAGGTCCAAATCTCAGAAATTGGACAAATCTTTGTAAAAGATTACTTAAGAATTGCCCCCCTAATAGCAAACTGACACCAGCAACAATCAAAGGTATTCCAGCACCAGCAAAAATAGCTAGAGCACCACCAATGACTAACAAAGCATAAGCAACAATATTCTGGAACCTTACAACAAATTGAATTAGTGGAACTATAAACGTATTAATAACGAATCCTAAAACATGGTAAACAATCAAAATTATAGGGAATATTTGTTGAATAAATTGCATCAAAATGGCAAACAAAAAAAACTGAGTACTAAAGTTCTTTACGCCATCATTAACCGGAAACTTATTTACCGTTGTTTCACAATCGCTATCTCCAATTTCCTTAATACCAATAAATCTTCCTCTGTTAATCCCCCTCTTATACTGGTCAATGAGGCCGGCAGGAGTGTAAACCTTATTGTACTCTAATTCATAAAACGTGTCCTCACAATTGATTGCTGCCTGCAACTTTTGATTGGATACCGTAGCAGACTCAGCATCAGTATATCCTGTCCAGTCTAAACCGAAATAATAAGAACTAGCGAGCTCCCTACTTGTATTCAATGAGTTGTCATAGTTTGGGTCAATAACTGTTGTTCTCCACCCATATTCCCTAATATTTGGTAGAAGATAATAAGCTCTTTTGACTGGTTCCGTATCTGTTGGAGCTTGTTGCCACTTAACTTTGAATCGATACTTGCTTTTGGTTGGTATACCAACTCGGGGGTCTCTAGAAAAAATTCTTTGACCTTCTTCATTGGTGGTTAAATAGTCCATGTTCATGGGAACCTCTACTAACCAAGTTCCATTTTCATCTATAACATTACCTGAGTTTTCGAGACGATATTCCTCAAGAATTGGCCTACCCTGGTCGTCCTGAACTATTGTTTGTCTGACGGCTAACAACTGTCCTGGCCCAGTGGTCAAATCACAAAGATTACCCATGTTATCTTTAGGCTTACATCCTGCTGTTAATAAGGATGGTGGATTGTTTCCAAATCCCAATGGTGCTGCAATTTTAAATTCGTCACCAGTTGAGTAAATTGAACCCATAAAAACAGAGGTGGGTTGGATATCTACATTCGCCTCATCTCTTAAATCAAAATCAATACGACTTATTGCTGATTGACATACAGTTGGTTCTCCCCAAAATGGAGCAACCTCGAAGACTTTTTCAATGTGAATAATTTGTGGTAAAGAATCTAAATCTGTAGAACTTCTAAATCTATCCCCCGCAACTTGTGCTTCCGTCGCTAAACCAATTCTTATTAAGTCTTGGGGTGTTAAGGAAAACTCCCCAATATCACTTAAATCTAAGTCCAAAACAATTGTTTGCTGACCAACTGGAACTCCTAAAATCATGAAGTCACCACTTTCATTTGTTTTTACGGTGAACTTGTAATATTTGTCGTAGATATCAACTACAACTGGGTCTTTGAGAACGTCTTCACGAGAGGGAAATGTTCCTGTTGCTGCATGGGTTGAGTAAGATTGTAAATAGGGTAAAAGATTAAAGCGGTAGCCATCATCGTTTTTATCATTTGGCTGCGTGTAGGGATACAATTGAACAATTCTATCATTCAACGAATCTGCCTCGGATATTGGCACAAAAACAGATACCTTTGCATTTGGGATGCCAAGACCTCCGTTGGCAACAATTCTCCCAACAACAACCCCATAATCAGCGCAATCTCGGGGATAAACATCGTTTTGGAATATTTGTAAAGATAAAATTTCGAGGAACTCAAAATCTTGGTCTAATTGAAACGAAATGTTTTTATCTATTCCAATACTAGTGTTTATTCTCAGCGACTGTCCCATTCAAGGTTTTAATGATAAATATTTATGGTGTTTTTTTTAAAAACACTTTTTCCTAATCAAAATATACCTGGTATGAAAATTAAATAAAGATGTTAAGAAAAAGATACATTTTGTAAGTTCTTTACTCTTACCACAATATCTTTTTGTGGATATCTAACTTGGTAAATTTGGTCTGGCTCTGCAAAAATAGTGTCATCTACCGAAGCAATAATTTTAAGCTCAGGGTCAGAGTAAGCCATAGAAGTTTCTGCACCAGAATATTGCCCCCCCACTTTATTACTAATGATAACATCTGCAACAGTAATTACACCAGTTTGATTTTGGATAATACTTTTAAGTTGCGATAGATAAACATTTTGTCCTAATTCTCTGGATAATGGATTAAAGTAATCTGAAATTCTGTTTACGATTTCTGAAACTACCTGTCCTGAGTTTTGAGTGGCATCTAGTACAACTGAAATATCAACACCAAGGTCAATTACATTTGCAGTTGTCACTTGGATGTAGTCATTTATCATTCGGTAATTCGAAAGATAATTTGCAACATTTTGCTTCAAGGTATTTGAAACAATGTTTGTGAGTTTTCCAGAGGTATCATAAGACAACAAGTTAATCAAAATCTTATTGTTATTTTCCGTGATAGATACCTTTGCTGGCGCACCAAATTGGCTAGGCATATTTCTCAAAAGAGATTCATAGTCATTGACGGTAACAGCTCTTTTTTGGGCTGAAAAGTTAAAGCTTACGTAGTTCCTTACCTCTTCTGTTGTTGGAACATTTGAACCCCCAATTGCTGCTGTTGGGTTATTACATCTAAGGGAATTAATAACTGCAGAGTTGATAGTTTGGGAAGGACCATTTACAAAGAATGAAACCGTACCAATTTGATTGATGACGTTGGTTCCAATATTTGTTGCTAATCCGCCACCAATTCTATATTGAATAAACAAAGTAGAATTTGGAATAAGAGTAGACCCAAGAGAAAAATTGTTACTTAGAGATTGTAAATTTACTGGAACTCCTAAATTTGTGAAAGCGTTCAGTTGGTCTTGAGCTGAGGTTGTTCCACCACCAAAAGTCATTTTTAAAAATCCTTCAGGGGTAAATTCAGTAATAAAACGATTGTTTGTTTGGAGATATCTTCCAACTTTAATACCAGGTTGGTCGGAAACTTTTGTCGGGTCTTCGATAAATACTCTATCCTCTGCTAATGCGTCGACTTCTAATAATCTGTTTTCTAAACCAATAAATTCAGATGCTGTTGGAACATTTGTGTAATTTGTTCCTGATTTTTGCAGAACACTTGTAATACCCAATACGTTTTTTTCGGGTAAAAATAGCTCAAAAAATGGTCTTACATCATTTGGGTTGATAACTCTTTTGAATACTTTAGTAATACCATTAACAACAAGCTCTCTTTTTGTAATTGTATAGTTAATTAAATTTCCGTTGGCATCAAAGTTTGGAATTTTTGTTCTGTTTGGAAATCCTGAACTATTATATGGCGATGCAAAATCAACATCATTTTGATTTTCAAACGCAATACCTGCACCGAAGGCTTGAGAACCACGAGTTAGAATACCAAGATATCTTTCATCTTCTTTATCACCAAAAGCTGGAACTGTAATTGAATAATCAACTAAAGCAACTGAAGGTCTTTGCCCTGGAATTTTTAAGCCATATGTTCTAGCAATATTGTAAATAGACCCTCTTTGTTGTGCATATTGGAGAACTGTCTCTTGAATACTTCTGTCAATGTTGTAATGCAAATTATCAGCAATTGCAGCATTCAAATCTAAAAATACTGAAAAAACTGAAGCATCATTAAAGTCTTGAATTAATTCAGGATAGTAAGTTCTTACATAATTCTGTAACTCAATTCGTATACTTTCGTAATCCCTTGCAGTATAGGATATTCTATTATTTGCCATATAATGTTAAATATTCAATATGATAAAATCACTTTGAGCAAAAGTGTTATTATCTACAGCATAATCAATACGAACTTTTGCGGTATATTCTGAAGTGCCCTTACCAGGTACTCTGAAAACATTGTCCTTAGCCTGACCTGGAATACTTTCCCCTCGGGCTAGGGGAACCTCTTCGGACGGGTCCGCAGGTTCAATTGTTATGTTATTAATCAAAAGATTTGGCATAAATTGGTCTACAGAATCCCGGATGTCAGCCTGAATAGCATCGAAGGTTAAACCATCAAAAGGTTCAAAAAGAAATTCATAAAGTCTAGTACCAAAAGTTGGTAAGTAATACCGAGAACCCTTTTTTGTTAAAAGCAAATGAATCAAATCACTACGTATTTGCGCAAATTGTGTTTCGGTTAATAAAAGAAAATCTCCCTTTTGAGAATTCTCAAAAGGAAACGCTAAGCCATAAGTTACGCCTTCTGCCATATAAGATAAATATACTTTGAATTTTTTTATAAGAAATGAAAAAACCCGGCATTATTAATGTCGGGTTTTTCATTCATTAACTTAAAAAAGTTAAGATTATGCTTCACATGATGCGCAATGAAGGTCGTTTAGATTCAATCTTTTTCTAGCAAATGCCTGTGCTGAGTTCATCGAGTGTTGATAGTACAGGGTTTTTACTCCCAATTGCCATGCATCTACAAGCAATTTATTAACATCTTTTGTAGGCATGTCCGGAGAAATCATAAGATTTAGGGATTGGGCCTGGTCAATATAATCTTGTCTAACAGCTGCTTGGTTAATAATAGAAGACTGATTAATTTCCGCAAAAGTTCTAAAAACATCTTTTTGTTCGTCAGTTAAAAACTCTAGATGTTGTACAGAACCGTCATGTTTCTTAATACTGTCCCAAGTTACTTTAGTGTCTTTTCCAATTTCAATCAAAAACTTTTTTAATACAGGATTTTTAATCGTAACTTTAAGTTTTGCCACGTCTTTTACATAACAATTAGACCAGATTGGTTCAATTGATTGAGAAACTTGACCTAAAATAAATGCCGAAGAAGTTGTTGGGGCAATAGCATTTAAGGTCACATTTCTACGACCATAACCAACTAAAGTTTCAGGTTCTCCAAAAATTTCAGCGAGCTCTGCCGACGCTTTATAAGATTTGTCTTTTATTAATTTGAAAACCTCAACATTTAATCTTGCAGTTTCTTTACTATCAAAAGGTAATCCTCTGGATTGCAGCAAAGAGTGCCAACCAAGAACACCAAGGCCAAGTGCTCGTTGTCTAGTTGCAAAATTGTATGCTTTTTCTAAATAAAAAAATGCGCGTTTTCCCTCCAGAGTTCCATTGTGTCTAAGTGCATCAATTTTTTGTATAAATTCTGTTACAACTGCATCAAGAAAGTATACCATTGTTTCGACTGCGTCAGTATCTTTCCATTCTTCATAATGAAGAAGATTCATCGAAGATAAAACACAAACAAAAGACTCTTCTTCAGAGTTATGTAGCGCAATCTCAGAACAAAGATTAGAATTATAAATCTTCATGCCCTTTTCCTGATAAACTTCTGGTGCTTTGTTATTCATAGTGTCAGAAAACATAATATATGGATAACCAATTTCTCCTCTGCGTTGTATTACTTTAGCCCAAACAGCTCTCTTTTTTTTATCACCAGCAATCATTTCTTCCATAAATTGGTTTGTAACCGTTACAGCATGAGTTAATTCTTGAATTGGGAACCCTTCTGTGCCAATCTCTAGAAACTCCATAATGTCTGGATGTTCCACAGGAAGATAAGGTGAAAATCTTCCTCTACGAGTTGAACCCTGTGATATATTATCCACCACACTTTGAAATAAATTCATGAAATGCACGGAACCTGGAGCATGTCCATTGTCGGTAATTGTGGCTCCACGGCCTCTAATATTACCAAAATAACCCGAGGTGCCTCCACCCATTTTACTCATTTCACCAACCTCTGATTGAGTGTATAAAATTGACTCAATATTATCACCAACATTTGAACCAAAACAACTGACGGGTAATCCACGTACTTTACCAAAGTTTGCCCACACAGGAGAAGATAATGAATACCATCCTTTTCCCATATAGTCATAGAACTTTTTAGCAAATCCATCAATTCCTAATAGTTTTTCTGCATGTTCCGCAATTGTTTTAATTCTTTCGATTGGTTCTTCACCCTCACTCAAATATCCTCTTTGAAGGAATGTAATTGACTCATCATTAATCCAGTCAAAAGCTTCTTTATTTTCCATATTGTTATTGTCGCTGTTTTTTAATTAAAATAAATCGTTGAGTGTTATAGATTTTGATTTTTTACTATAATTAATACTGCGTTTGTTGAAGAAGTCAGTATGTTTTGTGGTTAGAATTTCATCATCGAACCATTCAGTTGTTAGAAGAAGATTTTCATTAACTTGAAAAACGTTATCTATATTAATAGAATTTAAAGAAACATTAAAACGATGTTTGATAAACTCTATTGTTTGTGCTTTAGTTAAGAAATCTAAATCTCCCTTTTCAAAAATCCATTCAACAATTTCTGATTCAGCCTCGAAAGCTTCTTTAGTTGCTACAATTAAATCTTCAACTAGTTCGGGTGTCCACCAATTTGGGTTTTCTTTTTTTATAAGATTTACCAAATCAAAACCAAATTCAGCATGGATATTTTCCTCTTTTGATGTTGCCTCAACAGCGTTACTAATTCCTTTTAAAACATTTTTATGTTTGTTAAAAGACATAATAACTAAAAATTGAGAGAAAAGGGATACATTTTCAACAAACATTGAAAACAAAACAACCGACTCAAAATAGTCTTGGTTTTCCACTGCTTTAGAATTTGAGATTGATTTTTCCAAATATTTAATTCGTCTACGAATTGCCGGTACCTCGAGTAAATTTTCGAATTCGTTATTAAAACCCAACAACTGCAACAGGTGAGAATATGCATCAGCATGTCTTACTTCAGATTCAGCAAACGTTGCGCCAACACTCCCAATTTCTGGTTTGGGTAATCTTTTATAAATGTCTCCCCAAAAAGTTTTCACAGCAATTTCAATTTGAGAAATTGCTAACATTGCTCGTTTCACTGCCGTTTTTTCTTTTTCATCAAGATGAACCATAAAATCTTGAATATCTGAAGTGAAATTAAACTCAGTATGAACCCAATATGAATGACGTATCGCATCAACGTATTCTAAAAGTGCTGGATATTCATATGGTTTAAGGTTAGTTCTCTTCATAAAAATATTAGGTTGGTGTTTTGAACGATAAATAATATATTCTTTGGCAACATCATTCAAACCATTATCCATTAATTTGTTTTCCACCATGTCATGAATTTCGTCAACATGGGGAGTTCCAATCTTGTTATTTCTAAAAACGCCTTTTTTTGTTATCCTAGCAATTCTTTCAGCCATTTCAAGGTCTACCTTGTCAACTGATTGCATCGCATTAACTATAGCATTTTTTATCTTATCCTCTTCAAAAGGAACTTTATCACCACTTCGTTTGATAACGAAACGTGGTTCGGTGGAATTAACAATATCAATTGTATTCATTTGTTTTAGGTTTAAATTTTAATGGTTTAATTAGATGGGACTACTGGTTTGCTCTCTGACCTTACGTTTTTCCATAAGCTCTTTGACTCTATCACTCTTACGTTGTTCCTGCTGTTCTTCAAACCCTAAGAAAGTAACTGAAGATTCAGTATCAATAAGCAACAACTCATTGTCAAACTTACAGTTTTCAAAAATGACACCATCCTGGCCCAAGCGGGATTTGGTAATTGCGATTGTTGCAAGTTTCATTTCTTTTTGCTGTAGCGTTTTTGCCACAGAAATAATTACGTGACCTACCTGTGCTTTTTTGATAGAACCGCCCATTTGGTCTGTGGTAACAACTTCTGAAGAAATTGATGAACGATTGCCTTGAGTTGCAGTCCACCCAGCAATTCCAAGTTCATGACACATAGCTTCGAAATGTCGCATAACAGAACCCTCAGCTTTCCATTCATCGCTTTTAGTGTTTTCTGGCACAACACAATCAATATAATCCAAGGTAATCATATCAATCTTAGTTCCATCGGCAATCATTTTACGTACTTGAGTTTTAATTTGAGCCATAGTCATAGTATCTGATGGAAGTTTTTTCAAAATTAACTTATTGGGCATTGTATTTTGAATTTCGGTTACTTTTTCTATAACCTCTTCCTTGCGGGGCGATAAATTATCTGGTTCAATTCCTGTCCAAATAGTAAAATGCTTACGTTGAATAATCTTGGGGTTATCTTCGAAAAAAATCTGCAACACATTATATCCCATACTAAAGGCTGAATTTGCAATTTTTGTCATTAAAGTAGTTTTACCTACGCCGGTTGGTGCCAATATAACTCCAATTTCACCTTTTGCTAAACCGCCTTTTAGAAGTCTATCAAGACCTTCTATGCCCATGGGGATAGGGTGCCTGTAATCATCATTTAAAACGTCGTCAAGGCCATTGAAAACGTCGAGAACACCTGTTTCTCTTTCCCCAACTTGCAGGGCCTCACGAACCATACTTTCTACTTGGTCATAAGACTCAAAATCACCATTGGTAATAATCTTTTGAGCCTTATCCATGGCTTTCTGTAATTCTTGTTGTTTACAGAATTTCAAAGCCTTTTCTTGAACAAAAACACTACCATCAAAGGGTGCTCCTTGTATTTGCTTTAAAGTATCAAGAACAATCTTGAGGGCCAATTCCTGGCTTATTTCCGCCTTAGCTATTTGGTCAAGGGTTTCGTAAGTCGGTGTAGATTCGTATTTTCCATAATACTCTCTAACCATTTGAATAACAAGTTTAAAGTACTTGTTATCAAAATAAGAGGGTTCTAAAACATCGATAATAGACTGTGAGAATTCTTTATCTAAGATTAATTGGTTGAGTAGTTGAAGTTGAAAAGTGTTACCTAGATAATCAAAATTTTTAGTCATAAATCTGCAGTGTATTCAGTAAATATTACCGAGTTAGGTCGTAGTCCATGTACTCATAGTACAAATTGTCGGCTGAAAAAATGTCAGTCAATCCTTTGAGTATGTTTTTTAGGCTAGGACGTACATCTACCGTATAACGAACTTTGGGGGGGTACAATTTACCATCAAAAATTCGATGAAAAATAATATTGTCTGACAATTTGACATACATGTTAAAGTTTTCTGGAGCCTCAGTATTTGATGTGTTGAGAATCTCTGGGTCAAGATAAATTGCCTCTTGATTGTCCATCATATACATCACAGTTTTCATTTTTAAGTCTGAGTTAAAAATTTCTTCAACTTGAGCCATGAAGTACGCTAAGTTATAAGAACGACGGGCGTTTGGATTATAATTTCTAACATTAAAATATCTTTGTACCACAATATTATCATTGAGGGTTAGGAGAAATTCCATTTTAATAATTGATTCTTCTTGCATTTTTAATTTGATTTAGTTTGATTAAATTGTCTTTTTTCTTTTCTAGTTAGTTTTAAAAAGGGTTTCAAAAACTCGACGAACGCTTCATCTGTTTTTGGTTGATACTTAAAGAACCCATCTTCCATCATCATCATCATTATTGTTTTTCTTTCTCGACCTTCAGGGTCTAAAGATTCAGAATAATATTGTTGTACGATTTCTTTAGCTTCCTTAGTAATTAAAGGATTTTTTAAATCCATTATTTTTTGGTTAATTACGTAGAATTCATTTTTCAATTCACCTTGTTTTGTTAAACCATTAAGAATATTTTTGAATACATTTTTTTTGGTATTTTCTTTTGCTAAAATTTCTGTTCTTGTTAAAATATCATCAACAGAAATTGGCTTTTCAAGTACCTGAGGAAAATATTTTATGAAAGTTTTTTCACCCAGTTGTTTAATACCTTGAATATTATCACTTTGGTCCCCCAAAAATATTTTTGCAACCAAAATATTATTATGTGGAATGTATGAGTTTCCAAATTTTACTAAATCACCGTTTTGATAAGTATATTTTTGTAAAGGAGAATACAATGAAGTTTTTTCGTCTATCAATTGGAGCAAATCCTTGTCAGATGAAAAAATCATTTTGTTTTCATCGGGGGAAATTTGGCAATAAAAAGCAATTAAATCATCAGATTCGTTTCCTTCAATTTCTACTTGTCTAACAAAAATTTCTTCTAGATATTGTTTTACCCTGTTTTTTTGAGAATAGTATGACTCGAGTTTTTCCTCGGTCATGTTGTTCTTACGATTTAACTTGTAAGCAGGATATAATTCACGTCTAGATTTTGAATTGTCTTT
>Ga0181349_1000472_pt1 | contig 17237 bp, 19 predicted proteins | sample Su13VDMM110SD_FD_130106 | JGI IMG/M metagenome (GOLD analysis project Ga0181349, IMG submission 130106) | Freshwater viral communities from Lake Michigan, USA - Su13.VD.MM110.S.D | ecosystem: Environmental > Aquatic > Freshwater > Lake | place: USA: Michigan | collected 2013-07-16 | reverse complement strand
ATTCTCAGCCAATCCAGAACTACTGGGCTTTATTGCTGAAAGGACACAGGAAGAAAATGCTAGAAGAATCAAACAATAAACCCTACAATAAACCAGGCCCTCAAACAGGTCACTGGGCTGAAATCGTAAAGATGGGCATTGTGATCGGCCGTAATAAAATTGCTGTGCCACCTGATGAAGTAGAACATCAAGCCAGTCTAGGTTGTACTGATCGTGAGATAGCCAATTACTTTGGTGTCAAGGAAGATACACTACGCAGACATTTTGCGGATTATCTCATAAAAGGTCGCCACAATCTTAAAACAACATTAAGACAGGCTCAACTTAGAGCTGCCATTGAAAACTTAAATCCAGCACTTTTAATTTGGCTTGGAAAAAATATACTTTTGCAATCGGATGCTGGAACCACCAGTGATGATGTTAGACCTTTACCCTGGACTGACGATATGGATGATGACACAGTGGATGATGACGCTGTGGAAGATCAACAGGAACCGCTTGATGCTGATACAGAAACTTGACGATTACGAATTACAAGTTAGCCTGGCCTGGTTAAGTCAAGAAGAACTACATCTTAAAATCTCAACAACAACCCGGGATGGTGTCTCAGGCACAACTCACAATCGCAGTTATTATGTGTCACCTGAAGAAGCAGGTCGTATTGCTGATCATATCAATCGTGTGCTATGCCGTTAAGTGCCAAGCAACAAGAGATAGCCCTTTGTGAAACACGCTTTAGAGTTTGTGTAGCAGGTCGTCGTGGAGGTAAGACATTCCTGGCCATGCGTGAACTGGCTCGCTTTGCAAGAACACCCAACAGTATGGTATGGTATCTTACAGGAAGCCGCCAACAGGCCAAGAGTCTAGTGTGGTCCAAGTTAAAGAAGAAACTGAAGAAGTTGAATTGGATTGCCGACACCAATGAAAGCGAACTTCGCTTGACCTTGGTCAATGGTAGTCAAATATGTTTGAAGAGTGCAGAACAAGGTGATAACCTGCGTGGTGAATCAATCTCATTCATAGTTGTGGATGAGTTCTGTGACCTAGATCTAGATGAGATATGGAGCCAGATAATCCGTCCCAGCTTGGCAGATCAAAAAGGTCATGCACTTTTTATTGGCACTCCCAAGGCAGGCAATCAAGCCGCAAGAGATCTTTATGATAACTATCTTACCAAAAAAGGTTGGGCAAGTTTTACATACACCACAGCCCAGGGTGGCTTTGTAGATGCAGATGAGATAGAACAAGCAAGAACAGATCTATCACCAAAGATATTCCAACAAGAGTATGAAGCAAGTTGGGTTACCTTTGCTGGTGTTATCTTCAATGAGTTTGGTGATCACAACCAGCGTGAAGTACGCAGACCCACAGAGCGTGAACCCATCTACATAGGCATGGACTTTAATGTGACCCCATGCTCGGCAGTGATAGGCAGACCCATCAAAGATGGCTTTGAAGTCTACGATGAGATATACATTGACAATAGTAATACCACAGAGATGATTGATGAGATCCGTTTAAGATATCCATTGAATCCTATAACTGTGTTCCCAGACCCAGCAGGTGTTCAAAGAAAGACCAGTGCAGGCGGCAACACAGATATCAAACTGTTGGAGATGGCTGGCTTTGTCACACGCTATCATCGTCAACATCCTTTGGTGCGAGATAGAATCAATGCTGGCAACAGTTTGTTCTTCAAGAGACCAGATTCAACCACACGCTTCTATATAGATAGCTCATGTAAGAAAACCATTGCATGTTTAAAGAATTGGAGTTACAAAGAAGGCACAATGCAACCCGCCAAAGACTCAGGATGGGATCATGGGGCAGATGCATTGACCTATGCTCTGGAATTTTTATATCCAATTGCACGACCCATTGTGCCAAGGCAACCGCAACGATTCGGTCACGCTCTTGCATAAATAAAAAATGAACGATAAAGGAGCCTTTTCCTATGGCTGAACTAACTCTACAGCAAGCGTACTCGCGTGCCGTTTCAACTAATAACCTATACCAACGCCAGCGTGAGCGTTGGCAATTTCTATTGGACAGTTACCAAGGCGGAGATGATTTCCGCAACGGTGCCTATCTAACAAGATACCAACTTGAAAGCAATAAAGAATACGATCAAAGACTTAAAACTACACCATTAGATAATCAATGTAAGGCCTTAATTAGTTTATATGTGAGTTTCTTATTTCGTCAAGCTCCTGGCAGAGATTGGGATGCCTTTGAACTAGTACCACAATTACAAAATATCATTGAAGATGCTGACCTAGATGGACGCAACATGAATGCGTTTATGAAAGAAGTTGCCATTTGGTCAGGTGTGTTTGGACATTGCTGGGTGTGTGTGGCCAAGCCCAATGCCAATGCTGTAACACTGGCAGATGAACTTTCACAAAATATTCGTCCTTACCTATCACTGATGACACCCTTGGCAGTTACTGATTGGCGTTGGGCCAGACAAGTCAACGGTGCATATGAATTAGAATACATCAAGTATCTTGAAGAAATCAATGATACTGAAACCACAATCAAAGAGTGGACTAAAGAATCAATTGTGACTTATGTGATTGATACTAGAAATGCAAGTGGTAAAGAATATATGGTTGAACCAAATCAACTGGGCCGTTTACCTTTTGTATGTGTGTACGCTGAACGCAGTCCTGTTCGTGGTCTTGGTGTCAGCATGTTGAATGACATTGCTGACCAACAACTAATGATTGCAAATGAACTCAGTGAAGTTTATGCCAGCATCAGTCTTGACACACATCCAAGCCTGGTTGCCACAGCAGATACCAATGTCAATGGAGCCGCCGCAGGCCAAATCATCACTGTGCCAGAGAACATGGATCCAGCCCTGAAGCCATATGTGCTACAGTTCCAAGGCGGCCAGGTAAGTTCAATCTATCAAAGTATCAACAACCGTAAACAAATGATTGACAGCATGGGCAATGTAGGCAGTGTTAGAGCCACAGAAACAACCACTCGTTCAGGCATTTCAATTCAAACAGAATTCCAATTACTCAACGCCCGCCTTAGTAGTATCGCTGATAATCTAGAACTTGCTGAAGAACAAATTTGGCAACAGGTTTCCGACTATCTTGGCATTGAATGGACAGGCACCATTGACTACCCAGATAACTTTGCCTTACACAATATTGATAACGAATTAGATCAAATGGCCAAGATGAAAACACTCACTGCCAATCCAGCAGTTCAAACAGAAATAGATCGTCGCATTGCAGAAATACTAGACATTGAATTGCTGGAAGCAGAACTGGGTGATGTCAATGCACCCATCGACGCCAGCACTGAAGGTGAACATCCAAGCCTGGCCAACAGTTCACCAGCAGATCGATTAGCGCATATTCAAGACATGTTGATGGAAGGTTATAGCAATGATGAAATCTTAGCCCTGCATCCAGAAGTCACTGTAGAACTTATTGTGCAGGCTGGTGCTGAAGCCGCTGCCAATAACTAATGGCTGACAGTTACCAACCCACAGTAGCAATGGCCATGGCCGCCAGGCGTGGCCTACGATTGCGTATGGCCAGTCCAAGAAGTCGACAAGGTGGCACTGCGGTTGGTTTGGCTCGTGCTAGACAATTTGTCAAGCGAGAAGATGTAAGTTTAGATACCGTAAAAAGAACTTACAGTTTTCTAAGTCGTGCCGCAACATATTATAAACCCGGTTCTAACACGCCAGGCACACAAGCATATCTCTTATGGGGAGGTCCAGCTGGTTTAGTCTGGGCTAAGAACATACTGGATAGTTTGGACTAAATAAAATACTGGGGCATAGAGCCCCTACATAAACATACGGCTAAGACCCGGCAAAGGACACAATGACCGATAACAACATTGGCACAACAGAAGGTACTGATACTTCTGAAACACTAAATCAGGCATCAGAGAGATCTTACACACAAAAAGAAGTTGACGACATGATGGCTCGCACCAAAAGTGCAATTACCAAAAAGGTAGCCAGCAAGTATGAAGACTTAGGCGATCCGGAGCAGATCCGTGATATTCTCACACAACACGCCAAGCGTGAACAAGAGAATGCTGTGCGTAGAGGAGACTTTGATAAAGTGATTCAAGAGCTCGCGTCCAAGAAGGATGCAGAGATTCAAAAACGAGATCGCATGATTGAACAGTTTAAATTAGAAACTCCAATCATTGATGCGGCATCTAAACATCGTGCTGTGAATCCTGGTCAGGTTAAAAGTTTGATTAGAAATAATCTGCGTCTTAACCCAGAAGGTGAAGTAGAAGTTTTAGATGATGAAGGTAAAGTTCGCTATGATGATTCAGGTCGTCTATTATCCGTTGATAGTTTTGTTCAAACATGGTTACAAAACAATCCACACTTTGTATCAGCGACACCTTCAACCAGCAACAGCCGTAGCAATGTAACTGGTGGTATTTCAAATGCCAAACTTGATCTTGCAAGTCTTGATATGAAGAATCCAGAGCACAAAAAACAATATGCCGAATATCGCAAAGCGATGGGCATATCCTAAAATTAAAGGAAAATTATTATGACAATTACAAATACAACAACCCTAAACGACTTGCTACCAAGCATTGTCGCCGAAGCTCTCTTTGTAGCAAGCGAAAAGTCCATCATGCGTGGTCTAGTTCGCAACTACACACTAAGCCCTGGTACTGGGAAGACAGTGACAGTTCCAATTTATCCAAAGCAAACAGCAGCCGCTTTGACTGAAGGCACAGCGCCTACATTCACAGCAGTCAGTACAGATGGTGCCACACTAACTGTAAGTGAAGTTGGTTTAACTGCACAGATCAGTGACTTGGCCATCATGGCTTCTAGTGCCAATGTTATTGCAGACATTGGTCGTTTATTTGGCGAAGCAATTGCTCGCAAGATGGACACAGACTTGTTGGCATTGGCCAACACTTTAGCAACCACAGTTGGTGGTGTTACTACTGCCGCTACACCTGCATTGCTTTTCCAAGCAATTGCTAAACTACGCAGCCAAGGCTATGACACAAGTAATGATTGTGCCATCGTTCTACACCCTAATGTGGCTTATGATGTTGCCAGCGTTTTAACCAGCACCTTTGCCGCTCCTGCGTCAATGGTTGGTAACTCAGCATTACAAAACGGCTTCATGGGTATGTTGGGTGGAGTTCCTGTATATCAGTCCAGCTTGATTGCAACTAGTACAGCTGCCTCAGCTGCCTCTGGTGATTATGCCAACTGTATTATCCACAAAGATGCATTTGGTCTTGCAATGATGCAAGACATCCGTATCGAATCTCAGCGTGAAGCCACCAAGCGTGGTTTTGATGTGGTTGGTTCTGCAATTTACGGTGTTGGCGAGTTGTATGACTTGGCCGGCGTATGTGGTATTTTTGACAGTTCAATTGAGTAATCTAAACTAGGAGAATCACAATGAGTTTTTATACAACTGGATCCGGAACAGTATTTGAAAGTTTCGCAGTCTATGCGGATGTGACTCAGCGTGATTCCCGTCTGTTTGAAGCAAATGAAGGGCTCACAGAAGCCATAGTATTGGCCTTGCTTAAACTGTCCAGTGCCAGACTCATCAGTATGATAGAAATGTCAGACTGGTGGAGAGAATATAATTTTACAAGAGATGTTTCACTACAGAATGATGTTCGCCGTGTTCCTGTTGTCAATCCTTTTCAGATTGATGCCAGGGAGCAGGAGTTCAAAGACTTAAATGTCTATCATGTCATGAGTGAATATATCTTGCCGCGAGTAGCTGACTTTGGCAATCCCGAATCAGCGGAAATGGCCAAGATCAAGTTCTATAAAGAACAAGCATTAGATCTATATAAAATTATTCTTGAATCTGGCGACTGGTATGATTACAGCAACAATGGTACTATTGTTTACACTGAGAAATCCCCAAGTAAACAAAACTTGGTTAGAGTAAGATGAGAACTGCAATCTTAAATTACTTGACAGCAAACCTGACTGGTAGCATAAAGCCCAGTCAGGAGTTGCCCTGGGAAGAAGGTGGTAATCCTCTTCACCTAAAGAACCAAAGAAAAGTCTACATAGATGAACCTTTCACAGAAAGTAGTGAATTGATATCCATGCTTAACAGCACAGACATCAATCAACAAATTACTCGTGTGCGTGGATATCTTTCAGTAGATGCTAAAAACAGAAACGCAGATTTAGATTCAGCATTGGGCACATTGGCGCAAGCCAAGGGAGTCACAACAATTACCACTGCATACCGCAGGGAATTTGATTATTCAACTTCTATCAAAGACGACCGAGTCGTTTATGAATTTGAATATAGATTTTATACAATCAATTAAGGAACACTAACCATGGCGTACATTAACGCAACAACACAAGCAAACTGGGTTAAACTTGTTCTCATTAAGTATGATGCCACAGCTCACGCAACATTAACAGGTAGTGATTTTTACTCCGCTGTTGATGCTTCAACTGGTGCTTTAACACTAGTAGCTGGTGCAATCGAATTAACGGGCCTACAAGATGTAACAATCAACAATGCCAACGGATCATTCCGTTTCAAGACGCTGAGTCAGTCAGGTGAAAATGTTATCACAACAGTTTCAACCAACAGCATCAGCGGCAACTTTGTGCTTGACCCAACATTATTCTTTGGAACGACTCCAGGAACTAATACAACCATCGTAACTGGTGGTATCTTTGGTTATAGTAATAGCCGCACACAGGTGGCCTTCATGGTTGCTCCGTCGGGTGCTACCATTAGCCAAACGCCAGACAACTACCTAATCATGGGTACTGGTTTTATTGGATCATTGGCACCAAAAGTGTCAGCAGATAGTCCAGTCTGGGTGTCACCAGTAACTGTTGAAGTTAACGGTGACTACACATTGGTCGGCATCGCTTAATCAATCACAAGTTGATGTAAGTGAAAAAGAGGATCTTAGGATCCTCTTTTCTTTTGGGCTAAATATAATTATCGCCCAAGGAGGTAGATATGATTTTTGATAAGTTAGACACCAGTGATATTCTCAAAAGCATGGAAGCAGAAGCGGCCAAATGCGTTGCAGAATTAAAATGTGCTCGTAAGGACTTGGAACAAGCAGACGCAAGAATGCGTTTTCTACTAAGCACCATACACCACCTAAAAGATAAGATTGGACAATAAGATATGTTAATAAGCGCAGTGGCAAAAAAACCCAAATTGATTAAAATGGATCTTGATGATGAAAAGATCGTTGAGACCTACGGTGATACCATCACCTTCTACATGTATGACAATGTAGACCTAAACACCTACTTTAACTTTTTTAAAGTTCAGCAGGATGAAGATGGAACAGAATTAAATAAACTGATTCGTAAGATTGTGTTGGATGAGTCAGGTAACCCAGTAGTAAAAGAAGATGAGATGTTGCCAGTGGACATTTGCTTTGCCGCCTTGGTAAAGATAAATGAAAACTTGGGAAAGTCAAAGGCCATGTCATCAACAGTAGTGACTGGGCCACAGTCAAGTTAATTACAATAGGTGCCATGGCCAAGCATTATGGAGTTTTACCTAGTGATGTAATTAATAGAGCCAGTACTTTTGATTTAATGGTGTATGATATTTCCTTAACTTGGGAACAGCATCAAAGAGATGAAGCAAATGGTGGCGGAGGAACCCAATACTCGCAAGAGCAGTTGTTGGAGATTATAGGAAAGAAATGAAATGGCAGGTGAAATAAGCAAACGCATACAGAAGTTGTCAACGGACTTGGCAAGTAAAAACTTGGCTGCTAAGGCCTACACTTTCTTTAAAAATATAACTCCCAAAGACTCTGGCAACGCTCAACGAAGCACCGTGCTCAAAGGTGATGAGATTCAAGCCAACTATCCTTATGCTGGTCGACTAGATACAGGGTGGAGCAAGCAAAACGGTGGAAAGGGCATGACCAAGCCCACTGAAAAGTTCATTGCTGATGAAATTAAAAAGTTAGGAAAATAAAATGGCAACAATAGAAAATTTTATCTTAAAGTTTAAGACTGAAGGTGAAGCCGGCATCAAGGCTGTCAGCGGAACGATTCAGAACCTTGGCAAAGACATAGAAGGATTAATACCTTCTGGTGGTGCCCTGGGTAATACACTGACAGGTATTGTTAGTAAATTGGGGCCAGTTGGATTGGCAGCCGCCGCAGCCGCAGCCGTGCTTTCTGTTCTGGGTGGCAAAGCCTTAGCACTGGCTGATAGCCTAGGCGATCTAAGCGATGCCACTGGTATTGGCGCCAGCAACTTGCTAGACTTCAAACAAAGCCTGATTGCGGCTGGTGCTGGCACTGATACATTTGAAAAGTTTGCCAGTAAATTAAGTGTCAGCATTGGTGAAGCCGCCGATGGCAACAACACCTACAAAGAGTCTTTTAGAGCGTTGGGTGTCAACACAGTTGATGTCAATGGCAAACTTAGAAGCAGTGAAGCAATCCTACAAGAGACCATTGCGGCCTTGGGGCAAATTGCTGATCCTGCTGAACGAGCAAGACTTGCAACCAGTTTGTTGGGCAAAGAAGCTGCCAGGGTTGATTGGTCAAAAGTATCAGCAGGTAAAAATGCCATCACTGATGAACAAATTGCGGCACTTAACAAATACAATGATGCCATTGACAAATTCAAGAACACATTATCAACCAAGTTCTTGACATTCTTTGGTAGCCTGGCTGTTGAAATTAATGCGGCATTTGATGCTAGTGAAAAGTTATACAACAGCATTAAGAAAAGCATACAATCTACCCTGGGCATAAAACAACCAAACTTCTTACCACAGAGTGAAGTAGATAATGAAAACAGAAGATTATTAGGCAGAGCACCTGCTCCAACAGCCCCTGGTGCCGCTGGCAACATCAATAAAGAAGCATTAGAAGCCAGTACCAAACGCATAGCAGATGCAACCAGCCAGACATTCTTACAGGCCGCATTACGCACTCGTGATGAGATGAACAAGATCAAAGCACAAGCAGATGCAGATATCAAAGGCATTCAAGCAGACATTGCTGCCAACAAACAATTGAGTGGACCAGAAGGTGCTGGTCAACGAGCCGCAGAACTGGCCGCAAGAACAGCCGCAGTTAGAGCCAAGCAACAAACACAAGAATATGAATTGCAGAATCGCTTGAACGATGCAATCAATCAGTTTAGTCTACAGCAACAACAACTCACTGACAACTATGAAAATGGCCTAGGATATAAGTTACAAGATCTAAATGCGTCGACCAAGCTAATAGGCCTAGGTGAAGAGCAATTGGCCATAGAGCAGGCAAAATATGCTTCATTGGTAGGCCAAAGAAGTTTAATTATAAGTTTAAGTGATGAACTTGCTAAAACCAAATTGCAAATAGGCATTGATGCCAATGCTCCTGCAAAAGTGGAAGCATTAGAAAACAGCATTGCAAGAATACAAAAAATTACAGGCCTTCAAATTGAAACGGTTGGCAAGTATGCCAAAGCCAACTTGGATGCCTTGCGTGTTGAACAACAACGAGTAGATTCATTGAATCAATTGTTTGCCAGAGACAATGACAACATAACACAAAAGACCAGACTGATTGATCTAACTAGCACACAGAATGAACAAACCATCAATGCCATTAGATTGTCAGGCGAACTGGCCGCTCAACAACGGATCCAACAAGAACAATTGAAACTGGGTCGGGATGGACAAGTCAGTGCAGAAGAACAAACAAGAATTAGAGAAGAACAACAAAAGACCACTGACCAGTTGGTCAAGAACACACAAGAACAAATTGATAAGAGTCGTGAATTTGGAACAGGTTGGGCACAAGCATACAAACAATATGCTGAAGATGCCAACAATGCCAGCAAGCAGGCACAAGGTTATTTTGCAACATTCACACAGGGCTTTGAAGATGCCATTGTTAACTTTGTCAAAACTGGTAAGTTGAGTTTCAAAGATCTGGCCAACAGTATCATCAGTGACTTTGTTCGGATACAAGCCAAACAAATAGCATTGGGTTTATTTGGTGGTGGAGGAACTGGCAGTGGCATTGGCAACTTCTTTTCAATGTTGGCTGGTGTTCCAGGTAGAGCCGGTGGCGGACCTGTTGCGGCCAACACACCTTACCTGGTTGGAGAAAATGGCCCCGAATTATTTTTAAGTCGTAGTGCAGGAACCATCATCCCCAACAATCAATTGAGTGCCAGTAGAGGTGGTGGTAACACTCAAGTTACATACAATATCAGTGCTGTTGATGCCACCAGCTTTCGCCAGATGTTGGCCAGAGAGCCAGAGTTTTTATATGCTGTGACTGAAAAAGGTCGCAGTTCAATACCAGCAGGTAGGAGATAAGATATGAGTTTTCAATGGATATTTGACAACGCTGAAAGTATCAGCATAAACAAAAGACCTGTGGTCAGTCAAACAATTGCCCGTGACCAAAGAGTCCGTAGCATCAGTCGTGGTGGTGCTGTATGGCGCTTTACTGTTGCGATGCCAACAGGCATGCGCTGGAGTGATGTGCGTGGGTATATTGAGAATATTGATAATTCAAATAAACTTACCACCCAAACCGTCAGTTTAGGCAGCACAGGCTACAGTTGGATGCTGGGTTATCGTGGTGCCCAGGCAAGCCCACAAGTGATGACCTGGAAGTATAGTGCCACTGAAGCCGCCAGCGATACAACAAAGTTTGTGCTTGGCAGTATGCCTGGTTCTGCTGGTGCTGTGTTATTCAAGGCTGGCGATTTCATACAACCCGATGTGGCAGGCGGCCATGTTTATACCATCACCACGGATGTGGTCAAAGGTGGTGCGGCAACTCAATTGGTTCAGGTTCATAGAACAATATTGGAAACACCTAGCAATGATCCATTGCCTATATTTGTTGCCAACAATGTATCATGGAAACTGATCTGTACTGACTGTCCAACTTGGACCATTGTTGAAAGAGATATTGTTGGTTGGAATGGTGAATTCCAATTTTATGAGAGCCTACTATGAGTTCTGCATTAGACTTAACCAGTTATGCCAAAATCCGTCAAGCACTTTTTATCAGTATTGATGTGCCCGATTATGGCATGCTTAGAATCAGCAATCATGACACTGCCTTTTCTATCACAGAAGAAGACAATGTATCATATTCATACACACCACAAGGTATCTTGTTGAGTGTCAGTGAGTTCAACAATGAATTACAAACAAGTAAGAATGATATCACAATCAGTCTTGCGGCAATTGATCAGGCTTTTGTTGCTGGCATGATGAGTTATGCCCTTAAAGGAACTCCAGTAACAATTCGTCGTGTGTTCTTCAACGCTGATACAGGAGTTGCACTAAGCACAGCCGGCAATCCAAGTATTCGTTTCAAAGGTGTTGTTGCCAATTACAGTTTCAATGATGAATTCAATCAGTTTAGCCAAACAACCACAACCACAGTCAGTTTAAGTTGTTCAAGCATTATAAATGTGTTAAGCGCAAAAAATAACAGTCAAAGAACAAACACCAGTGAAAGAAAGTATCTATGGCCTGGTAGTATTTTGAAGTTTACCACAGATGGCAGCGGCACTGGATTTCAATTTAGAGTTCTTACAACCACTTCAACAGGTGCTATCGCCACAATTGGCAATGTTGTTGGTGGCACAGGCTACGCCAATGGATCATTCACTGCTGTTGCATTGACAACAGTCTCGGGCACTGGTTCAGGTGCCACTGCAAATATCACAGTCTCTGGCGGAATAGTAACAGTCATCACCATCAATGCTGTAGGTAGTGCCTATCGTGGTGATGATCGTGGATTTGATCGTGTGGCCACCATTGCCAATACCAATTTTGACTTTGGTAAACCATACGCAGGCACATGATGATTAGACCAGCACAGGTTACAGACCTCGCACAACTAATGCGTCTGTTGGTGGCTTTTGCTCAGGCCAGCGTATTAGATTGCACTGAATGGACCAAGATAGATTATGATTCTGCTAATCGTAGACTTGCTGATATGATACAACGAGAATATCTCATGGTCATGGAGGTTGGTGGTCATGTTGGTGGTATGATTGGTGCCATACGAGAACAAGATCCTTGGATCAGTCGTCGTAGTAGACTCAGAGAATTATTTTGGTGGGTTGACCCAGCCTATCGTGGTACTAGAGCCAGCGCAGAACTATTTGTTCGTTGGCAACAAGACAGTGAAAGATTTATACGAGATAAATTAGTGGATCAGGTAAGTTTATCTACGCAACCTGGTTCAAGCAATATTGATTTGAGCCGTCGTGGATGGCGATGCATAGAAACGCATTGGATAAAGGAATAAAAACATGGCAGGATTCTTATCAGCCGCAATGGCCGCAATTGGAAGTTCAGGCATAGGTAATGCTGTTGTTCGCATATTGATTGCCTACGGCGTCAGTAGACTGATCAATAGAAATCAACCAGACCCCAATGCCAGTGCTCCAATTGACACAGGTGTTAGACTTCAAGCGAGTCCAGATACAACAAATCCAATACCACTGTTATTTGGTAGTGCATATTTTGGTGGTCGTATAACTGATGCACAACTTGTGGATCAAAATAAAGTAATGTGGTTCTGTTTGACTCTGAGTGAAGTGCCAAACATCACAACTAGACTCAGTGATAGTGCCACAATCAAAACAAACATTGACAGCGTGTACTTGGATAATCAACTGGTCACATTTAAGAGTGATGGTATCACAGTTGACTATGTGACCAATCAAGATGAGGGCACTGTGAATACAAGTCCCAGAGATCTTGTTCAAATTTACCTGTATGAGAAAGGCAGTTTTGCACCCACACTGCCAAGTAATTTTTTAAGTGGTGGCTCCCCAATAGCCCCAGCAGTATTGCCAGCAGATGCTAGAACCCTGTTTCCAGATTGGACCAATGATCATCGTATGGCCAATCTTACATTTGCCCTGGTAAAGGTCACCTACAATCGTGACAAGGGCATTACTGCATTACCAAATTTACAATTCCAAGTGAGCAATAACCTATTCAAACCTGGTGATGCATTGTACAGTTACATGACAAACACTGTGAGTGGTGCAGGTATAGATGCTGGTGACATTGACACTGCCACCTTGGTAGCATTGAACAGTTATTCTGCAGACACTGTGAATTATTTTGATGAAAGCGATAACACAGTAAAAACTCTTGCCAATCGTTATCAAATCAACGGTCTAGTCAACACAAAAGACAATGTACTGGCCAACCTACAACGACTTGCAGATAATTCTGGCGCATTTTTAAATTACGATATTACCACAGGCACTTGGGGAGTTGTAATCAACCGCGACTCGGCTCCAGTATTGAGTTTCAACGATACTAATATAATTTCTGGTATTGATTTAACTGGCACATCATTAGACAGTTTATATAATAGTGTGCGAGTTGAATTCCCGCATAGACAAGTGCGTGATCAACGCGATATTATCACACTTGATTTGCCCACTGATTATCGCAATGCAAATGAACCAGACAATGAATTACAAATTACATTGGATCTAATCAATGAACCATTGCAGGCCAGAGAACTTGGTTATCTAGCCCTGTATCAAAACCGTATGGATCAGGTGGTTACATTTGCAACTGATTATAGCAAAATCAACACTGAAGCAGGTGATGTTATCAGTATCACCAGTAGTGTGTATGGATGGACAAATAAACCATATCGTGTGATTCGTGTAAAAGAGATAGAAACTGAAGATGGTGGCATTGCAGTTGAAATCACAGCACAAGAATATGATGAGACCATGTATACTGCTGGTGGTCAATTAAGAAGACCACGGGTTCCAACCAAACCAATTGCTATCCCAGATATCAACATCATTGGAACCCCAGCGGCACCAACAATTACACAATTCAATACTATTGCTGTTCCGTATATTAGATTGAGTGGTGTTATACCAAGTGGTATTGTAGATCGTTTTGAATTTTGGGCCAGTAGCACAGCAGGTTATGCTGATTCTACTTTTACATTACTTGGCACAGTGAGCAACAGCAATGGTAGCCCTTATGTGCAGGGTACCAGTGTAATTTTCACAGCAGAAGCATTATTGGCTGCCACTTATAAATTTAAAGTTCGTGCTGGTAATGAAAGCGGATTTGGTTCTTACAGCACATTGACTGCTGAAAATGTATGGCTACCTGTTCAAGTAACAGATCAAATTAGCAATACAACCACAGTGAGTCCTGGTACAGATTTATTGAGTTTGTTGCCTATACTTGGTGCTGGTGCCCTGGCCTACTTTGCCTACAAGGCATTGTATCCTCAGTTGTTATCGGCCTTGAGCACAACTGAACTTGGTAAATTGTTGGGCATACCAACAGATGCAGAAGTTATTCTACAAAAAGCAAAACTTGATGCACAAACAAATCCATTTCAAGAATTTGTTGTTGGTGCCAACAACATTTTATCAACTGTAACTCCAACAGTGACCTTGGTTGCTGGCACTGGTATGACTATCAGTGCTGATAGTATCAGTGGTGAGATTACATTTGAATCCAGTGCAGGTGCATCATTCAAGACAGCAACTGTTGGGACTGATGTTGTTTCAGCATCAGCTGGCACTGATATTAAATTAACACATGGTGCAGGCATCAACATTGAAGCCTTCCCAGGAACAAATACAATTAAGTTTAGCTATGATGGTGCCATACAAGAAGATACTAATGATTTTAATACCGACAGGACTGTAGATTTTGGTGTGGTCAATTTAAGTAAAATAAATGTTACAAATACTTGGATCATGGATGATTGTGAGATCACACAAAACATGCCACCTAAGATGAAAAGAGAAGCAGGCACTTATGCATTGCCAATGAAATATATCACAGGTGGTGGCACCTATACAGATCCTTGCTACAGCTACACATTTTCAACATTAAAAATTCCAGAACTTGGTGCAACACCTAACAATGGTCATCCAAGACTGCTAGGATCCTTTGTTCCACCATATAGTCAAGCTAATCCATTTATTGCGGCAGCAACACTACCAATTTATTATAGAATCATTGCACCCAATGAAGTAATTGCTTATTGTTACTTTGATGATGAGGCCAATCCTTTGCCCATAACAGATCAATGTGATATAGCACCAGGATCAAGAACTCCAAATTCAACATTAGAATTTCCAAGTGGAACAAGATTTGTAACTTATGGTATGTTGTCTTCTTGGGCTTTCTCTGCAGGTGGATATGGAATCCCCATAAGTACTACACAATATGAAACTATAGCCAGGGAATTTTATCCGGGAGTGAATAAAGAATATATTCGTCAGGCTAGAGTCTGTCAAAACGCTAATGGTAGCGAACCAAGTTTGGTTATATCATAACATTGAAATGAGGATTTGAAGATGGCATTACAAATAAAAAGAGGAACAAACTTTCAAAGATTAGCACTTGTGTTAGCACAAGGTGAGCCTTTCTTTGTAACGGATCACGCCGCGCTGGGTGTGAGTCCAATGTGGGTTGGCGATGGAACCACATATGGTGGTGTTACCAGTGTAGCCCCTGTAAACTTTACAGATTTAAGTGATGTTACCATTACCAGCGTTGCCTCAGGCGATCTATTAAATTATGATGTCAGCACCGGGCAATGGCGTAACAGTCAAAATCAAACGGTTCCAGGTAATTTAATTGTAGCTGGTTCTACCACTGTAAGAGCAACTGATATAACAGCATTGACAACAGTGGCTGATGTCAATGCTGTGGCCACGCCATTGAGCCTGGAACAAAAATTTAGCACCAGCATTGTTTCATATTCAAGTATTACTATTGTGAGTAGTCAGGTCACAGTCAACGGCGCATTTAGTTCAACTGAATTGGTAACTGGTGCCAAAGTTAAATTAAGTGCAGTGGGAACATTGGTAGGTTTAAGCACCAGCATTTATTATTTTATATTTGGCGCTACCAGCACAAGTTTTAAACTGGCAACAAGTTTTGCCAATGCCATCGCTGGTATAGGTTTTAGCACAACTGGCACTGGATCAGCTGGCACCGCAACTTTACAAGCCGCAATTGGGTTTGGTGTTGGACAAAAATACAACTTAGAATTAGTGACAGGTAGCAGTTCAATCACAGTTGGTAGAACTGAAGTAAAAGCAACTAATGTGGGTATTGGCACACAAAGTGCAGATTATGCACTGTTCTTAATGGATGCTGGCACATTAGAAAGTAGTGGTCCAAATGCATATCCACAATTTAAAGTGACTTCTGCTGGTAATGCTGAAATTAAAGGCAATGCCACTATCAATGGCAATGTGTACACCGACACTATTGATATAGACCCTAATGCTGGTGCTAGTGGTGCCACAGTATTCAACACCGCTACTGGTCAAGTTGATGTTGCAGGTGCCAGTACAGTGATTAACATTGGTTCAACTTCAGGAACCACCACAGTTAAAAATGCATTGACTGCCAATGGTAATTTTACTGTTGGTGCTAGCCAAGTGACAGCCAATGCCACAACTGGTGATGTGGTGTTAGCTACCACAACTGCTACAAGCAATCAAGACTCTGGTGGTCTGCAGGTCAAAGGTGGTGTTGGTATTAAAAAGGGTTTATGGGTTGGTGGTGAAATCAATGTTGATAGTCAAGCCAATGCAACCAGTGGCACCACAGGTAGTATTCAAACTGATGGTGGTCTAGGTGTTGCACTTGATGCCTTTGTTGCTGGCAAATTAACTGTTGGTGGTGATTTAACTGTCAACGGAACAACCACAACTGTCAACAGTACAACTGTTACCATTGATGATCCAATCTTTACCTTGGGTGGTGACACTGCTCCCAGCAGTGATGACAATAAGGATCGCGGTATTGAATTTAGATATCACACTGGTGCCGCGGCCAAGCGTGGTTTCTTTGGTTGGGATGATAGTGCAAGTGTGTTCACAGTTATTCCAGATGCAACCAATAGCAGTGAAGTATTTTCTGGTTCAGCTGGCAATGTTTTATTTGGCGACATTGAAGGCTCAGGTGCATTACTTGGTAATGTTCAGGTTGCCAGTGGTGCCAACAATAATACTATTACCACTGCCTCAGGCAATTTGATTCTTAATTCAGCCACAGGCATATTACAATTACAAACAACCGGATTGGATGCTCCAGCAACGGCCATTAACTTGTTTGATACGCCAACAACATTGAACTTTGGTCGTTTTGGTGGACAACTTGTTAAGTTTGGAACAAGTGGTGAACCACCATGTGACATGTATGTTTGGGGTGCTCTAACAGTTAATACAGCTCTTGAT
>Ga0181349_1000471_pt1 | contig 17249 bp, 21 predicted proteins | sample Su13VDMM110SD_FD_130106 | JGI IMG/M metagenome (GOLD analysis project Ga0181349, IMG submission 130106) | Freshwater viral communities from Lake Michigan, USA - Su13.VD.MM110.S.D | ecosystem: Environmental > Aquatic > Freshwater > Lake | place: USA: Michigan | collected 2013-07-16 | reverse complement strand
TTTTGCACTCTGGTCTGTCAATACAGCCATATTAAGAATGTGTTTCTGAGAACGTTCGTGTCTTGCTTTAACTTCTTTACATATTGTTGAACCACATTCACATGTATATTTTATTTTCTTTTTTTCTTTAATTTTTTCAATATTTTTCTCACGATATTCTCTCTTCTTTTCTTGAACTTTATTTTCTGGATTTTCACGATATTGTTTATTATATTCTTTTACTTTTTCAATTTCTTTCAAATATTTTTCGTGTTGTTTTGTTCTTATTTCTTCTTTAGTTAGATGTGCTTTAATCATATTTAAACTTGCTTGTAATTCTACTCGCCAATATTCTTCCCTTATTCTTGCTTCAACTGAAGACTTACATGGAAATATTTCTATTTCAGTCATACTCCAATTTTCCCATCCACCATTTGCTCGTATCGTTTCATATATTTTATTTGTTTTATCATTAATAACTGCTCTTTTGTGATAATTTTTACGTTTCACAAAATTTGTAGTTCCTCCTACATAAAAGTCAGTTATATTCTTATCATCACAAGTAATTTTATAAATGACATTTTTTAAATAGTCGGTTTTCACTCGTCCCATTTTATACTATTATATCTTATTTTGTCTTTAAATAGTTTAACTAAGCCATTTTGTGCGCACGCTTAGAAGGTCTCTTACCACCCGAACTGGCATATGAGTGCATAGCGCCCCCACTGGATGCTCCCGCCGACATTACCCCCCCACTGGATACACCGGCACTCATTTTTCCGTGTTGATTTTTATATACTTTATGCAATGCAGTTAGTGGGCAGTTACTCAATTTTCCACCAACAAGACGTGAATATTCAATTGTTGAGATAGGATCTACTTCGGTTGATTCATTAGTTTTCAATACAAGTTCTTTTGTGAGCATACCAGTGTATAGATTACTTACACCTTGAGAAGTAACCATGATACCAGAATTAACACAGATAAGAACCAATTCTGGTGTAATTGGGTATGCTTGTGTGTTATACACACTCAAGTTGAACTGGAAATTAAAATTGCCTTGAGAACCAGCAGACAAATAATTTGGTAGTCCAAAATCTATAGTAGGATTGATAACAAGCATTGCTCCAGTCGTAGGAATTAGCTGTCCAGTTCCTTCTCCAATAGCAACTGATGCTTCTCCATAGAATTCATTCCAATTCTGACTTGATCCATTTCGCATAGACATTTTCCATAAATCAACTTGAGTAGCAGATGATAAAAGACCAGATGCATTATTAAAGTTACAAACAATGTTTTGAATTGGCAAGAAAGAACTGGCATAAGTCCAGTTTTGCTGGCTCATTGGTGTTCTAGCAACAATAATCATCTTATCTGGGACTTGATTCAACTGAATTGAGTTGGATGTCAATTTATATACTTGTGGTTGACCAGCAGTTGGGTCCCAAGCGGGTAATGCTTGAGAAGTATTTGAGATGAAACGTGGGTAGTCCATGTATGGACAGACATTTTTCGTTGAGACAATATCAGTTGGCTGTAGAGAAAGATAAGTGAGTAAAAGTTGGCAAGTTTGGAAACAAGTTTGATTCAATGAAATAGATGAGATGTAATTGGTAGCAGAAGACCAAAGTCTTTTGCATGATGCATCAATGTTGAATACCAAGGACATATTATTTACTCCTAGAATACCTTGAGACGAAAATTCTGGATCACACCATGTAAATGGACTTAATCCAAAAAGAGGCTCGGTAACAGTAGTATTTACGGTAATAACCCAGTTCTCACCTTGAGCAGCTTCGCCCAATGATACAAGCGAATCATCAACAGTACCATCTCCTTGAGTATGAACAACTGTAAAAGTAGCTGGAAAGGACCCACGAGGATCAAAATCCAAATCTAATGAATTATTAGCAAAACCTCCTAGAGGGTTGTTTGTAGCTTGAACAGCATCCGCATAAGCCCCCCACTGACTATCTGGCAATGAAGGAGATGTTGAATTATATCTATACAATTCGCGTGCAGAATTCATTCTCGTTATTTGAGCAAATATATCTTGAGTATTTGCAGATACATTTGTGTTATTAATTGTGCATGAAGATGTAGTAAACAATGAGTTAAGAGGAAAAACTTGGAAGGCATCAGTACTTCCATAATTAAATGCCAAATCGCCAGCTGGCACATCAGCAGCTGCTGGAATTATAATATTGAATGAAAGACTTGCTTGCATAAGCACATTTCTATCGATTACAATATTTTCCGATGGTACCTGAACTTGAAAAACAAGGGAGGAAGTAGAAGCGCTTGTTGCGGCTATTTGCTGCTGGGTCGATTGAGCACCTCCAGACATAACACCATAAACTTCTTTATCTGTGATGTCCGCGATCCTTGCGTCCTTTATAAGTACTGTCTTAAATGAATCCATGTTATACATTAATCAAAAGAAAAAAAAATTTTCAAATTAAACTAAATTCCTTTAATCATTGCATCCTCTCTTTTTGTAAATAATATTTTCATTGTACAAGTACATCCACTTCCTAGAAGAAAAGGAATCAATTCTCCAACATTATTGCGCCAAAAAATAGATACATCAAAATTTGTTAAAGGTTGATTTCCAGACATTTCTAGAAGACGATACTGAGCGCTGGGATTATAGACGATATTAGGTTTATAAAATCCAGTATCACTTACAAAATCAGTAAGAACTTGTTGAAAATTACTATTATTCCCATAAGAACCATAAATATTTCCTTGAACATACACTGTAGGTTTCGATAAAAGATTTGCCGCAATGGGGACTGTACTTGTAGTAAATACGAGTGCTGATATTGGCGACCATGAAGAGATTGTACTCCATTCTTGAATTACTTCTATAACATTATATGTTACTCCCGTAATTGTATCAAGATAAGAATAAGAATTGAATCCTGCATAATTTTCTACAATTATCTGATAATTTCTTCCTTGAGAATTGAATCCAAGCTTAAGAGCGTTTAAGGATCCAAATAAATCGAACATAGGCGCATTCATATAAAAGTAAATTGGTGTAGCATTTGTCGTCAGGAAAGATTGTTCAAACATAATTCTGAATACACTCGTGCTTCCATCAAATGCAAATACTGGAGCGACTGCTGTTGATGGAATCCCTAAAGTTGGATTTGCTGTAACAAAAGCACCAAATGCATCATTTATTTGTTTATTGATTAGTGACACAAAATATTCAAATGTATAACAATAATAATATCCCGTAGAATTATTTTGAGTAACAAATCCATTTGTTGTTATAAATGCTGGTGCGGTTAATGATGTATCTTGTGTTATCCATTGAATATATGTTTCATTGCTATATACTCCATCGTATGAAAATTGAAAAGAATAAATAGTTTGATTAAGATTTCCACTAGGATTAATTGTTGGGTTAGTTTGTATAGTTGGGATAAATACAGGAAGAGTTGATGTATCTAGAGTAAATCGAATAATCGACATATAGTAATTTTCTGGACACATTAAGAAAGGAGTATTTCTAGATTCATTAAAAAATACATTAGGAGGTGTTACGCTTGTATTTTCTACATTTGTTATTTGAATGTCATAATATATTTTATCTCCGCTCACTTGATTCTTATATTGATTTAATTGGGACATTTATAACATTAATAAATATTTTTTTTTTCTTTTCTTAAAACATATGACTGCTCAATTTAATCCTGAAGTTCGTGCTTTATATGAAGATATCATTAAACGTAATGTAATTCCTAGAGATGAATTTGATTATATGCCTCAACGTTATGGTGGGGGGCGTCTTAGAAATGAAGCATTATGTGGAAATGATGGTCATTATCCTAGCATTTCTCAAATTGAAAATTCGAATTTTGGTGGTGCATATGGTCGTGCTTCTCATCCTATTGTTGTTGGTGGTTCAAGAAAATGTGGTGGCGTTGGTGTATTAAAACAAGCTGCAGTTCAACCCTTTATTAATGAGTTGGATATGGATTACTTTCCTGTATCTGCTTCGCATGGCGCTGGACGTGCTCCAAGATTGACTAAAGCAATGAAGGAACAAATTCTAGAGATGCATCCTGAATTGAAACAGCATATTATGCGTGGCGGTGCTGTGAATTGGAAAAAAATATGGCAAGGTATTAAAGACACTGCTTCATTCGTAAGTAAGGCTGCTCCTATAGCTGCTTCTTTGGCTCCAGAAGAATATCGTGATACAATTAGTAAAACTGGTGATATTAGTGGTAAGATTAGTGGTATGGGAAGAAAAAGAAAAGGTGGTAATTTTAAATCTTTTATGAAAGATTTTGGCACTGGTTTCAAGCAAGGATTAAAAACATCTTCGGGCATTATTGCTAAAGCCGCACCCATTGGTATGGCACTAATGCCTGAATTTGCTCCTGAAATTGGTGCGGTTGGTGCTTTGTCTGGAATCACAAATAAAGCGTTGGGTGGAAAAATGTCTCAAGCAAGAAGAAAAAGTGTGGGTCATGCTAAAAATCAAGCGAGGGGTGCGCTAGTGAGACAATTGATGCGACAACATGGCATGTCATTAGGTCAAGCAAGTTCCTATATTAAACAAAACAATATCCCATTTTAAAAAGACTTAAAGAATAGTTATGTATAGTTAATAAGAGTTATGGCAAGAAATTACCAACAAGCAAAAATTTATATGATATGTAATGGTGATAAAGATTGCATACCATATATAGGGTCATCTTGTAAAAGATTATTAAGTCAGAGAATGAATCAACATCGTGACGATTATAAAAAGTGGAAAAGAAATCCAGAAAAATATAGTTATATTTCTTCCTTTACTTTGTTTGAAAAGTTTGGAATTGAAAATTGTTATATCGAATTAATTCAAGCATATCCATGCAATACAAGTGACGAATTGAGAGCAAGAGAACGACGATGGATTAATGATATTAAATGCGTGAATATTAATAAACCTTTTGTTTCTAAGGAAGAAAGGATTGAAATAAATAAAATATATCGTGAAGAACATAAGGAAGAAATAGCCGAAAGAGATAAAATATATCGTGAAGAACATAAAGAGGAAATTGCTGAAAGAAAAAAAATATATTATGATGAACATAAAGAGGAAATTGCTGAAAAAGGAAAAATATATTGCAATAAACATAAGGAAGAAATAATTGAAAAAAATAAAATAAAATATCAAAAGAATAAAAAATTAATTCTTGAAAAAATGAAAGAAACTTTTACTTGTAATTGTGGTTCAACTTTGCGAATTCGTGCTAAAGTAAGACATGAAAAATCAAAAAAACATCAAAATTATCTATCTGCAATAGGGACACTTTGCACCACAACAGTTACAGAGTCGCTTTAATTTTTTATTTCTACGTTTTCTTCCTTCACCAATCATCATATTTGGGTCAATTCTTGATAAAACATCTGGAGAATGTTCCTTAATAATATTATTTGATTGTTTTGGAATAACAACTTTTTTATTCTTTTCCATCCAACCAAGTGGATTAAGTGATGAAACCCAATCTCCAGAAGAACGAACATCGGTTTGATTTTTGGAAGAATATTGTTCAAAAGGATTTGTTGCTTTATTAAGTGTCAATATTTCTTTACTTTCTTTACCTAATTTTTCTGCTAGACGAGCTCCCTGCGAATGCCCAGTTGTACTTACATTTTGCTTGCCATATTTTTTCTCTGTTGCTTCTTGTGCTTTTTTTGCATTTTTGTATCGGGATGTATATTTATATGTATTTGTTGCAATTGCTAAATTGTTCAACCAATCGGTTGCGCTATCAGTTCCAGTGTGAGTTATTACTGCTTGACCTGTTTTAGGGTCATGATATACTTTTGCTCTATCAATTGATAATTCTGGGTCATACTCGAAATCATCAATTTTTTGTTCTGGCTTTTTGCTATAAGAGTTTGTCAAAAACTTTTGAAACTGACTCACACTCATCTTGCCGCCTATTTGTCTGTGATAATTATACAAATCTCTTGTCATTTGTCCGCCATACATTGCTTCGCATTTTTTTGTAATTTTCATTCCTTTTTTTGGTCTTCCAAATCCATATCTTTTTAATGCATCATTTACTCGTTGTTCTCGTGGTACATTAGAACTTGACGAACGAATATCATCCAATTCATGAATAAGTTCAAGAATTGTGTTATCATGATTTTTTTCATTTTGAGCTCTAAGTGCTGTTATTAATTCATCAATAGGAAGATTATACAGATGGCTTCTAGCCATTATTGGTACTTCTACAGAAGGTGATATACTTGATGTTGTTGGTGTAGCGCGGTTTTCTCTTAAAAGTTTTTCTGGAAGGTCATTTGGAAGGTCATCTGGAAGGTCATATGACAAAGCAGTTACAGATTCTCCCATTCTATTTGTCATCCTAGCACGTGGCACTATACTTTTCCAAATATCATCGTACTCTGATTTTACACTATCAATTTCTTCTGATAATTGTCTTAATTTTCCTATTTTATTAAGTATTAAAGTTTTTTTATTTTCTTCTGTTATTCCATCTGTTTCTAATACATCTCGTTTTAAATTATTTAATTGTCGAATTAAATCTCTAGATTGTCTGAGAACTTCTGTTGCTGCATTTTTATAATCATCATAAAGTTGAGATGCTTGTAATAAACCTCTGCTATCTTCTATTTTATCAAGTATATAATCGCTTAAACCTTGAAGAATTCTAATTTTTCTATTCCATAATTCATTGAATTCTTCTTTTAATTTAGTTATTGTGTTTTTTTTAAACATTCCTCCTTTTCTTTTGATTAAATTTTTGTAAAAATGACTGCGTTGTTTTGAAATCTTATTAAATTTGCTCGGATTTGCTAATATAAAATCAGCAAACTTTTCAAGAGTATCATAATTTTTATATTCTGCTTTACGATTCTTCCACTGCTTTGTAAAAGAACCCCAATGTGCTTCTTCATACGGATTCTCCATTATCTATTATAAGATTATTTTTTATAAAATTTTGATGTTTTGTTGTTTGATTATGTCTATTTTTTGCTCTTAATAAAAAAATGCTTCCACAAATGCATGTTGTTTTTTGATTATATTTATCTTTATTTTTTTCCCAATTATTTTTTTGATTTATTAATATTTCTTCATAATTAATTTGCTTATATTCAGAAGCATATTTTAATTTTTCTTCTTTATTATTTTGATAATATTCTTTTGAACGTTCATTTGCTTTTTCTCTATAGGTTTCCATATATGTTATATGTTTTTCTGTTTCACGATATTTTTTAAAATATTCCTTCCAATCTTCATCACTATTAAATGCTCTACGTGTATTTAATAATGGTTTTAATTCATCTATCCAATATTGTTCTTTTTTACATGCTTCATTAAAATTTTTACATTCAACTTCTTCAATTAATATCATATTCCAATTTTTCCAACCACCATTTTCTCTTATAAATCTATATATAAAATTATTATAATTTTTTTGTGTTATTGTATTACAATCAGATTGATGATGATATTTTCGTTTTACAAAATTAGTTGTATGACCAACATAACAATCCAAAATAGTTGGTTCTCTACATATAATTTTGTAAATAATTGTTTTTGAGTAATCCATTGCTCGTTTGGGCATTGTATAAGATTATATAAGATATGTCTTTAAATCATAATCACCACAAAATTTCCGAAGCGTAGAAGCCCTTTGAACCCCATTCATATTTTTTATGACGAAGATGATATAATCTTCTTCGTTCATTTGCATATTCATAACCATGAGTTTTAATATACGACGGAAAATCATTATACCTCTTATCACCAATTGATAAAATGTATTGATGATTTCCATCAAATACATCAATCTTTTTATTTTTTTTTGTTGATGGTTTTATATAAACTCCTAATTCGTTTGCTTTTGCAAAAGAATATGGTTGTATTTTATACATTAATTTATAACTATATTTTTTATTTATAGTGATAACGAATTTAATCCAATAATGCAGGTAAGCAAGCATATTTCTCACTTAAGATGGATTTGGGATAAGTCCTATTAATCTGTACCCATCTTCCCTCTAATTTCTTTAATTTTTTTACTTCATCTGGACTTAATCCAAAGTATTGTTCGCAAATATATTTTAAATTTCTTGCACCCATTGTGGCAGGAAATAATACAACCGAATGTGCTTCTGCTAATATAATTTTACTATCTTTTCCCATTGTTGCTAAATGGGATGTAAATATAACTGTTGTACGTGAATGTCGTCCAGTTTGTAAAACAGAGTTAAGTAACAAATCAATATGTTTTTTTATATTTTTGTCTTGAATACAGTCAGTATCGTCAAATATAATACAAGAGTCTTTTAAATCATCAATTGTCCATCCATCTTCTACAAATTCATTTAATTTAATTCTATACAAATCTTTTATCTTATCAATACTATCATCTTGGTCCAAAGAAGAAAGTAAATATACATTATTTTTTGGATAGATTTGTTTATATCTCTTAATCCAATCTGCTGTGAAATATGATTTACCGCTTCCTGACATCCCAGTGATATAAAGCACACTACGTTCTTTTTCTGGGTCACAAATGGGAAGAAAAGTTTCGTTTTCTTTCAACGTAAGCTCCAAAAAAGGTTGTTTAACATCAGTTTTTTTTGGTGCAACACTAAGTATATGCTTTATTTTACTTTTTTTTCCATTACCTATCATTGCAATTGCTGTTCCTTGGTTTTCAAAATTTAATGACATTAATATATGTAGAGAGATTTTATTTTAATTTCAAATGTATTTTTTTACATACTTATTCAATTGTGTTTCTAATTTTTCTATAATAGGTGTTAAAGAGTCATATATTTTGTTCAATGATTTTTTACAAATTGAATCAATCTTACTGCTAAAATTTGGCAAATAAATTTCATAAACGGAAGAAAGTTCTTGTTTTATCGTCTGTAAATTGCCTCGTATTTCATGTAATTTAGGTCGGCGAAAGGTCTGTAAGCAAATGTTTTGAATAATTTTTAATTGATTGATAAGATTGTTTAAGAGTCCTGGTTGTCCGTTAAAGATATCAATGTAATCTTTTTTAATAATTCCTTTCCATTTTGCTAAAGAAAATTTGCGTTTTAATACTTTGAAATAGTTGCCTTCTTTTTTATATTTTTCAATCTCTTGTTTTAATTCTTTTTCAATATTTGCATCATCATAATTCTTTCTTCCATTAATATTTAATCGATACATCTCTGACATTTCAATAAATTCTCCATTCAATAAATAAATCATATCTAGTTTCATTCTTACCTTATCCATTAAGCAATCACGGAAGAATTTTTTTTCTCCATTTCCTAGAATTTTGTATCCCTTTTTCATATCTTCTTTATTCCATCTTAACTTAAACCGGTCATCATCTTCTGGATATGACGTGTCGTAACCACATTTAAAATCTGTTATAAATAGTGCTGGATTCTTGTATGCATCGCTAAAGATGCGTCTAAATTTTGCTGTTAGAGAATCCAATATTTTTTGTTCATTACCGTTTGCTTTAAACATTGAATCAATATCATAATCTTGAATAAATTCTGATGTACGAAGGTTTGCCGAACCAACAACCTTGTATTTTCTTGTGATTGACATTAAATTCATAACTTTTGTTAAAGAGTTGTTGTAATCCTCTATTTTTCTCTCCATATATTAATCTCTATATATTTCTCTTCGCTTGATTATATGCAAAATTTGCATTAACATTTCTTGGATTAAATTGATGTGATGAATACATAGCTGGAGAAAGCATGCGATGTTTGCCGTATCGTCCAGAACCAGCTAAAGCTTCTATTTCACCAGTTTGTTCTGGAGGCATTTCTCCCTCGGTTCGTAAAAGAAATTCGCTTGCTTGACCTTCACTTGATAAACCTTGTTCAATTAATTTTATTACTGAATTTAAATTAACATAAAGAGGTTTTGAAATACCTGTACTAATATAACGTTTTACCTTATTGATACGTACTATGATTTGCTTCAGTTTTTGTTTTTGAATTTTTGACAATTGACCAAAAGACATTATTTCTGCTAAAAATTTTGCATTAATAATTTCTTTCGACAAACTATTCAACACTAAAGAAATAAATGAATTAGGTCCTCTTGCAGCAGACAAAAGACTTTCTTCTTCTCTTCGTGGTTCGCTATATTGACTTAAACGTTCTTGACCTCTTGAACTCGGTTGTCCCGAACTTGATGAAACTCGAGAAACTGGTTGAGAATATACAGACGATGGAGGGGACGCAACACCTCTACGAAAAAATGGTTGTGATACTGCTGATGCTACAGATGAAACTGGTTGAGAATATACAGAACCAACTGGAGCATAAGACAGTTGAGATCCTTGAGATGCTTGAGACTGTAATCCCGAGAATTCAGATCCAGTTATATCACTTATATCTGGCAAATCAAAATAATCCGCTTCGCCTTCTGCTTGTAATGCAAAACGAGACATGTAAATCTCTTGTAAATTGATTAAAATGTTGCTTAAAGACTTCATTAATGCAAGATAATTTTGATTTACATCTGAATCAACTGGTGGAGGCGGAACATCGGGCATGAATGCTTGAGCTTGACGAAGCATTGCTTTAACGATACGTTTATTTATGCGATTTTGGTCATTGTTCAAATGAGTTAAAATTGGCATTATGATATAAGAAAAGAAATTATTTTGTTAAATATGTTTGATGTTTAATTGATTTTTCGTGTCTTGCTTTATTTGATTGTGTATATTTTTCACCACATTCACAATCGCATTTTTGCTTATTTTTTTCTTTAATTTTGTCTGCATTATCTTGATAAAATTGTTTTTGATATTTTAATCTTTCTTCTTTATGTTCTTGATAAAATTGTTTTTGATATTTTAATCTTTCTTCTTTATGTTCTTGCTGATATTTTTTTTTATATTCTAATATTTCTTCTTTATGTTCTTGCTGATATTTTTTTTTTTCTTCTTTACATTGTTCTTCATCAATAAATGCTCTTATCATATTTAATTGAGCATTCAATTTAACACGCCATTCCTCTTCTCGTATTCTTGCTTGAACTTGCGTTTGACATTCCTTATATTCTTCCAAAGGTGTCATTTGCCATGAATCCCATCCACCTTTTTCACGAATCATTTGATATATTTTAAAATTACGTTTTTCATTATTACAAGATTGTTTATGATGATATTGTCTTTTCACAAAATCAGTTGTTGATCCAACATAAAAGTCATCATCTTTCCAGATCTTGTAAATAATGCATCTGCTCCATTCAATTGGTTTCCTTGGCATCTTATAAGATTATATAGGATGATGTCTTCAAGTTCTTTTAAAATATAAAATCTCCCTACAAATAGGACATGATTTTTCATTTGTTTCCGATTTTATTTTGCTCCAACAAACAAGACAAAGTGTGTGACCACATAAACTTTTTGTTTTTGTGGGTTCGATACAAACTGTGCAATTATCAACTGTTGCAAAAGAAATATTTGGGTTTGATATAATTTCTTGGAAGAATTTGGTAGTATCTTGCTCTTCATCATTAATAGCTCCTTTCACTCGATCAAAATATAACCCATTAATAATTCCTTTAAATGTGTTGAGAAATTCATCAGTATTAATTACTGGATTAATAATATCAATTTCATAAAAGAATTTGGTTAATAAATTTAATGAACATTCATCATCATCTTCCATATCGATCTCATGACAATCTACATCAATAAAAAATAAATATTTTTCAATAGTTGGAGTAATTGATATTTTTACAGAACAAATAAGGTCATTAATTGTTTCAATTGGAAGGATTATTTCTTCTGAATCCCGTGGTTTTGAATCAATAATTTGCGTTACTAACCGTATCAACTCCATACACTTTATAAAGATAAAGTTTAAATTATTTAAACATATTTGGGTATATACTTGTAGAATAATGCAACATATCTTGGAAGAATTAAATCTACTTGGAATTACGATGGATCAATTTAAAGAATTCAAATATGCTGGTGGAAGTAAAGGTGCGCATGCTAATTATTTTAAGACAGCATATCCGTCTGTAGAAAATCTTCCTCATAAAGATAAATGCATTTGTGGTCATCGTATTGTTGAAAATTGTTATGTATTTAAAGATGGAATTTTTATCGTTCTTGGAAATTGTTGTATTAAAAAATATGTTCCCAAAAGTGGTCGTACGTGTGAAGATTGTGGCGAATCTCATAAAAATCGCAAGGTCAATAAATGCAATGAATGCAAAAAGAAAAAGTATTGCCATGATTGTAAAGTATTGATTACACAACCTCGTTGGACACATTGTAGAAAGTGTTATTTCAAGGATTTAATGATAAAAGGGTTTTAATATATACTTGTAGAAAACCCCAAAGCACATAGGATTACCCCGTGACACATTACTGACTTTTTTAAACGATGATTTTTGTCTTATGAATTATGCTTTCCTATTTTATTTTTTGTTGGAAGAAAAAAGTAAAAAATGGTTGAAGGAGGTTGTGTTTTTGGACCCAAAATACAAGGATGACGTTTTCTACAAATGTCCATTTTTGAAATTTCAAATTTACTTTTAAAACTACCCCTTACTTTTTCTTTAAAAAAAAAAATAATAAATAAAATATTTTTGCTTGATTGTATGAGATAAGCACTAATGAACATTTTAAAATTATGGTCTTGTGCCACGGGGTATTTTCAAATATTGCATTTTCCTGATAAAATTTTAAAAATAAAAGCGTATTCAATAACAACCCTTTTATTTTTACAAAAAACGTGGTATTGTGCCATGGGGTAATCCTATGTGCTTTGGGGTATTTTTACAAGCATAGGAATATTTGGGGTTTTCTACAAGTATATACGTTTAAATAATTTAAAAAATATACTGTTAAAAAGTATGACAAAAAATATTTTAAAAAATGTACAATGTAGTGCCAAATATTTTTGTGAAAAATGCAATTTTACAACAAATAATAAAAAAGATTACTGTCGTCATAGTGAAAGTCAAAAACATTTAAAAAATAATGGAAATGAAATAATATGCAAAGAAGAAGAAGTAGAAATAAAAATAGAACAATGGGAAAATAAATTGGAAGAAAATGCATTAAAAGCATTTTATTGTGAACACTGTATGTTTGAAACAAATAATAAAAATCATTATCATCGACATCTAGATTCTTTAAAACATATTAAAAAACAAGAAGAAATTGATAAACGAAAAAAATATTATCAAGACTTAAAACAAAAAAATATGATGCAATGAAAGAGCAAACACGTAAGGAATTTGAGCAACGTAAAAGAGAACGAGAAGCAAGAGAATATGGGACTAATGAAATGCATTGAAACAGATGAAAATCAACATAAATCATATAACAAAAAAGATGAAGAATTGCGATACGATGATTTAATGATGATTCATGGTGGTAAATTTATATTTATTCGGTTTAATCCTGATAAATATAAAAAAAATGGTAAAAATGTTAATTCAATGATTTATACCCGTTTAACAATGTTAAAAAACGAAATAGAAAAACAAATTGAACGAATCACAAATGAAGAGAATGATTTAATAGAAATTATACATTTATTTTTTGATATTTAAATATTCTATAAATATATGATGTTCGATGAACTTCTTTGGATTTATATCAAAACATTTTTGTTTAATCCAGATGATATTCAGAGACGCATTCTTCATAACAAACAAGAAATGCAAACACAATTAATCTTTAAAAATTGGTATCTACCAACCAGAGAAGATTTATATTACAGATTTGTAGAGGAAGATTCAGACTCAGACTTTGACTTGTAATGCTTTTTTCTACTTTGCAAAATTTTTTCTTTATTCTTCCGATAATAATTCTTTGAGTATTCTTTAACGCGTTCTGCATTTTTTATTTTCCATCTTGCATACACTGCGGCTTGTACATCTTTATGCGTCTCACGATATTTATATATTGCTTTCTTTTGTGCAGGAGTATAATATTTTCTTTTAGTTTCTTCCATTGATATATATAAAGACAACTTTAATTTTAATATAATGTATATTACAATAACTAAAAAGAAAAGAAAGGAATTGCAGTGGTATATTGACCAATTATTACGAGAAGGTTGGACAGAAGTGAAAGAATTTTATCATTCTAATCCGTCAGTCGAACGAGTATCATATGTAATTATATTACAGAAACAAATATAAATATTCGACAAATATCTATATTAATGAAACCCGTATTTGATTTCCTAGAACAAGAAACCGAACGAGATGATGAATGGTATTATCGTCTTTATTTAATTTTAATGGAAGAAATATCCAAAGCTTAATTCATAGCAATAATAAGCCTACCTCAGATAATATTTGCATTATATAATATTTATTTTTTTTGATTTAATTCATTGCCATTATTGAAATATTATAAGTGGATGCTCCGACTGTTGCTGGACTTAAATTTGATACTAATACATTGACTGTAGTATCGGTTGCGGTTGCTGAATTATAACTAACACTCCAAACAAAAAATGTAGTTTGAGAACCAGGGGCAGTGTCAGTTTGAAGGTTAGAACTAATAGTGTAGGCAGTTGTGTCACTTCCAACAAAATTAGGAATAACATAAGTATAAGGTACTGAAGTGCCAGTAAAAATTTCAGGAACTTCAACCGATTCCACAAAAAGAGATGCAATCCCTCCAGCATATGATGTAGCATTGACCGTACCACAGTTAATAGTTCCGTTAGGTTGACTTTGTCCAACTGTCAACTCATTCGATGCACTACAACCTAAATCAACATATGTAGTAGTCTCATTAAGATAAAGAGCAACAGTAGGGGCAGTGACACCACCAGTCGTAGTACAAGTAATTATACCTGATGCTTCAATAGAATTACATAATAATTCGCCATTAGATGCATTTGCCCCTGAGCCATTACCAATAGCGAGAATATTAGAATTAGGACAAGTTAAATTAATAAAATCTGTGTCTGTTGTTGTATTATAAATCCCAACAAGAGGAGTTGAAAGTTCTCCAGATACCGCAATATCTACACATGACATATTAGCCTCAGTTGTAATATTTCCAGTAGCCGTAATACCATTATTTACCGAAACACCACTTGCTCCAGGAGTAAAAGTTGCATTGCCAGATGAACTACTTAAGGTTAAACCCGAATTTGAAACAGTAGATATAACACAATTATTTGCTGAATTTGTTGATAAAGCAGGTTTGCTAGTAGTAGAACCGCCTAATGATAATTGAAAACTTGGTGATATAACTTGAGAAACCGCTGATATAGTATTTGAATTTAAAGATGTTGATGTGTTAGATGATGTAAAAGTAGATTGCGAAGCGACATATCCAGAAGCAGCCGAATATTTTTCATTACTAATAACAAGTTCGCTTAATTGGAGAGACCCATTATTTACTGAAGCCACACTCATTATATCTTATCAAAAGAAAAAAATTATTTTGAAATGAACGAAATTATTCTTTTACGCAAATATTTTCTATTCCTACTACTAATTCAATTTTCAACTTATCCATGAACTCAATATCAGACAAACCAGATTGTTCAAAAAGTTTAATATACTCACTAAAACAAGTGGATAAAAAAATATCTCCATCGACTCCACGGTCATTATCTTTTAAAGAAAGTATCTTGAAAATATTCAAGGCAAGAACATGATATTTCCTAGAAGCTTCTAATTCCGATTCCATTCTATCTTCTACTTTAAGGTAAAGACCTATACTTGTAATAATGCCAATTAAGAATGAAATGCCCGCGTTTAATCCACTTACAATATTTTGCTCAATATACGAATTGAGTGCAACAGCAGCGAGACTATTGATACTGCTTAATACAATAACTGGTACACGAAACCATACAACCATTTTTTTTATTGAAAAATATTTTTGTTTGTGATGTTGTTCAAGTTCAATCGAATTCGTTCTTATTTGGTCCAATAATTTTTCTACTTCTTTTGACCAATTCCCAGAAGAAGTAGAAGATACAGACATATATTAAATTAAGAATTTAACTTATTTTGGTTGAAAAACAAACTCATGGGTTGCTTTATCCGTAAATAGACTGAGTTTGCTTAGAATAAAATCAAACAGACCCGCTGCAGAATTGCTTGCTGTTCCGACTGAGAAGAACAACACGTCTTCAGAATCTGCGAAATTGCCTTTATCATTTCCGGGGATTCCAGTTGCGACAACTTTAGTATGTCCGTAAGCAACTGGGTCATAAGGTAGACTTTTAAGATTTGCAAATAGAGCATAAGACTCACCTTTTACAGCAGAAGCAGTGTATTCATAACAAAAAGTTTTTCTCGATTTGTACCATGAAGCAGCATTAGGAGTCAAAGCGTCCGTTTTAGTATATACTCCTACAAATGGCTGAGCCAATCCGGTTAATGTGGAAGAATTATTGTACCATGAAAGCATCAATCCTTTTAAGTCCGAGACCTTCATTCCTTTATCCGGAGGAATATAAAAATTAATTTTTTTGTTTGCTGTGTTTTGGACATAAATACCACTATACGAAGTAACAGCTAAAAGACTTGCGGGGATATAGGTGAAACAGTCCAAAGCAGAATCGGCATAAACCGCTGGAGTCGTCGCGTAAATAGGAGTGCTTACGATGATAGGTTGTTTTTTCTCAATAACATCAATTTTGGCTTCATCGACAACAAACCGAGCAGCGTAAATTACGTCTTTGGCTTCTAGATCAGATATTTTTGCCAATTCTGTTACATCAACGGCTGCAAGATTTAAAATGTCTTGCTTTGCTTTTGCAACATCGGTTTCTAGTACACTGATGCGACCAAGTTCAAGTGTGTCTTGGTATTCTAGTGCCGATATTTTTGAATCATGGTCAATATCTTTTGCCTTTAATGAAACAATATCAGATTCTGAGGTAACAATGCGAGCCGTTAAAGCAGCATCAACAGCGTCGAGTTGAGCATTTTTTACGACTTCTGTAATATCGAAAGATGTGAGTCCAGCAATCTGTGCTGTATGAGAATCAACTAATGCTTTGTAATCTACGCCAGAAAACTTAATAGCATTTGTTTCGAATTTAGCATCACCAACAGTTAAACCGGTGCTACTTAAATTTCCAAATGTTTTTGGTGCGACAGTTGAACTTACACCAACAAAATCAATGGAAGAATCAGATCCAACACCAGCAGCATTAACTATCATAGCTTTACCAGTCGATGATTTTTTAAAAATATAGGTTCCTTCGGATGTTGAGACGGCAGATGGTATGGATGACAACATGGTTGTGTT
>Ga0181349_1000470_pt1 | contig 17260 bp, 24 predicted proteins | sample Su13VDMM110SD_FD_130106 | JGI IMG/M metagenome (GOLD analysis project Ga0181349, IMG submission 130106) | Freshwater viral communities from Lake Michigan, USA - Su13.VD.MM110.S.D | ecosystem: Environmental > Aquatic > Freshwater > Lake | place: USA: Michigan | collected 2013-07-16 | reverse complement strand
TGCCATTGAAAACAAAATGGGGTATGATGAAACGGTATTGGAGCGTGACATCTCAGTGACATCATGCTGTGAGCATCACTTTGTTACAATTAGTGGCGTGGCGCATGTCGCATATATTCCTAAAAACAAAGTGCTGGGTCTTTCAAAGTTGAATCGTGTTGTAGAATATTTCTCACGCCGCCCGCAGGTACAAGAACGATTGGCAGAACAAATTTATCATGCACTCTCGTTCATTCTTGAAACTGAAAATGTTGCAGTTGTCATTGATGCAGAACATTTCTGTGTGAAGGCGCGGGGCGTTCAAGACCCCCATTCCACAACAGTCACCTCAAAGTTGGGGGGAGATTTTAAAACAAGTGCATCTCTGCGTGCTGAGTTTATGCACCTTATGAAACGATAATATGGCACAGCACCAAGTGATGTTGGATTTGGAGACAATGAGTACTGAATCGAACGCAGCAATTTGTTCAATTGGTGCTGTGAAGTTTACTGCTGACCTAGGCATTGTAGACACATTCTATTGCACCGTTGACGCATCAGACTGTAAAAAGCATGGGTTGAACATTTCTGCGAGCACAGTTGAATGGTGGAGTAGGCAAGATATTAAAGTATTGGCTGCATTACGCGAAAATAATGTTCCCTTGATTGAAGCTCTTGTGAAATTTTCCCAATGGTACAAAGGAAAGTCATTGCTCACGTGGGGCAATGGTGCCGGGTTTGATAATGTTATTATAGAGAACGCATACAAAGCAGTTGGAATGAAACGTCCTTGGACTCCATGGGATGATAGATGCTATCGCACAATAAAGGATATGGTTCATATCACCGAAGATGAGCGAGAAGGTTCCCATCATAATGCATTAGATGATGCCATTCATCAGGCAAATCATCTTATAAAAATACTCAGGAGTTAATGTGGTTAAATTTGAATATGTTGCATCTGGGCTATCTTTTTTGCGAGTTAACTATTCTGATACTTGGAGTGGTGATATTTGTGATAAATTGAATGGCATTCTTAGTAATCTCCGAGGTAAACACAACCATGAGTTTTCCTTTCTGTATAATGCGTACACGGAAAAACATCTGGGAGAACCATTTAAGAATTCGTTCAGTGGAAAAGGCATCAAGCAGGTCTATGCTGATTCTGGGGGATTGCAAATGGTTACATTGGGTAAAAAAATAAAGCAGCCATTGCAGCAATTACGTCAAGAAGTATATGAGAGTCAAGCAAAATATTCACACATGGCATTATCATTTGATGAAATGCCTATTACTGTAACAAGCACTGATGGTCGGTCTAGAGTATTAGATACTGAAAATAGATATTTTGATAGAACTATATTTGAGCATTGTGCCCGCCAATCAGGGAAAAACATTAAAGAACAAATTGAAACGTTTATTAAACATGGCTCAGGTGCCAAGCCAGTGTTTATCGTACAGGGAGCTGATTGTGATACATTTGTAAAGTGGGTTGAGTTGGGACTGGAAGAAATTCCCCAAGAGCTTCATGAATTTATTGGTGGGGTTGCTTTGTCTGGCGGCGGCATTGGACATGATACACTTCAAGATTGTAAGCGTGCCTTCTACTACACACAACTTCCCTTGTTTGGAAAAGTCAATCATTTACACTTACTCGGTGTTGGCTCATTACGCAGACTCATCCCGTACTTATCATTTGTAAGTAGTGGTGTGTATAAGGATATTACCATCAGTTATGATAGTACGACACATACAAGTGGCGTTCAGATGGGAAGATATTATGATAGACATGGCGAATGGATTAATCCTGGCAGACATTTTGGGATTGATTATGTGAAAATTAACGAAGATATTAAGTTTAATCTTCCTGATTATAAAATTGATGATGAACAGTTTTGTGAGGATATGAATTTAAGTGTTCGTAAATATGAAACAAAATACGGGTCAATCAATCCTCCTATCATAGCATTTAATTCATTCTTTGTCTCTACTGTGATGAACTTCATTCGTCACGTGGATAGTGTCGTTCAAGATTACAACGAGATTTATAATTGGATGGGAGAAAACCAAGCAACTGCGTTAAATGCTCTTCGCAGTATAAAAACAGTTGATGATTTCACACGATGGACACATGGCCCAGGAGCATGTCTCCCTAGCGCACCAGTTCGTGATGGCGCTCCATCTACACTTCCGGAGTTTGCATGAAGCGTGATTATTCAGATGGTATAAATGAAAACATTACATTTTACATTGGGACGGAAATTGAACATACACGCGCCCATGGATTAAAAACATTGTTTGTCGTTGGACTCCAAGATGTAAAAATTATTGAACAACATGCAAAAACGTATGAGTGTTCACATATTTTCTTTGGTGCAAGTTGGAGTTTTGATGGAAAAAATCTTACTGAATGGCGTGACATGCTTGAGTATTTTCTGAGAAATTCCTATCTGGTTACGTTGGATGTGAAGTCTCGTTTCATTCAGGAATGCTACTTACTGAATTTAATATCACATGAGAAGTTTATCCCTCAAATTTGTGTTGCTATTCCGAATGTAAAACGTTGGGGGAACGCTTATATTAAGATAGATGATTTCGATTTCCGAGCCTCAAATGAGGGAGTATGGACTCACCCATTGCAATCGCTGTTAACTGATGATGTTATGACCACGTGGGATGAATATAAAAATGATGTTATTATTCGGGAGGATTGATAATGCTACAACGACACATTGAAGTTTCATTTCAGAAAGAAGGTGTTCATAAATATCCCGCCGCATTAACTGACCCCAAGTTGAAAGAGGTTGAGTTTCTAGGATATCCTCATCGTCATATGTTTCACTTTCATGTAAAACTTGAAGTGTTTCATAATGACCGTGAAGTTGAATTCATCCTGTTTAAGCGTGAGTTAGAGAAATTTTATGAGACACGAATGAATCTTGATTTTAAATCATGTGAAATGTTGGCAGAAGAATTAATTCTTTTACTTCAGACACGGTATCCTAACAGAGACATCACAACTCGCGTATATGAAGATGGTGAAAATGGTGCTGTATTAGAATATAGTAAGCCATTACAGCCGGAAGCTGTGTTATGGGGGAGTGTATGAAAACAGTTTGGATAGTTCCAATTGAACCGATTGACCAACGCTATACAAAACAATGGTATGAGAATATTCCCGTAGACCTCACAGCGCGGGGTATCACATGTAAAACAATTGAGGGTGTTAGCGCCACGAACGATACAACATCTGGTGCATTTTTAAATTTCGCATTTACAAATGCCTATAAGGCATCACAAGTAGAAAACATTGCGAACTTATTTTCTACTGGTGTAATTAAAGCAAATGATAAGTTTCTTGTCACTGATGCATGGAACTTTGCCATCACGGCTATTCGGTACATGAGTGATTTACTGGAAGTTCCTGTAGAGATTCATGGTGTTTGGCATGCAGGAAATTATGACCCCTCAGATATTTTGGGGATGAAAATGTCAGGAGAGTGGGCAAAGCATACTGAACGTGGGTGGTACTACGCCTGTGATTACAATTACTTTGCCACAGACTTTCACAAGAAAATGTTCTTAGATAACTTACACATAACGAATAGGAACAAAGCAGTACGAAGCGGTCAACCCCATTCACGCATAATTACTCCTTTATCAAAATATATAGCAGTACCTAAAACAGATACGGTCGTATGGCCCCACAGGTATAATGCAGATAAACAACCTGAAATTGCTGAACAATTAAATGTTCGTATAACACAAAAAGAAAATTTAAGTAAAGATGAATATTACAATGTACTTGGGTCAGCAAAAGCAGTATTTAGTTGCGCCCTTCATGAGAATCTCGGTATTAGTATGATGGAAGGATGCTTGGCAGGTGCTATACCCATTGTTCCTGACAGATGCAGTTATTCTGAAATGTATTTAAGTGTATTTAAGTATCCTTCAGTATGGACAAGTTCGTTAGAAAATTTCATCATTTACAAGACGGAACTCATTGACTTTATACATGACAAGGTTGTAAATTACAATAAGTATGAAACACTCTTGGAAGAACAACGTGGGATGTTAAACAAATATTTGAATGCTGAGATACTATACAATAAACTCGGAAGGTAACATGGCAAAATATTATTCCACTAAGACATTTGGAAACGACCGTGGGTTATCATGTGCCTTTCGTCAATGGAGAGCTGAATCCCATTGCAATCAAATTCATGGATACAGTCTAGGATTTCGGTTCATCTTCGAAGCAGAAAAATTAGATGAGAGAAATTGGGTATTTGATTTCGGTGATACGAAATGGATTAAGGCATATCTTGAAGAAACATATGACCATACCATGGTGGTTGCTATTGATGACCCCATGATTGATGCATTTAAATACATGGATACACATGGTGCATGCACCGTTCGTGTTATGAGTGGTGTAGGGTGTGAGAAGTTTGCGGAAATGACATATCTTGACATTGCTCCATTGGTATTGATTAGTACAAAGAACCGAGTACGGTTAAAATCAGTGGAAGTCTTTGAACATGGCGCCAATTCTGCCATTTACGAAGGGTAAATGAAAATCGCTATTATCACCGATACTCATTTCGGAGCGAGGAATGATTCTAGATATTTTGATGATTATTTCAAAAAATTCTATGATGAAATATTTTTCCCTTACCTTGATGAGCATGAAATTAAAACAGTGTTTCATTTGGGTGATGTGTTTGATAGGCGCAAGTATATTAATTTCAGTACTCTTAAATCATGTAAGACATACTTTTTTGACCAACTCCGAGATCGCGGGATTGATGTAACTGTTATTCCGGGCAATCATGATACATATTACAAGAACACGAACGAAATCAATTCAATTGATTTGCTTCTTAAAGAATACAGTAATATTGATGTAATTCAAACTGCATGTAACAGAACGGTTGATAACAAAACATATACGTTTATTCCCTGGTTGTGTGAAGATAACCATGATAGTGTCATGCAGCAATTACAAACGGCAAGCGATATGTGCTTTGGACATTTTGAAATTGCAGGGTTTGATATGTTTCGTGGCATGAAGAATGACGGGGGAATGGACAGAAAGATATTGGCTCATTATCCGAAAGTCTTGACAGGACATTTTCATCATCGTAGCACAGATGATAACATTTACTATCTCGGAAGTCCTTATGGATTTACCTGGTCCGACTATGATGACACTCGTGGATTTCATATTCTCAACACTAGAACTGACGATGTGACATTCATAGAAAATCCTAATATGATTTTTCATAAAATCTATTATGATGATAGGAACAAAGAAAAAATTGATGTCACACAATATCGTCGAGGATGTGTAAAGGTTATTGTGGTGAACAAAACAGATTATCCGAAGTTTGATAAATTTATAGATTCGTTGTACATGCAGGATGTTATAGAATTAACCATTCATGAAGATTTCTCTGAATTTGAAGCAGGTGCCATGGATTCTGAGCATGTGAACATTGAAGATACCATGACCTTGTTGTCTGAATTTGTTGATTCCACAGAATCAGCCAAAGACAAGGAACGATTGAAAACATTGCTGAAAACATTATATGTTGAAGCACAAAACTTGCAATCATGATAAATTTTAAAACAGTTCAATGGAAGAATTTTCTCTCAACAGGAAATACTTTTACACATATTCAGCTAGACTCTCGCCCCACAACATTGATTGTCGGTGAGAATGGTAGTGGAAAAAGTACATTTCTTGATGCAGTATGTTTTGGATTGTTTGGAAGGCCTTATCGTAACATCAACAAGCCCCAGCTAGTAAATAGTATCAATGACAAAAATTGTGTTGTTGAAATTGAATTTGCCATTGGAAGTAAAAATTATAAAATTATCCGTGGGATTAAGCCTACCGTCTTTGAGATATGGGTGAATGGAGACTTGTTAAATCAAGATGCCGCTTCCCGAGATTACCAAAAGTATTTGGAAGAAAGCATTCTCAAACTCAACTTTAAATCATTTACACAAATTGTCATTCTTGGTGCTGCGTCATTCACACCGTTCATGCAATTGCCTGCAGCTGCTCGCCGGGAAGTTATTGAAGATATCCTAGATATTAAAATTTTTACTTCTATGAATGTGGTCTTAAAGAACAAGATTACAGAACTGAAACAGAAACTTCTAGAAGTAGAAACAAAGATTTCTATTGCAAAAAACAAGGCGGAGTTGCAACAAGATTATATCAAGACGTTACAAGATGACCGTGATGCACGAATCGTAGAAATTAAAATTAAAATTCAAGAGGCACACAATGAAATTTCTGAAAGACGGACTTTACTTGCTGATCTTGACCATCAACGTGACCTGCATATCGGTTCTATTGGGGATTCATCTAATGTCACACAATCTTTACAACTGGTTTCACAACAAATTCAAGAATGTGAAAACACTTTAGGCAAAATTCAAAAAGAAATTGCATTTTATCATAATAATGACAGCTGTCCTAAGTGCAAACAGGGCATTGAACATGAGTTCAAAATTGAAATTATCAATGAACATCAAGTTGAAGCCGCCTCTATTGAAACACAAAAAAATCAGGTGCAAGATACATATGGTAGCTTACAACAGCGACTAGAAGAAATTCAGGTCGTCAACAAAAACATTATCATATTAACGCAACAAATAACAGAAGTGAAGAATGAGATTTCTACCGGCGACCGATACATTCAACGGTTAGAGTTAGAGAAAGATGATGTCAGTAAGAAAGTAGGTAATATTGATGTAGAAAAGGCAAAACTTAAAGATTTAGCAAAGGATACATTATCAATAGTGAAAGACCGCTCCGATTTACATGAGCAATCCGATTATTATGATATTGCATCAGTCTTATTAAAAGATTCGGGAATTAAAACACGAATCATTAAACAATATCTACCCGTTATAAATAAACTTGTAAACAAATTCTTGACAGCAATGGACTTCTTTGTCCAATTCACACTTGATGAGAAATTTGATGAGAGTATTAAATCACGCTATCGGGATGATTTTAGTTATGAAAGCTTTAGTGAAGGCGAGAAACAAAGAATTGATTTGGCGCTTTTGTTTACGTGGCGCACAATCGCGAAGCTTAAAAATAGTGCTAGCACTAACTTGCTTATTCTTGATGAGATATTCGATAGCAGCCTAGATACAAGTGCAACTGAATATGTTATGACATTATTAAATGCATTGGGTGACGGAACAAATGTGTGGGTCATTTCACATAAAGGCGACCAATTATTTGATAAATTTAACCATGTTATGAAGTTTACCAAACGACAGAACTTTTCTGTGATAGCCTAATATATCAAGGATACTATATGAATTTCAATATTGAAGACCTTAAAGTTTTTCACTTTGCCGACCCAAGAATGAATACCCGCCCACCTGCTTTTGATTTTGAAAAAGACGGTGACAAGGCGGAAGAATTGGCTACAGTGTTGTATGCTAAGATGTTGGAAGTAAAGGGAGCGGGGTTATCTGCCAACCAAGTGGGATTGCCCTATCGAGTATTTGTTTTAGGGAACGAGGAAAAACGATATGCATTTTTCAATCCCGAAGTTGTTAGTGTGAGTAAAGAAACGTGTCTGGCTAGAGAAGGGTGCATATCAATGCCAGAGTTCATGGTCACATTGTCTCGCCCAGAAAATATCGTAATGTCATTTCAGGATGAAGCCGGCGAACAGAAGATTGTAAAACTATCAGGCGTTCCGGCACGAATAGCTTTACATGAATACGACTACATGGCAGGCATTAATTTCACTCATCATGCATCTGTTTTCAAAGTACGGTGGGAATTAAACAAGTTGAAAAAACAACAGAAAAAACTTCTACGCAGGACACACAATGCCAGATAACAATTTCGATTTTGGATTTACATTTGAAGATAGTGAAATGGTATCTTCAAAGGAACATGTTCAGAGTCCTGTTGACTTAGAATTTCAAGAAACATTGTTGAAAAAGATTGCGTCACTGGAAACAAAGATTGGCGGAACTGATGTACATGCGTTAGTTGAGGAACATAAAGAACTTTTAAATGCCGAGGTGAGGGGCAAATTGAAAGAAGTTGAAACCATGATACTTCCCCTTCTGTACAATCTTCAGAAAAATCCAACGAAAGAATATATTCATTGGCCGAATCGTACAGATATTATTCAAAAACAGATTGACAAAATTCTTGAGGTAACTCGGTATTATGGATAAGCCAATTGACTTCCCTTCGATGGGGAACAGCATCACCGCATTTACTGACAGACCTATTTCGAGAGTCCATAAATTTTATTTGTCAGGCGAAGTAAAACCGCCTAGTGAATATATCCAATGGTTTGAAGCTATTCGCAATTCGACTGAAACCGATGTGATTGTCCTACACATCAATTCATATGGGGGCGATTTATTCACAGCAATTCAATTCATGCGCGTCATGAATGAAAGTAAAGCAAACATTATTGCTTCGGTTGAGGGAGCATGCATGAGCGCCGCGACATTAATTTTTCTCGCAGCAAAGAATTGGGAAATCTCCAAACACACCATGTTCATGTTTCATAACTATTCGTCTGGCAATTTTGGGAAGGGCGGAGAACTATATGATAACATTATGCATGAACGGAAATGGAGTGCGAACTTGTGGCAGGACATCTACAAAGGATTCTTAACAGACGTGGAAATTAATTCAATTCTGAATAATAAAGACATTTGGATGACAGGCGAAGAAGTGAACAAGCGTTTAGAAGCCAAAATAAAAGGCAGCAAATCAGTAAAAGTTAAACCAACACGCAGTAAGCGCACCACCTCGAAGAAATCTAAACCTCGTCGTAAGTGATTATAAATCAACAACTTACGTCATGACTTGACCTTTGGCGGTTAATGAGTTATACTTAGGTATATTCAACTTTCCGAGGAATAATACATGGTAGATGTTCTTGCTGGTAACAAAGCAACATTAGGTAAACTGTTGGCATCTGAAAACATTCGTGTTGAGCACCGCCAAATATCCGGCCCCTACTTTGATGTAGGGGAACGGGTATTGGCATTGCCTCTGTGGAAAAATGTTGACGGTGACTTGTATGACCTCATGATTGGTCATGAAGTTGGTCATGCATTGTTTACCCCGACTGAAGGCTGGGCGGCAAAAGTTCAAGAATATGGTTCTGATTATAAGAAATATTTGAATTTAGTTGAAGATGTTCGCATTGAACGAATGATGAAGGACAAATATCCGGGCCTTCGTAAGCCCATGTATAATGGGTACACGGAGCTTGTGGAACGAGGATTCTTTGGTAGCCCCCTTTCGGATATGAAGGCTCTACCATTTGTTGACCGCGTGAATGTGTATTTTAAGTTGGGTGTTCGGTCAATGGTTACATTTACTGATAAAGAACAAGATTTAGTTGACCGCATTGGTGCAGCGACAACATGGGATGATGTTGACGAGCTGGCATATGAGTTATACCAAATGTCCGACGAAGAAAAAAAGGACATGGAAGAAACATTTACCACGATGATGGAAACGCTGCAAGATATTCAGGATGACATTGATAACGGAAACATTGAACAGGCCGAAGGAACCAGCCAGATCGAAAATTCTGTTCAGGATATGATTCAAGAATTACGAGAAGCTGGTAAGGAAGAAATGGCTGATAAGTTGAAAGAGATGTCTCAGACGATGAGACAAAAAATCTCAGAGTGGATGGAATCAGACTCTCCCTATTCCATTACTGAAAATGCAATGAAAGAGCAAGAAGAAACATTAATTGATGCTTCTGCCTATCCTCCATTATACGTTACATGGCCTAAATTGAAACTAGAAGATTGGGTTATTCCTGCGAAGGTAACTCATAAGCTCATGGAGTTTGATCCTGGGCTTATGAACAAGCGGGAAGAAATATACACGGGATTTATGTCAAGCAATAAAGCGTATATTAATTATTTGGTAAAAGAATTTGAACTTCGGCGCAATGCGAAGCAATTTGCCAAGGCGAAGGTGAGTAAGACGGGTGACCTTGATATGGACAAGATTTGGAAATATCGTTTGTCAGAAGATTTGTTTATGCAAACGACAATTGTGCCAAATGGTAAAAATCACGGAATGCTCATGATTGTTGACATGTCAGGGAGTATGACATCCAACATGTCAGGTACACTTCACCAAATTGTTTCAATGGCGGCATTTTGCCGAAAGGTAAATATCCCCTTTGATGTATACGGGTTCATCGACAACGAGCATGCCCGTACAGAATTTTATGAAGCTGGCATTGACTTTGATACGATAAAGGACAACCGCAATGACCCGTCATCGACTGCATTAACAATTGGTGTTAACTATTTTCGTATGAAACAATTGGTGCATTCAGCTATGAGAACAGTTGAATTTAACGATGCTATAAAGAATTTGCTTCTATTGGCACACACATTCTCAGTCACTAGCAGACCATATTCCTACTCAGAATCGGCAACTATTCCTCGTACAATGCGACTGGGAGGAACTCCTCTGAACGAAGCAATCATGGTGCTTCGGTATATTGCAGAAAAATTTAAAAAAGACACCAAGATTGAAATTCTTAATACTATTATTTTGACTGATGGAGATGCGTCATATCACCTGAGAACCCCGGATAGAGAGGGGATTAATTATAACGTAATTCTTAACGACCCGCAAAGTGTGTCATCAGTTAGCATTGGGTCAAAGTACACCAGAGGAACAAAAGAGTATCTTGAAATGTATAAAAATATTACAGGGTCGCGAGTGGTCGGGTTCTATCTGATGTCTGGCAGAAACTTTCGGAATGAAATTTTCTCGCAGTATTCGGAAGGGGGAATCTGTGATAGGTATGAGGCGTTTGACAAACAATACAAAAATGAATTTTTAAAACACCGATACTTTGGCCTAAAAACAAAAGGATATGACACATATTTCATGGTGCCGGGCAATGATTTAGAAATTGATAATATTACAATGGATACTGTATTGGTGGGACCAAAGAACAAGACACCGGCGAAAGCAACGTTGTTAAAGGCATTTAAGAAAATGCAAACGTCGAAATCAATTTCACGGGTGTTTCTGAATAAATTTATTCAACAGGTGAGCTAAGTCGTTATAAATCAACAACTTAGCTCCCACTTGACCTTAGGCGTGTATTGTGTTACATTTAATGTATGAGCAGGTACTGAGTAGGTCACTATACAATGGAGAGTGTTATGAGTCGTTTGGTTGATTTCCTACACAACACGGGCAAGACGGAATTCCGCCGTCCTGAAATCTTTGAAGCTGCAAAGACGTTGGGTGTTAATCCCCATGAGTTTTTATCAGACTCAAACAACCGCGCTAGGCATGGCGTATACACAATTCGTGATACCCGAGCGCCCTCCGTTGTGACTCCCTCATCAAAGACCAACGTTGACAATTGTGTTATGTTGTCACAACCTAAGCTGAAGGTTGAAGTTGATAACCTAATTCCTAGCAAGGATAATACTTATGTACCGTTTGGGTTTTATAAAGACCTCGTAACCATTCTTACTTCAAAGTCTTTCTATCCCATTTTCGTGACGGGGTTGTCGGGAAATGGCAAGACAACCATGATTGAACAGGCATGCGCGAATTTAAAGCGTGAAGCGGTGCGTGTTAATATCAGTGTTGAGACAGATGAAGATGACCTCATTGGTGGGAACACCCTTATCAATGGCAACATTGTGTATCGTGAAGGTCCTGTGTTGTTGGCAATGAAACGTGGCGCAGTATTGATTCTTGATGAGTGCGACCGCGGAAGTAACAAGTTGATGTGTCTCCAGGCCATCTTGGAGGGCAAGTCATATTACAATAAGAAAACCGGTGAAACGGTTCATCCCGCTGCGGGGTTCAATATTGTAGCAACTGCCAACACTAAGGGTCAGGGCTCCGAGAATGGCAAGTATATGTCCGCGCAAATTCTTGACGATGCCTTCCTTGAGCGCTTTGCCATTACTGTTGAACAGGAATATCCGACTCTGAAGGTGGAGAAGAAGATTCTTATGAAGAAGATGGCGCGTGTTGATAAGGTGGATGAGGATTTTGCTGACAAGCTGGTTAGCTGGGCAGAAATTATTCGTAAGACGTTCAAGGAAGGAGCAATTGATGATGTGATTTCAACCCGCCGCTTGGAGCATGTTGTGAATGCCTTTGCTATGTTTGGTGACCGCATGAAGGCGATTGAACTATGTACTTCTCGCTTCGATACCGATACCAAGACGAGCTTCATGGACTTGTACACCAAGGTGGATGCCGGTGTGGAGATGCCATCAGCCGAACATACCACAGAGAATGAAGAAGAGGAAATAGTTCCTTCTTCCTTTTAACAGGAGAGTTAAACATCATGTATGGAATTGACAAATATAAAGAATTGACCTTGACGGCAAGTGCATACAACAGAAAGGTGAAGGTTGAACTTCCCAAGGACTGTGAAGCCAATACTGTGTTTGAGGCATTTAAAACCTTGATGGTTGGTCTGACGTTTTCTGAACAGGCATTTGATGATGCCGTGGTGAATTATTTTTATGAACATGGATTAGATAAAGATAAATCACTTTAAATGATATGAGACACTTGACAAAATCTGAATTGCTTGTTATGTTAAAGAACGCCTATTTACGAGGCATGTGGGAGCATGCAGATCAAAAAACAAAATCACGTGTTGATATGAAAGGTCCGTTTCGGATGGTAGATATTCCGGATTCCATTGTTGAAGATTTAATTGAGGAATAGGGATACTATGATTTTACTATTAGGGGACATTCACGGTGACGTTAGCCGCCTTCGGTATGGTGTACAACAAGCCACAGAGGCAGGTGCTGTTGCACTTGTTCAAGTGGGTGATTTGGGATTGTTCCCATCACATGGGCGCGACACAGGATTTCACGCTGTGTGTAAGGAATCTTCTATACCCATCTACTTCATTGAAGGCAATCATGATGATTGCACACGATGGGTGAAGCTCACCGAAGTCACCCGAGTATGGGATGATGCCAATTTGTTTTATGTGCCACGTGGCACCGTGATGGAACTTGATGGCAGAACCATTGCGTTCATGGGCGGGGCTGCTAGTATTGACAAGGATATTCGTTTGCGTGAGCAATGGCATTGGGATAAACAAGAAAACATTTCAGGGCATGAAGTGTTGCGGTTGTTTGAAAATGCCGAAGGCAAAACAATTGATATGTTGATTACGCATGATGTACCCTCATCAGTGTGTAAAGCCCATTTTGATGATAGTGCTAAACTTTGGTTTGGCGTGGGAAAAGATTGGCATGATGTGAACATGGATGTGATTCAGCGCATTTGGGATCATCTTGGTAATCCCATGATTTACTCAGGGCATATGCATCGCACGGTGATAGGTCCGAATTATCGTATTTTAAATATAAATGAATTATTAACTGTATAGCTCTCTATTTACAGAGAATTTTCCTCTAACGAATTAGTACTCATATGATTTGTAATACATGCAAGGACACAGGTTTAAAAAGTAACGTGTTCCCCGTAACATCCGAGTATGTTTTTGTAACTCCGCAAGAACGGTATTTTGATGAAAATGGAGTGTGGCATAATCATGATTCCAATGAAATCGTGGAATCATTCAAGTGTTCCAATGACCATACCTGGGAAGTAAGAAAGACTGCGAAATGTTGGTGTGGAACATGATAAAATCTGAATACACCCGCCTCCTTGATGAGATGGAAACGGAATATCATAAAAATTACACTAAACTTCTTACCAAATACACTAAACAGTTAGTTACCATGCAGGAAGAATACACCATTGCTGTGGAAAGGATTACGCAAGAATTTATGTTCGGGAAACCAGAATAATAAGGAGAAGCACCATGGTAGTCACACCTGGTAGGGCAATTGATGGCAGTCACGAAGGATATACCCGCGACGATGCGTTACGCTCAGTTGGTGCTGGATGGGCATCTCTCGTTCATACGATATACGATAAGCTTGATGAAATGAAACACATCGTCAAGGTTACACAAGTCAAGGAGAAGTGGGGTGGCTTGCGGGTCTATACGGAATATCAGAACGACGAATTTGAAAAAGTAAATGTGGCAATGTGTACAGCATCAGTAACCATTTGCGAGATTTGCGGCAATCCGGGAACACTTCGGAATGACATCAAATGGTTCAAGACTCGGTGCGAAGAACATCGGCAAACAACCGGGAGTCACCTATGATTAATCATAAATTCAATGAACCAGAACTACTCAAAGATATTCAAGAGTATATTGACAAGACCTATGACCAACATTACTCAGCTAATAAATTCCAAAGTGCTGAATTCATCATTGATAATGGTCATGGGGTAGGATTCATGGTGGGAAACATCATGAAATATGCACAGCGGTATGGAAAGAAAAATGGGTTTAATCGTGCTGACATCTTGAAAATTGTTCACTACGCTGTTATACTTCTTTATATACACGATACACAACACACATATTACGAGGATCATCATGAAGATTAGTCAAAAAACTCTAAGCCTATTGCAAAGTTTTTCTCAGATTAGCCCTAATCTAATTGTGAAGGCAGGCAATAAGCTCGCAACCCGAAATTCCGTAAATAGTATTCAGGCGCGAGGCTCTGTTGAAGAAACGTTTCCCACACAGTTCGCCATCTATGATTTGAATCAGCTATTGTCATTGATTTCAGTATCACAGAATCCGGATATTGAATTTAGTGAAAAGAGTCTGACCATCAACTCTGATAGTGGTAGGATTGATTATTTCTACGCGGACGCATCATTGATTACGCCCCCGTCAGATACTCCCCCGCCACTTGAAGATGTGTATTCATTCAAGCTTACAACAAGTGATATTAGCACGATTGTTAAGACGGCATCCATTGTGTCGGCAACGATGCTGAACATTGTGTCAAAGAATGGGGTGGTTTCATTGTCAATCAACGACCCTAAGAATCCCACGTCACATTCATTCACAAAAGCATTGGGAACATCTGATGCAACATTCAATGTGAAGATGACAATTGATAGTTTCAAGGTGGTGCCAGATGATTACACTGTTCGTGTATGTAATGCAGTTGCTAAGTCAGGGAGTAAGGTGTTGGTATTTCACTTTGAATCTTTTTCAAATAACGTAACATATCTCATCGCAGCAGATTCAACATCGCAGGCATAACTATGGAAGCAAACCGTGAGCAGTTTCGTTGGGTAGAGAAGTATCGTCCGCGTAAAATATCAGACTGTATCCTTCCGTCCGATCTTCTTTCAATGTTTCAAGAATTCATTACGCAAGACAGCATTCCAAACATGCTTCTTGCAGGTACAGCGGGTACAGGAAAGACTACGATTGCGCGGGCTCTGTGTGAAGAATTAGGGTGTGACTACATTATCATCAACGGTTCTGAGGAATCAGGGATTGATGTATTGAGAACCAAGATCAAGGATTTTGCTAGTGCAGTTTCCTTATCTGGTAAGGTGAAAGTTGTTATTCTAGATGAAGCTGATTATCTCAACCCTAACTCCACACAACCCGCCCTTCGTGGTTTCATTGAAGAATTTAGTCGGAATTGCCGTTTCATATTCACATGCAATTATAAGAACAAAATTATTCTTCCGTTGCACTCACGTACCACTGTGATTGATTTTAAATTGAATAAAGCAGACCGTCCGATAATGGCATCTCGTTTCATGAAACGCCTTAAAGACATCTTAGCAGAAGAAAATGTTACATATGATATGAAAGTTGTTGTTGAGCTATTGAATAAATATTTTCCTGATTATCGTAGAGTGTTAAATGAATTACAGCGATATAGTTCATCAGGAACAATTGATGCAGGTATTCTTGCAAATTTTTCAGATGCAAACATGAAAGAGTTGGTGTCTGCACTCCGTGAAAAAGATTTTAAGAAAATGCGGAGTTGGGTTGTTAATAATATGGATAATGACCCACAAGCATTGTTTAGAAATTTATATGATGTTCTCTTAGTAGAAGTGGTGCAAGTTCCTCAGTTGGTGTTATTGATAGCTGATTATCAGTACAAGGCAGCATTTGTTGCTGATGCTGAAATCAATTTAGTGGCATGTCTTACTGAAATCATGGCAGCATGTGAGATGAAATCATGATGTCATTGGACGGTGAGGAGATTATACTAGAAACAGAAGAAGGATACAAACTACCAAAGATAAGTCCCTTTGATTTTGTTAATGCAATTCACTACACAAAAGAAGCATTGATTGTTGATGAGTGGAGTGAAAAACAGTATAATCCCTTCATTGTGAATAAATCATTGAGTTTTGGGATGGATACCGTCATTCCTGCCAATGAAATGAACAGTCGTCCCCATCTTGGCAAGAGTCTTCAGTTTTCTTTCCTTATAAATACAATTAGACCCCGAAAAAGGTTTAATAAGTGGTTAAAGGCAGAGAAGATTGAAGACCTTGAGGCAGTAAAGCGGTATTATAATTATAGTACTGAGAAAGCACTTCAAGCTATGAGAATTCTAACACCTGACCATCTTAATACTATTAAGAAACGTTTATACACAGGTGGATTGAACAATGACACATGACTTGATACATATTTCGAGTATTCCAGGATATAATGCTCTTGAAGTTTCTCTTATTAATCAAGATGATTTTCTCAAAGTCCGTGAAACACTTACACGAATTGGTGTAGCTTCTCGCAAAGATAACACGCTGTATCAAAGCTGCCATATCTTACACAAACAAGGACGATATTTCATCGTACACTTTAAAGAATTGTTTGCGTTAGATGGCAAGGCCACTGACCTGTCGGAAAATGATATGCAGAGGCGCAACACAATCGCCCATCTATTAGAAGATTGGGGGTTGGTTCAAATTCTTGATGCTGATATCTGTGAAGATACAGCACCTCTTTCTCAAATCAAAGTATTATCGTTTGGGGAAAAGACAGAATGGAATCTCGTAGCAAAATATAATATAGGAAAAAAGAAATAGGCTGTAGGGTGTTGGGAGTTATTCTTTAACTCATGTTATGCCGATTGTCGGGTAACACTAACACATTCGCTCCAAGGAGGAATTATGACAAGTACCTTTAATAGTACCTTTAATTTCAGCACAGCTAATAATCCGTGGGTAATTGGGTTTGACGAAGTATTCGCCCGCCTCAACCGTATTCAAACGGTTCAGGACCATGGTAATTATCCGCCGTTTAACATCATCAAACACGATGCAACTAATTTTCGTATTGAGCTTGCCGTTGCTGGTTTCAAGAACGACGAACTT
>Ga0181349_1000469_pt1 | contig 17286 bp, 32 predicted proteins | sample Su13VDMM110SD_FD_130106 | JGI IMG/M metagenome (GOLD analysis project Ga0181349, IMG submission 130106) | Freshwater viral communities from Lake Michigan, USA - Su13.VD.MM110.S.D | ecosystem: Environmental > Aquatic > Freshwater > Lake | place: USA: Michigan | collected 2013-07-16 | reverse complement strand
GAATATCCCCACCCATAGACATTCCTCCGTCTGCTCTAAAGAAATCTTCTCCCGTGAAACTTAAATCTTGGTCGATGAATCCGTCAGCATTTGAGAAAGACTCCATTGCACTTTGACGTGCATTGCTTAAATATCTTCTTACGTTTGACATTTTAATTTAATTTTATGATTTAATAATTTTTTTCTAAACTCGGTTTGATACCAAATTATGCTTTTGCGTCAGCAGATGAGTCAACTTTTTTTGCTAACAATGTTGTTTGAACATAATTTGCAATTAACACACCCACAACAACTACGGCAACACTTTTTAATAAAGGAACAATTTCGTTTTTCATTACAGAATGATTTTTCGATTAAACTTATTTTTAATGATAATTATTTGCAGAAATAATATCAAGCCAAATTTATAATATAAAATTGCGTTGTCTATTAATTAACGCCTACTTTATCTTAAACAAATTTTTTTAAAACTATTTTAAATTAATTTCAAAAAAAAACGCACCTTATTGGTGCGCTTCGTTTTATTGTTTAATTATAAGTAAAGTTGTGGAAACTACTCCTAACAGGGAAAGCAGTTTATAAAGAAAGGTTGTTGTCTTTTGTTTGGAGAGAGCCTTTTTATATGTATTAGAAATTTCCTCCTGCTTGGTAAACATTTCGTCTTTCTTTGAGATAATCAAATTAAGTTTCTCTTTTTGCGTACCTAAAGTGTTAATAATACTGTCTTTAAATACAACTTCTTTTTTGGTTAAAGCCAAATTACTTCTAACTAACTTTATTTCTGCTTTGCAAACATCTCCACTTACAAGGTCTTTTGCTATAAACCTTGCTATTGAAGTATCTATAACTACTTTATTTTCCTGTGTTTGTAGTGGAAGAGATTTGTATGGAGTAACGGTCTGTGAAATACTGCTCCCACATACGAGCATCATAAGACTTAAACTTATCAATTTGAATTTTTTCATCTTTTTTTAAATTATCTATTTTGGTGTTATTAATAGTTACTGCTTCGTGTATATTTTTAATTTCATAATTAAAAGTTTCAATTTTTTTGTCCAAAGCCTTTTCAGATTTGTGAATTTCTTCAACCTCATCTTTTAAATTTGAAATTTCTTCCTTTATGTAGTTAACCTTTAATGCTTCTTTACCATTACCTACTACACTAAATAATTGAAAAACCAAAAGAATTCCTGCTATAATTAAAAGCAAGTTAATCCTATTAGATAATATGTTTTTTAAATCTTCCATTGCTAATAAGGTTGATAAACAGTTTTTCCTGCGCTTTTTATTGCTCTTAAAACTTGCTTACGTTGCTTTCCTGTCGATTCGTATGAAACGTGTACCCAATCAGGATTATCTTTAGTCCCGAACTCAAAAATGAGTTGGTCAAATGTTAAGTTAGCTTTGATATAATCAAAAACCATTTTATTTGTTACACCATTTTTAGTTCCGTCCATATCAATATCTATTGCCTTACCTTGACAATGTTGACTTGTTAGTGAACCACCAATCGCTTTATTAAGTTCCTTACTTCTATAACCCGAACTAATCATTATTGGTACGCCAAAATGTTTGCGTATTGGCTCAAATATATTTTCAGCCAATTTTTTAAAGTTTTCAATGTGTTCAGGAGTAGGCATATTGCTAATACCTTTTCTTTTTGCCATATCGCTACGAGTAACTTCTGACAAGTCTAAATGCTCTGATAATTTCATAATTTTATTTTTTAGTTGTTTTGTTATTCAGGAGAGTTTTCTTCGTTTTTAGCAACAGGCTCTTTCTTTGAAAATATCCTTTCAAAACCTGTAATACCTAATGCTCCAAATGATAAAAATGCTACCGCCTGAACTAAAGTATCGCTTGGCGCATTGTCAACGTGAGTGAAACTATTCGCAAAAAGTGTTGCGAATAATGTAAAAGCCCCAACTATACCAACAAGTCTTTTAGAACTTGGTTCTGATTTTTCACAAAAAAACTTTGTAAAAAACCATCTTTCTTGTTTTTTCTTTTCCATAACTTTAATTTTTTTTAATTAGTACTTAATTTAATTAAAGTTTCTTGGTATGGATTTATTTTGTTTCAAAATTAAAAAAATACTAACAATTATTCGTTAATTCATTTTCTTTTTTTATTGCTTCCCATTCTTTGATTTCGTCTTTTGTAAGTCGTTCATAAGCAAAAAAGCCGTAAAGCAATTTTTGATAGTTGTCAAGTTCTGAAAATTTTACGGGGTTAATATGGAAATAAACAAAGCCAAAAAACAAAGCCGAAACAGTAAGAGCGTACAAAATCCAAATTAATGGTGTAGGCGTAGGAAAGTTATCGTTTAAAGCGTTTGCCATTCCTGTAATTACAAAAAGTGGAAAAATTATTCTACTTGCTCTTGGAGCGTTGTAGCATTTTCCAAATAACTTGATTTGGTAGTCAAGCACAAAATTTTTAACTAAAAACTTTCTCATAGTCTGTTAATTTAATTGTTAATATTTATCCGATATATTGCTTCATTAGCAATTGCGTTTTATGTTTTAATGCGCCCTCAAGTGTTAACGGTTTTGTAGAAACAAGTGGGTTTTTAATTGTTAAAGGTACTAAAAATTTCTTTCGATTTGAAATTAGATAGTTCTCTATAATTTTTTGAAACTTTGGTTTGTCTTTTACTAATATCTTTTCATCGTCAATGTCAACATACACAAAAATCCTTTTATCTCCGTTTTCATATTCAGAATTCACATACGCTTCAACTAATAATAATAATTCTAACTTCTCTTCATACTTGTTATGGTGTTTTATAACGTCATCTGTAATTTTGTGAAATCTCAAAAAATTCAAATTCTGCCAAATTTTAGGCGATATTCTTCCTATTGATTGAAAATGAAGAATAATGTCAAGGTCAGAATGTCTATTAGTGCAAATTGCTCCAACTAAATCATTTGGGAGGTAATCGCTTATATACCTATTAATATCTTCGATAAGCAACAAACCACCTCTATAATCACTTAATATTTTAAATAGTAACTCTTGGATTTCTCTTAAAGTCATTTTAACACCGTTATCGTGAAATGGTCTAATTCTTCTTGCTTCAATTTTAGGGTGCATTGAAAATCTAATAATATCAGATTGTTTTAATGCTTTAAATTCTTCAAATTCGTCATTAACATCAAGAATTAATGCACGTCTTGCAGGAATTCCTTTAACGGGATTACCTAATACATATTGTTTAATCATTTTGGTAGTAGTATAGGTTTTTCCACAACCTTTCCTACCTACCGCAACTCCTAATTTTGGCTCTCTCTTTTCCATATTACATTTGTTGTTTAAGTTTAAAAATAAATATTATTAACCAAATCACGAATACCAACAAAACAACCCATAAAAGGTTGTTATTGTTGTTTTGATTATTCGTTAAATTAGTAGCCATTTTTATTTTTTACCTCTTGGTTTTTTTACTGCGGTTGTTCTTGATTTTCTAACAGGTTTCTTTGGTTCACTACCACTTAATCTTTCTAACTCAGAAAGAATTGCAGGGTCACCGAATTGTGGCATACCTGCTACGTCCTGAAAGTCATCAGTAAAACCACCATTATCTTTTAAATTACTATAAACGCCTTGTTCTTCAGGTTCAAAATAAGCTAACTGCTCTTCTAAATTAGTTTTAGGAGTAGTTCTTTCAGGTTTTCTTCTTGTTCTTCTTACAGGTTCTTGAACAACTTCCGCTATATCGTCTGTGTAAGACACATCGTCTGTTGGTGTTTCGTAAACAGGTGGTCTTTCTTGATATTGTTGTTGAGGTTGAGGCTGTGGTTGAGGTCTTGCGTTATTCATTTGATTTTCTCTCATAGCCATAGTATTTTCTCTTAGAGAATCCAAAATATTATTAGCAGTTTTTCGTAACATAAAAGCTTGTGCGCCTTTTGCAAGTAAATCAGTTCCAAAATAGTACGCTAACAATTGCTCATCAGTCATTCCAATACCACGTTTTTTGAATACACGCAATAATGGTGGTTTTACTTTTTCTTTAAATTCATCGCTTACAAGAAACGCTTCTTTTATACTGTCGTTAAATTCAACTGCAAATTCTTTAATTGGCATTTCTCCTGCTTCTGTTTGAAGTTGGATTGAAGCGTCTATTTCCCCCTCTGCAATTAATTTATCTAATTTACCCTCACTAATTTCAGGTATTTTACCCATATAGAAACAGCCTTTCTCGTAGATGTCTAACGTCATATCAGCCATCATTTCTGCGCCCATAGTTTTTTCCTTGCCGTCTAATTCGTTAAATGAAGGATTAAAGGGTCTTTCGGGTTCAGACGCTTCTTCTTCAGCACTACCGTCAAGGTCAGCGAAACTTGGTCTTTCAAAAGACGGTTCTTCTAATTCGCCCATATCTTGAGCTTCCCCCATTTTGTGTTTTGTGTACGCCCTTTGTTTTACAGGTGCGTCTAAAGGAGAAAAATCATCATTAATAATTTGTGCTTCCTCAATTGTTTCAAAGTTTTCTTGGTTAACCATTTTTAAATAATTTATCTATGTTAGCATTAATTTTATTTATTTTTTCTAAAATCTGTCTATCAGACGGGTGATTTGTGTTTAATCTTAAAATTTCCTGTTTGTACACAGATATTAAAGCATCTGATTTTTTCAAAATATAGGAAATGTTAGAATTATCAAAATTAAGTTTTTTTTGTATAATAAAAGCGCAAACGCCTATTGAAATTCTTCTGTTGTTTTTTCTCTTAGCATCAAAAATATCTTCTAATGATATTTTGAATTCATCACATACTACTTGAACTAATTTTAATGCTTGTTCAATTTGTTCGTGATTTAGTGTTGGGGGATTTTTTCTTGAGTACTTTAAAATTTCAATTAATTTTTCAGCACCCACTATTTGTATTGTCTTGTCCAATTCCTTAAAGACCATAGACACATTATCAGTTTCCTGTTTCATATCTAATCTGTTAAGTATTCGTCAATAATTTTTTTGGTCATATCGAAACCCCACGAAAATACTGCCTTATAACCTTTTGAAGATAGTTTAAGCAAACATTCGTGTTGAAGTTTTAAATGGTCTTTTTGAGATGCTTTAATTGTACCGTCTTTTTTGAAAGGCGTTTCTGTTTTAAGTTCTATAAATAAGCCACAGTAGTTTTTTCGTGGCTCAAGTATTAAAACATCAGGGCATTTAAACCCATTTTTTTGAACGAGTTTATTTCTTCCTGCCTGTCTTTCGGTTAATTTAACAGACGCTATTGTATCTGATAAAAAATCGACATCGGGGTATTGGTAAGATAAATAACGGGCTACCGATTTTTGTAGTTCATATTCTTCGTGCTTCATTGTTGTTGTTTTGTTCTTGGTTGTTAAATTCCGTATTTCTTGGTAAATTCAGGGTGTTTTAAAATTGCTTTCCCTAATTCTCTTCCGCCTTCATTATCGCTTGGGAAGTGATGTCCTAAATAAACTCTGCTATAAGAGATGTCTTCTATTAATTCTTTGCAATACGCATACTCTGTTGGGTATTTATTACCAATAACATTTAGTATTACAATAGCTTGTGTAGTATGTCCTGATGGGTATGAGGGTGTATGAGCAGTAAAGCTCTTATAAGGAAAAAGTTTTAATTTGTAATATTGAGCCAATTGAAATGGTCTTGGTCTTTGATAATGAAATTTTAATTTGTAAATCAAATTTTGAACATCCTTAACTATTTCTGTTACCAACTCCTCAACTTCAATATCTTTTTGTTTAAAAATGCTTGATAATGCTTGAATTAAATTCCTATCGTAAGCCAAATATCTTTTTAGATAATTTTGATTTTCAGGTTGGGAAAGAATCGCTAAACAATCAGCAATTTCATTAAGCTCCTCTTTAACTAATTCCGAATCGTTTTTAGGTATAATTGAATCTTTAAAACTATCAAATAGGTTATCGACCAAACAAGTTCCTTTAATGAAATGTAATTGGTCGTGAGCAGGGTTTCCGTATGTCAAATCATTAAATTCCATATAGGTTTTTTTTTAAGATTGCACTACGCAACTTGTCATAAAGTTATCGTACACTTGTTGCTCTTGCTCTGCCGAACCAAATTTTCTTGTTTCAGCGAATTTAATCCATTTTTCTTTACAACCTGCAATTTTAGGGTCATCTACAGTTTCAATAATTTCAGGTTCTTGAATTTTAGTTGTACCTTCATTAACTATAGTTTCTGCCGTTTTGGGTGGAATAGTATCTGCAAAAGTATTAGGAAAACTTTCAGTTGCAGGATTAAGGACAACATTATTTTTTGTTGCTCTTATAACCATATACCCAACCAAAAACCCAACTCCAAATAAAACTATTTCTCTCTTGTTCATACTTTTTAATTAATTATAAGCCTTTCATACAATTGTCTATTTCATTTTTCTTATAAGCATTTATATCGAAATTTGGAGAACTTACATATTCAGTTACCGCCATTCGTTCTTCAACTTTTTTTGTACAATCCGCCAATTTTGTTTGGTCAACTTTTGGCTCTCCTGAATCCATTGCTCCTTGAGCAATGATTTTTTTAAGTAAATATATAGTTAATAGGTAGCCAACTACTACTCCTGCTCCAAATAAAATTACTTCTCTCTTGTTCATACTTTTTTAATTAAACGGTTCTTGCCATACAATCGTCAAAAACCTGTTTTTTAAATGCTTCAAGTGTTTCAGGATTTGGGATTTTTACAGTTTGCAACTTTAACGCAACCTCTTCGTTACATTTATCAATTTTTGCTTGGTTAACCATTGGCTCTAATGAATCCATTGGCTCTAATGAATCCATTGTTTCTTGAGCGTTATCTTTTGATTTGTTCAAATATCCAACTAAAAGGTAGCCTACCACTACTCCTGCTCCTACTAATATTATATCTCTTGTGTTCATAGTTTTTTGTTTTTATTAATTAAACTGCTCCGCCATTCATACAATTTTCGATAGCATTTTTCTTATAAGCATTTATATCGAAATCTTGAGTAACTTTAAATTGTATTGAAGCCATTCGTTCTTCAACTTTTTTTGTACAATCTGCCAATTTTATTTGGTCAACTGTTGAACCTGTTGAACCCGTTGATGCTTGAGCGTTGTCTTTTGACTTATTCAAAAAACCTACTAAAAGATAGCCTACTACTACTCCTGCTCCTACTAATACTATATCTCTTGTATTCATAATAATTCAATTAAGCTTTTTTTGCCATACAAGCGTCAAAAATATCTTTTTTCATTTTTTCTAAATCAACATTTGAACTAAATTTTGCAGTAGCCATAAAATTTTCTACTTCTTTATTACAAGCATCAATTTTTGCTTGGTTAAGCATTGCCTCTTCTGAACCCATTGTTTCTTGAGCGTTATCTTTTGATTTGTTCAAATATCCAACTAAAAGGTAGCCTACCACTACTCCTGCTCCTACTAACACTATATCTCTTGTGTTCATAGTTACTTTGCTTTATAAACTGTTAAACCTGTTTTGGTTTTTGATGCTACATAAGTTTTACCATTGTAAACAAATGATGCTGAATTACTCTTTTTGGCTTCCAACATTGCTGTGAAATAACCGTTTTGTGCTTTTGCCATAATTTCTATTTTTTAAATAATTTTAATATTCTTTGAACGCTCTTTCCGTCATAAGGCACTTTGCCGTTTAACCACTCTTGTCTTGCTTCACAACCGCAATCTTCTGTAACCGCATCTACAATCGCTTTAATTCCTGTAAATTTAGTAATTTTTGCTACGGTATCGCCTAATCCTTTGCTTTTTTCCATAGTTTTGTTGTTAATGCTTGGTTTATTTTAAATAATCTTTATTTACAATTTGATAAGTCCCATAAACAACAGTAGTTACACCTAATGCAACGCCTACTGCTATAGTTCCTAAAACCGTCACTAAAGCCCCTTTTCCGAAACCATACCCTTTAGAATAAGAGTAAATTGCAAACCCTAAAGGAACTACTAATAAAATTGCTTTGCCGTTATTTGATTCTGTTTTCATAATTGTTTATGTGAAAATATCGTACTTTTTACTTAAATCCGAAACCCTTGTATTAAAAGCGATGTCGTTTTTATACTTTTGATTTGTGTTCGGGTATGTAACCATATATAATACTAAATATGTGTCTTTCAATTCTTGGTCGGTCATTTTATTGTCGGTCAAATCTTTGAATTTTGCGAAATATTCTTTATTTGACGAATCTAACAAATCCATAATCATTTTTCTATAATCACTTGCCGTTTTCTTGAATACAAAAAAATACAATGCAGTACCTACCGCTATTAACGAAAGCGTCCCTATCGCTATTTTAGCTCCTGTTTTCATATTTTTTTATTTAAGTTTTTGAATACTTATTTCCCATTACTTTTTTAACATTGTACTTAACTTCTTCAACATCATCTACCAAATTAAGAAAGTCATCGTTTGGCTTTTTTTCTTCATTTAATTTAGCAATTGCCTTTCTGTAATATGTAATTCCATATATAGAAAATGCAATCAAAAGCCCGAATACAAGCAAACTTTTTAAATCCATTGGTTTTTGCGACCCCATACTTTCAAACACGTCATCGCCACCGCTTGATGGTGCTACTGTGTATGTAGGTGTTATTGCTTGAACGGGTGCTACGGGTGCGGGTGCTACGGGTGCTACTGCTACTTCTGCTTCCATAATATTTTATTTATTAAATTTTTTATATGCTAAATATCCTAAAACCAATACTCCTATTATAAGTAAATTGGTTTTATTTTTTTGTAAAAATGTTTCTCCTGAAGTATCTGTTGTTAATGTTTGTTCAGTTACAACTGAATCAGGAACTTCAAATATTGATTTACCCTCGAATTTAGTACCATCTACCATTGAGGCTTCGGGTGTAGTTATTCTTACCCCGTATCTTGGAGTAGAGCCTGTTTCAACACCTACGCTTTGAATAAATTTTTCCCCCTCAAAAACATCGCCTTTTTTAAACGAATAACTTAACCTCCAATTAGGTATTTTCGGACTATTAGGTTCATCGCTTATAAAATTTGTTCCTTGCGCTTCATAATTTTCTTTAAATATATATTTTGCCATAACTTTTTATTTATTAAATTTTTTATATGCTATATAGCCTAAAACCAACACTCCTATTATAAGTAAATTGGTTTTGTTTTTTTGTAAAAATGTTTGTGTAGTATATCTTGTTAACAAAGTTTCTTTAGAAGTTAATGGCGTGGAATCATCTACTTTTTCCGCATTATCTCCAATAATATATGTGCCGTCTTCAAAAAAAAGATACGGTGTCATTCTTACTCCACGTCCGCCACCACCCGTTTTTACTACTTCAACAACATCTCCATCTAAAAGAGTACCAACTACATCAGTACCTATATCTCCAAAAACATCTTTTTTATTTGGATTTTCTTTAAGAATACTTGCAAATCTTTTAACTTTATACCTTGCCATAACTTTTACTTTTTTAACGCTCTAACAATTAATAAAACACCTGCCAAGCCACCTAATCCTGCGTAAGCAAATTTATGTTTTTGTAAGTGCTGAACAAATTTACTCTTTTTAGAAGCAACTACTTGATTAGTATTATTTTGAGCGTTATCTTTTGGCTTTCCTCCACCTGAAGTGATTACTACTTCATCAAGAGCAAATATGTCTTCTTTAAGTTTTATTTTCTTACCTTGAAGTTCACTCGCTTTAAAAAATTGAGGAACATAACCAAGATATGAAATTTTAAATTGAGAATCAGGCATAATGGAAGCATCATCAATCACAAACTTACCGTCTATGTCAGCTTCATCTCCAAATTTTCCTGCTCTATCACCTGTTGTAATGGTTATGTTAGCCAAACCCATTGGCAAACCATCTATGTCTAAAACTTGTCCAAATATTTTCATTATCCTTTACCTCCTTTAATTCTTTGTATCGTGTACCAATTTACAATAGCACCTAATGTAAAAGAAACAATACCTACTATTACAAAAATTGTAGATAAGTGCTGATGAATTTGTTTATTCACGTCCTTTTGTATTTTTTCGTCAACTTTACCGTTTTGAGATGCTTCTTGACTATTATTTACTGCGTCTATCATAATTGTAATAAAATAATGTTAACCCTGCTACAATTGATAATATACCAACTGCAATATAATTTTTATATGCTTTAATTGCTAAACTAATACTACCCTCGTTAAACCACTCTTTTGGCAACTCTTTTAAAATTGTTTTCTTAACCTCCCAAACTCTTAACTTTCCATCTTTTACATTTTGAAAAGCAGGGTTTGCTCTGTAAATTTGTCCTGCTGTAAGACCACCTCCTTGTATAATCCAATCATCAGGCTTACCAACTGCTAAAGGAAAAAATGTAACGAAATATGTGTCAGTATAACTTTTTATTTTTCCTGTATATGCTTTGTAATATTCGTAAACCAAATCTAATTGTTCAGAATAATCCATTTTGGCAATATCTGACATAAAGTATTGCTTACCGTTAATAGTTTTATAATTTTTACCACTGTCAGGGCAAAACTGAATAAGACCATAACAACCAATATTATTTCCTTTTGAAGGGCTAAATGTTCTTGCGCTTTCAAAGTACATAATCGCCATCAACCAATTAGGGTCAATGCCTATTTTAGCTGAAATTTCAGATACTTTTTTAACAAAACCACTTCTATAAGAAGCAGGTACTTTATTTTCGTATATTAAAGCCATTTACCATAATATTTTATCCGCATACCAACCATTTGTTCCCTTCTTATGACGGTCTTCTTCGTGACGTTGTTTATACAATTTTCGTCTTTCCTTAGCATACCCTTTTGGGTATTCGCCTTTTTTTTCTTTCTCCATATAGGTTGGGTAATCATTCATACCTCTTGCACCTATTGAAGCTACTTTTTCACCATCTTGAAAAACATCAATTTTTTTAAGCAAGTTTTTTGAGGGTTTTATTTCAACCCCCAACTTTTTTGCTTGTTCTTTGGAATATGGTAAAATTTTGTACGCCATTACTTTGCTCCACAACCACAACCGCCACCACTTGCGCTATAAAAGCCTTCTTGGTTCTTTTTTGGTTTTTTATAAAAAGCAAACAAAGCAATAATGCCTACTAAGGCTAAACCACCAATAATATACTCTTTTTTCATAATTTTTTAATTTTGTGTTTCTAAAGCTATATGGTAAAATATTATAAGCCATTTGGTTAAATATTATGATATATTATCAAACACAAATGTTTGTTTTTCATCATCATACCTAAGACTTTTTAATTCTTCTTCACTAAAATTTCTTCTATAAAAACCTTTTACTATTTTTCCGCCACTTGGTTTTCCTACTTTAAGGTATCTTTTTAATTTTTTTACTTTATCTCCCTCTCTTGATTTACTTGAGTTTGTATTACCTTCAATAGTTTCGCAATAATTTGTTTCTTCGTCTAAAATTTCAACAATAATTCCTGTATGACCATTTCCTACTATTCCTTGACAAAAAACATCTCCTACTTGTAGTTTACCACTTGTAAAAGCAATATACGTTTTATCTCCTCTTTTATTTAAGTTTTGTATATTTAAAAAATTTTGAACTGCGCCTCCACCTAAATTTTTCGACAACCACTCTTTATCAAAGGAAAATAATTCCATCAATATTAATTTAACATAATAACCACACCAAGCTTGACTTGATTGCCAACCAACGCTTCTCATCATTAGTTCAAAAGATTCATCTACAAATCCAACATTCTGTCGTTTTTTAACTTGTTTTTCTAATTGATTAGAAAAACCTCTAAAATCCAAAAAACCTAAAAGTTTACCAAATAAATTTGAAAATAATGGAGTAGGTTTTATTTCAGGATTACTACCATTGCCATTAGTTGTTTGCATATTTTACTCTATTATTGGATTATTAAAAACATCATAATCTTCAACTGTTTTCTGAAGATTCTTTCTATAAATTTCAGTAATCTTTTTTTGATGATTTCTTGTAAGATACATAGTCAAAGCGAAGCCACCGATAGCAACTGTTGTAATGCCTACAATTAACAATATTTTTTTTCCGTTACTCATTTACGCAATTTTTCATTAAATTCCCGTTCTGTCGCCAAAATATTTAACTTGCTTCCAACCTTTTGGACAATCAGGGTTAACTTCACTATAATTGAAGATTACAGACCCATTTTCTTGTCTTTTAGCACACCATCTTCCACCTCTTTCCAATTTTTGTCTTGTTCTTCCATCCATACTAAAAAAACCTTCTGAATTTCTCTTTGGTTTTTTAAACAAAGAAATTAATGCGATAGTACCTACTATAGCCAAACCGCCAATTAAATAACCTTTTTTCATAATAATATTTAGTTTATTGTTAATGTTTTTTTTAACAAATCAATAAATATAGTTAGTTGTTGTTTGTTGTTTCTTGTTTAAACACCAATAATAGCTACTAATAATAAAATTTTTGCCCTTTGGTCATTTATCTTCTTTTTCCAAAATAATTAATTGCACCTGCTGAAAGTATTAATAAAGCACCCCCTACAACTAAACCACCCCAACCAATTCCTGATTTTTTTTTAGGTTCAGTCATCGGTTCAGCTTCAAGCACTTCATTTTCTATTGATTCTTTCTGCTTTAATTCTTCTCCTTTTTTTGTTTCAACTGTTTCTGTTTTATTTTCAGAATTATCAGTCGATTTTTGTTGCTCTAATCTTCTTTTTTCTGCCTCTGCTTTATTTCTTGCAAGTTGACGAGCTTCTGCTTCTGCTTTATTTCTTGCAAGTTGACGAGCTTCTGCTTCTGCTTTATTTCTTGCAAGTTGACGAGCTTTTGCCTCCGCTTCTTTTTTTATCTCTGCTTCTGCTCTGTTTCTTTCAAGTTGACGGGCTTTTGCGTCCGCTTCTCTTTTTTTAGCAACAAGTTCAGACAAATCTTCTCTTAAATCATCTTGAGTATCAGAAATGAAATCAACGATTTCTTCTAATTTCTCTTGCGATACCTCTGTTGGATTTTCATTATGCTCCTCTCTTGCTGTCGCTAATTTTTCGTTCAGTTTGTTTAAACCGTCTAATCTTTTTGCAATTGAAGCAGGTACTTTGTTGTCCAACGCTCTTAATAAATCATTAATTGTTTCCATAGTTTTATAATAAAATAAAGTTAATTTTAAGCACAAATATAATAAAAAATTGATAAGCAAATATTTAACGCCTTGTTTTTATTTTAAACGCTTTTTCTCAAATCCTGTAAAAGATTTTCTGCAATCATTTTTTGACCTGTTCCTGTCGGGTGTATTGCATCTGAGGTGTATTTGCTTGAAATATTAAATTTTGGTATAATTGTCGCATTTTTAATAGTACTTCCTATTGAATCTTGAAATTCAATATATCTATTTTTTAGTTTAATCATTCCTGCTTTAGTAGGAACATATTTTGTTGGGACTAATTTATTTTCATCCATAAAAATTCTTGTATCATACCCTGTAATTACAAACGGCTCTCCACCTTTACTTTTAATCAAATCGACCATTTTTTGAATGTTTTGTAATGCTTGTTTAATTGTTGTAGAACTAAACATATCATTAACTCCACCGTAGATGTAAACTCTGTCGTAATTATTGGTTTTTAATTTTTCTATCAGATTTTCTAACATCCAATCAGTTCTTTTACCTCCTATTGCCAAAACGTCAACTTTAACCCCTTTAGGCTCTAATTCTTTTCTTATAATGTTTGGATAGGTCGAAGTAACAGCTTGTCCGTTATATTCGATTGCAGTAATAGAATCCCCAACAAAAAGAACGCTACCGACAGGTTGCGCCTTTTTGCCGAAAAATTTCTTTATTGTAAAATAAATTATAGTTGCTCCTATCAATGTGCTTACGGTATAAAATAATTTCTTGTTCATATTATTTTTTTAATTGTGCAAATGCTCTTTTTTTTGCATCAATCCAACTCTCCCCATCCTTACGGATTTTTTAGCTAAATCGTTTGCTTTTTTAAGTATTTCAGCACCACTATTTACTTTTTTATCTGCTACTTTACCCCTTATTGATAAGAAGCAGGGTCTATTTCAGAAATATTAATTTTTTGTGGCGCAACTCCTGTTCCTATTTTGTTTGCATCAATCACCATCAAAATATCTGAAATTTGGTTAATTACAAAAACTGATTTTCCGTTTTTAGTGGTAACAATCATATCATCTAAATTTGGATATTTTTTACTTGAGCTTTTTAAAGCACTACCAAAAAATCCTCCAAACGCTTTGCTATCAGTCTGCATTGCTTTTACTTTTCCTGCAACTTTGTCCCCAACCTCTTTTGCTTCTTCTTTTGAATAGTATTGTCCATACTCCTCTTGGTATTTGCTTTGTACAGGTTTACCCTCGTATTGTTTAGCAACTTTTGCCGAAAGCTTATCAAAGTTTGAGATTTTACCTCCGCCTTTAAACATTCCTGTTTCCATAAACTTTTTAAACTTCGCCAACGCTTTTTCGTGTTGCTCTGTAACTACTTTATCAGTAAGTCTTTTTGGTTTTGAAACTTCTAAAGTATGATTAGGGTCTTGGTACATCGTGTATATGAACATTGAAATTCCTTTACTTCCTGTTGCTTCAGTTTTTCCACCTTGAGCAGAGGAAACTAAATTTCCGCTATAAGTTTTTATAGTAGATAATCTCCAATCGTAACCATTAAAGTTATCGATAGTGGTTTCAGCTCTCCAACTACCTCTCATATCTTTTCTGATTTCAGTTGTGCCAATTTTAGGCTCTGATTTTCCTGAAGAAGTAGGCGTTGCTTTATTTGAAAAAACATAAATCTCATTGTTCAAATTATCTAAAATTTCTCTTTCTCCTGCTGATGCTACATACTCTCCGCTTTCATAAATATCAAAAGCAAACTTTTTCTTGTTGTATTTTAAAACTAAATCTATTTTAGGAAGATTACCCAATTTTGGTGCGGTAATTTTTATTTCTGAACCGTCTTTAGGCAAATCTTCAGAAGTAAATTCTTGTTTAGACACAATCGGTTCAGCATCTTTTTTAACCCAATACCCGTTTGCAGGTTTAATTTTGCTTCCGTCTTTTAATTCAACCTCAACAACATCACGTTTAGGAATGTAGTTTGCTTTTGAAGTTAAATCTCCACCATCAGATAGTATATTAGCACTATTTAAAACATCAGCACCCTTGTAGATAACTTCTTTGCCATTACGTTTTAATGTAACGGTTTTGATGTCTGCGTGGTCAATGTATTTTTTAAGAGTTCCGCCTTTAGCATAAACATCATTCATAAATCCGCCGTCAGCAAACAAAAACTTAATGTTTTTCATTAATTCAAAAGTTGTTAAATCTTGATTGTATTCAGCTTTTCGTTTTAAATTAGAGTAAAAGTTATTAGCAAATTCAACAGAAAGTTGTGGCGATTGAGTGAAATCTTTTGGTAATCCTTTTGTGCCGTATCTTCCTATTTCTCCCTCATATATAAAAACGTGCCTGTTATTATTAAACCCATTACTAATTCCTATCGTAAATTTGCCTATTTGTTCTTCTTTGAAAATTATTGTTTTACCAAAAGAATTTTCAAAAGTTCTAACCTGACCGCCGTCAGCGTAAACATCATTCATAAATCCGCCGTCTTCAAAATCATAATTGTCGTAAAATTCCATTACTTGTTTGATTGTATAATATGGTTTTAAATCTATATAACCATTACCCATACCCCCCATCACAGTATCACGTTTTGGCTCTTTTGTTCTTTCAATAATAAAACCTGCTTTTTCTAAATCTGTTACAATTTTATTAAAATCAACTTCATCAATTTTGTATGTATTTATAGTTCCATTTTCAAGATTATCTATAAGATTATAACCTTTACTTGCAGTTGATGCACCTCTTATTCTATTTGCTTCTTGAACTGATGCTTTTATGTTATTGTCCCTCATAACTTTTTTAATAAGTTTAGGATTAAATACAAGTCTTTTTAGACGGGTTAAATCTTTTCTTGCGTCTTTAAACCTTTCATAAAAGTTTCTGTCAAGTATGGAATAAAGATAATAGTCCGAAAAACGCTTATTTTCAAATCTTTCTTCTAAACTTCTTTGAATAAATGCTCTTTTAAGAGGTTGAAACTCTTCCCAAGTTAGTTGTTTTCCTGAACTGCGTAATGAGTCAGATAATGCTTTATAATCATCATTAACAACTCCGTCAGCATAAACATCATTCATAAATCCGCCGTCAGCAAATTTTCTTTGTTTAATCATAATCGCTTGAAAAACACGATACTCTTCTCCTTTATTAAAGTCTTCCCAATTTTTGTAATCAGTTCCATAATCATTGTTGAAATCAGATATAAACTCTTCTACTTCTTCAGGAGAATATCTTTCAGGAAGAAAATCAGGGTCGTCTAATTCTCTATAAACAAATGCGTAAGGAACATATTCAAAATTTTTAGTCGCACCACCTTTAGCGTAAACATCATTCATAAATCCGCCGTCAGCAAAAGTTTCTTTTTCAATCCAATGATTAAGTGTGTCTAAATCAATTTCATCAAGAAAATAAGTTAGCCTATTATCTCCCGCATAATTTGCGTTTGGATATAGCGAAATTCCTCTTCTACCATTTCTATCAATTATTTCTCCACTTACTTTTGTACCGTCTAAAATAAAACTTGCAGGTGTTCCAACTTCAAAAGTATATGGTTTCCACTCATCAAATGTCATTTGTTTTACAACTCCAACGCTAAAATTTTTAACTCTTACCAACCTGTCTTTATAGTTTGCCGAAATTACCTCATAGGGTATTCTGTCTATTTCTCCGTATTTAAAAACTTTTTCGGGTGCGCTTACAACTTTAGTAATAGTTTCCTTTTGATACTTTCTATAAGGTTTAAATTTTGCCAATACATCTTTGTAGATATAATTACGACTTATCATTTCTTTTAACGTACTGTAATACATATTACCCTCGAAGTCGCCTTTATAGTTAGGTTTTATTTTATCCCAAATTTCTTGTATTTTTTTCTCTCTTGCTTTTTCAATTTGAAAACGAGTATTTTTAGTTGGGCGTGGTATTAAATCTTCATTTGTTACTCCTGAATCAATCATAGCGTTCAATATACCTATAACGCCTTTAATATTAGTTCCACCCCATTTAGCCAATATACTCAAAGTTTCTTCTAAATCCATAGGAATAAAACCAATTCCGCCACCGTCAGCATATTCCAATATTTCAGAATTGTTGTAAATCTCATTCAACGTTTCTCTTTTTTCGATTATTCTTAAACCATACTTTTCATTATAAATTTCTGAATATATTTTTTT
>Ga0181349_1000468_pt1 | contig 17297 bp, 31 predicted proteins | sample Su13VDMM110SD_FD_130106 | JGI IMG/M metagenome (GOLD analysis project Ga0181349, IMG submission 130106) | Freshwater viral communities from Lake Michigan, USA - Su13.VD.MM110.S.D | ecosystem: Environmental > Aquatic > Freshwater > Lake | place: USA: Michigan | collected 2013-07-16 | reverse complement strand
TTCTTCCTAACTGGATTTTCTACGCAGTCTTCATAGCAGGATTACTAGGGTTACTAGCAACCTTTGTAATGAAATTCATCCCCTTTTTTTACGTTTATAAGACCCCAGTACAGCTTGCATCTATTATTGCGATAGCTTTTGGCACCTACATGGCAGGTGCTATCTCTAATGAAGAGGCGTGGCAGGCAAGGGTGAGAGAGATGGAGGCCAAGGTAGAGGCTGCAGCAGTAGAATCGGCCCAGGAGAATGTAAAGATAGTAGAGAAAATAGTAAGGAAGACCGAATATATTACCAGGCGTGGTCAAGATATTGTACAATATGTTGACCGTGAAGTAGTTAAGTATGATACAAAATTTGCACCTGGTGGTCAATGTGAGATTCCAAAAGAATTTATAGAGGCGCATAATAGGGCGGCGGAGGCTCCTAAATGAAAAATATTGAAAAACAACAGAGGTTGAGTACTATATTGTTTGTTGTAATAACAGCAATCTTTTTTATTGCAATGTTTACAGGATGCTCAACAACAGTACCGGTTACTGCTAAATTTCCTAGCACTCCAGATAGACTCTTAGTAAAATGTCCTCAATTAGAAAAATTAGAAGGTGAAGTAAAGTTAAGCGATATAAGCAAGGCCATTACCATGAATTATACAACGTATTATGAATGTGCTGTAAAGAATGATTCATGGATTGAATGGTACAATATTCAAAAGAAGATATTCGAAGAAATAAAATAAGGAGCGTTTATGGAACTAACAAAAGAACAATTAAAACAATTACTTCCAAAGAACCCGTATGTCGATAACTGGCATCATGCTTTGGCGCAACTTTTACCAGACTATGATATAAACACCCCCCAGCGTGTTGCAGCTTTTGTTGCCCAGTGCGCCCATGAGTCTGGTGGGTTCACTGCACTACAAGAAAACTTAAACTACAAACCAGCAACCTTACGTAAGTTGTTTAGTAAGTATTTCCCTACTGATGAGTTGGCAGCAGAATATTGCTCTCGTCCAAATAAACAACAAGCCATTGCAAATAAAGTATATGCATCTCGTATGGGAAATGGAGACGAGGCATCAGGTGATGGTTATAAATATCGTGGTCGTGGTCTTATTCAATTGACCGGTAAAGATAATTATTCATTTTTTGCTGGGTCACTTCAAATTTCTGTAGAAGAGGCGGCCGAATATATGGCTACTTTTGAAGGTGCAGCGCAATCGGCATGCTGGTTCTGGGAAACAAATAATCTAAACCAGTGGGCTGATAAGGGTGATATAGTAACTCTAACCAAGCGTATCAACGGTGGCACTATTGGTCTTGATGATCGTATCAAGCATTACGAGCACGCCCTACATGTACTAGGTGTATGATGAAAGTACGGGACTTTTTTAATAAAATAAAAGAGCTAAGTAAGAAAAAAGAAGCAGTTGTAAAGCAACCAAAAATTATGTCTGATAAAAAGCTTTTTATTATTGCAGCAGCATTATTACTACTACCTCTTTCGCTGGCTTTTTTTGGCGGCGATAGATTCCGTTATCCCTGCCAAAACCCAGATAACTGGGAAAATGAAATGTGTAAGATGCCAAGATGTGACGTCACTAGAACGTGCCCTGAGCACATTTTTAAAGGTCAGCGTGATCCAAGACTAGGGCCACCTCCTACCAGAGTTGAACCCATATCTCAAGCGCCAGCACCAGCGCCCGCGCAATGTACAGTACCAAATCAAGGAGTAAGTTGTGGAAAATAATCAAATTTATACCGAAGACCAACTAATGGCCCGTTTGAGGTTTTTCATAGGCATTTGTCTTGCATTAACATTAACTGGTATTGTATTCGTAGTCTTATACTCGATTATCTTTGTAACCCAGCCCCTTAATGCCATCAGCCCTATTGATCAAAAGTTCTTTGAACTAATCATCCCTGTTGCAACATTCCTAACTGGTACTCTATCAGGTATTATGCTTGCTGGTAATGATAAGGATGCTCAAAAAGCTGCATTACAAGCTGCTAATAAAGGATGGGACAAACCACCTACACCAATACAAAAAAATGAAACAACCAGCACATCTTCCTTCTCTCCAGCACCTAGCCTTTCTCCAACAGCCACGAATTCGTGGGGAGCACAACCAATGGGCGGCGGAAGTAGCTTTGGAGGCGTATCTCAACCCCAAGTCGTTACCGGTTTCGGAGGCAAGCCAGCCCCAGCCCCAGCCCCTCAACCCGAGCTATAAATGAGCTTTATAACAAGTATGCTAGCAGACAGTATCGATGGTTCTGTCTCTAGTAAAAGAGTAGTAACCTTTCTCGCATTCTTATTATGCGGCGGTGGCTACGTTGCTATGGTTTACGGTTATCCTATTGACTCAAAGATTTTTGATTCTATGATGTATATCGTAATTGCTGGATTAGGGTTTACAGCCTCAGAAAAATTCACTAAAAAGGAATAAAAATGAAATCAGTAGTATTATCCATCGCTTTATTGTTCGGTATATCTACAGCAGTTTACGCAGGAGCTGAAAAGACTAAGGTATGTGTCGATGTAAAAGACAAAGAAGGTAAACCTGTTAAGGATGCCAAGGGCAACGTTAAACAGAATTGTAAAGAAATGAAGGTTCATAAGAAACTTGAAGGCACAGAAGTACCTGTGAAAAAGTAATGGCTTATTCTGCCAAGGTTTTAGATCATTATGAAAGCCCCAGGAACGTCGGATCTTTTGATAAGACTGATGCTAATATTGGTACTGGTATGGTTGGCGCACCTGCCTGTGGAGATGTAATGAAGCTTCAAATTAAAGTAGAGAATGACATTATTACTGATGCGCGATTTAAAACGTATGGATGTGGATCTGCTATTGCAAGTAGTTCGTTGGTTACAGAGTGGATCAAAGGTAAAACATTGGATGAAGCATCTACTATTACGAACTCAACCATCGCGAATGAATTGTCTCTACCGCCAGTTAAAATACATTGCTCAATACTAGCTGAAGACGCTATAAAAGCCGCGGTTGCAGACTTCAAAAGAAAGAAGTGGTTAGAGAGTCATGATCTCACTAACTAAAGACGATATAAATGATTATAAACAAAAATGTGAGGATATAAGATTATGTTAGGTGTAAATTATATGGATAACGGTATCATAAATTACCGTTCAGCCCAAGAAGTTAATAGTGCAATGGGTCGTGTATATGGACATATGAGTCTTGCAGTTATAGTATCAATGGTTGTTAGTTATTTGGTGGGAACCAGTCCAGAATTACTACAATTCTTTTTTACTGGTATTACTAAATGGGTTGTGATCTTCGCCCCTCTAGCAGCAATCTTCGGAGTTGGTTATGTGCTGGGTAATAATCCTAGTAAGGGTGTAGCACAACTTTGTCTACATGGCTTTGCAGCATTAATGGGATTGAGTTTTTCAATGATCTTTGCAGTATTTGCAATGGGGTCAATTGTATCGTCTTTTATGGGTGCGGCTATACTGTTTGGTGTTATGAGTGGTTATGGATATTTTACTAAACAAAGTTTAGATAGTATGGGTAAATTTATGATAGTTGGCCTTATAGCTATTATAATTGCTAGTATAGTTAATATCTTTATTGGCAGCACCGTGATGCAGATGGTTATCAGTGCATTAGCAATTATTATCTTTTTAGGATTAACTGCTTATGATACACAAAAGATTCGTGAAGCGCTTAGTGTAGAGACTAGTGATGCAGCAGAAGTAAGTGGTGCATTAACTTTGTATATGGACTTTATTAACTTGTTTATACACCTATTACAATTATTTGGCGAAAGAAAATGAACAAGATTGGGTGGTTGTGTTTAGGCGTTATAATGACAGGTGTCGTGATCGCACAGACAGTAACCGTAGAAAAAACAGTGCAATGCGGCAGCACAGCCACGCTGATACAGGAACTACTAAGTAATTCCTATAAAGAAAAACCTATATGGTGGGGGACTGAGCCTAGTTCTCCTGTACCAAGATACAGCCTATTTGTGAACGACGGAACCAAGACTTGGACATTGATTCAATTCAATGAAACTACAGCCTGTGTGATAGGCACAGGAGAGGCTAGCACTCTTTTATTTAACGGGCCTAATATATGATATACCTGACTGAAAAGGCATATGATAAAGTCAAATATCAACTTCTAAAACGCGGTAAAGGAGTTGGGATACGGCTTGGTGTAAAGACTACTGGATGTAGTGGTTTAGCATATACTATGGAGTATGTTGATAAGTATGATGATGAAGTTGGCGTAATTAATTACGCGCAGAAAGACTTTGTAGTTCTAATAGATAAAAAAAATGAAGTTTATATAAAAGGTCTGACAATGGACTGGGTTCGTAATGGACTCAACGAAGGCTTTGATTTTAAAAACCCTAATGAACGTGACCGTTGCGGTTGCGGGGAAAGTTTTCGAGTATGATAACAGTAACTGAATCAGCAAAAACTAAAATATTAGACCTTCTTGCAGAAGAAGGTAATCCCGATCTATTCCTGAGAACTTTCGTGCAGGGTGGGGGTTGTAGTGGTATGAGTTACGGGTTTACATTTGATGAAGTTAAGAATGAAGATGATTTTGAAATGCCTTTATCACAATCAAGAATATTGATAGATGCTATGAGCATGCAATACTTAACAGGAGCAACTGTGGACTACAAGGAAGATATCCAAGGTTCGCAGTTTGTTATAACCAATCCAAACGCTCAATCAACATGCGGTTGTGGTAGCAGTTTTAGCGTCTAAGGTAACGTATGGAATTATTCGACTCAACAGCAAGGATAGCAGTTTTGGAAAACCAACTAAACAACTTGGGATCTGAATTGAAAGAGTTCAGACATGACTCGAAAGAGCAGCACAAACAAATGATGGAAAAAATTGAAGACATTGATAAGCGTTTAAACACTATTGAAAAATGGCGTTGGATGATTATCGGTGGTGCTGCAGTACTGGGGTTCCTATTCTCACATTTTATTAAGTACAACTAAGCAATAGTAGATCGTAAATGTAGGTTAATATACAATCACTATGTGATGACTGAGAACCTATAATATGATCTACATTGATAATAAGTACATCGGGCTAATATCAGCCCGTCTCCCCCTGCTCAAGCGCCGCAACGACTCCTATAACTTTAGGTGTGTGCTATGTGGCGACTCCCAAACCCATAAGCATAAGACCAGGGGATACATTTACAAGAAAGACACTAGTATGCTGTACTATTGTCACAACTGTAACGCGTCGATGTCGTTTGGTAATTTTCTAAAAATAATTGATTCAGAGCTGCATAAGGAGTATGTTCAGGAAAAATTTATTGAGAAGAATTCTTCATCTAACGTAGTATCAAAGCCCGATATTACCCAGATCGTAAGGCCTAAGTACATCACCAACTCCCCACTAAAGAAACTTAAAAAAGTATCCCAGCTTGATTGGGATCACCCAGTAAAGAGGTATGTTAATAAGCGTTTAATTCCAACAAAGTTTCATGCAAAGTTATTTTACGCACCGAAGTTTAAAAACTGGGTTAACGAAATAATTCCTGATAAGTTTGAAGGAGTGGTGCATGATGAGCCGAGATTAATCATACCGCTTATAGATCAAGAAGAAAATTGCTTTGGTATACAGGGTAGAGGATTTAGGGCAGATGGTATACGGTACATTACAATTATCTTTGATGATACCAAACCAAAGATTTACGGGTTAGATGCAGTTAATTTAAACGAGAGAGTATATGTTACGGAGGGTCCAATAGACTCCATGTTTCTTCCGAACGCCATTGCCATGGCGGGATCAGATGGAGTAAGAGTTATCGATGGGCTGGCTGGTGCAAATAAAAGTAATGTAGTTTTTGTTTATGATAATGAGCCACGTAATAAAGATATTTGTAGGATAATGGATAAAGTGATTGAAATGGGTTATAATGTAGCATTCTGGCCAGATCATATTGAGTATAAAGATATTAATGATATGGTGATTGGAGGTCTTAAGCCAGCCGATATTAAACTAATTATAGACAACAATACATACGTAGATCTACAGGCAAAAATGAAAATGGTTACATGGAGAAAGTCATGAGAATATTAAGCGAATTTATAAGTGAGGATGGTGAGAGAACAGCCACAGTTTTATATGTTAATGAAAATTCATTTTGTATAGAGATGTATGAATATAAAGATATATTTGAACGAAGATTTATAGATAATCATAACCTTCAATATAGTGAGGATTGTGCAGAGAATTGGGTTAATAGGATTATCTAATGAAGGTAAGAGTAATAAGCTTTTCAAAGCCCTCCAAGGAGTTAATAAATGAAGGTCTCTACGACGTACAAGAGCTCATCGCATTCTGTGCTAGAGTCTCGAACCCTGCAAACCAATTTAACCTCCAAACCTCAGAAAAACTCATCAAATACCTCATTAAGCACCAGCACTGGAGCCCCCTTGAGATGTGCAGCGCCTGTCTTGAAATCGAAACCACAAGAGATATCGCGCGGCAAATCCTCAGACATCGAAGTTTCAGTTTCCAGGAGTTTAGTCAGCGCTACGCAGACCCAACAAAGGATTTACAATTTGTACATCGAGACTTACGATTACAAGACCACGACAATAGACAGAACAGCGTAGAAATAGACCTGGGGGATGATAGGCATAGATTTATGGCTTATCAGTGGGAGAACATGCAGAAACGGGTGATCGAGGCGGCATTGAATGCCTACAACTGGGCAATTGACAACGGGGTAGCCAAGGAGCAAGCAAGGGCTGTACTACCTGAAGGCCTCACCATGTCACGCATGTACATGAACGGAACCCTACGTTCATGGATTCACTATATACAACTACGATCATCTAACGGCACCCAAAAAGAACATATTGAAGTAGCTAAAGCATGCGCCAAGGTGATATCAGAAGTGTTTCCACTAACACAACAACTAATACAAAACGGAGAATAAATGGAACAGATAGTTCATGGTATCAGGGTAGACTATTCTCGCGATGCTTTGTTTGATGAATTGGGTATCAAACGATTACGCGAGTCATATATGAAGGATGATGAGCAATCACCACAAGAAAGGTTTGCCTATGTTTCTAAAGCGTTTGGTACAGATACGAATCATTCCCAAAGGCTTTACGAATACTCTAGTAAACATTGGCTGTCGTATTCTACCCCCATTCTTTCTTTTGGTCGCAGCACCCGCGGTCTTCCTATTTCTTGCTTCCTTCCATATCTACATGACAGTAGCGCAGGGTTGGTCGATTGTCTATCGGAGGTTAACTGGTTGAGTATGCTTGGTGGGGGGGTTGGAATAGGTATCGGAATTCGTTCTGCTGATGATAAATCTGTTGGCGTTATGCCTCATTTGCGCACTTATGATGCATCCTCACTCGCCTACCGCCAAGGTAGGACTCGCCGCGGTAGTTATGCTGCTTACCTGGATATCTCTCATCCCGATATTCTTATATTTCTTGAGATGAGAAAACCGACTGGTGATCCTAATATGAGAACCCAGAACTTACACCACGGCATTAACATTACCGATGACTTTATGTTCAAGGTTGAGAAGAGTATGTTAGACCCTCTTGCCGATGATACCTGGGAGTTAAAAGACCCACATAACGGTGAGGTAAGGGAGGTAGTATCGGTCAGAGACTTATGGCAGCGTATCCTAGAGACCAGGATGCTTACTGGGGAACCATACATTCATTTTATTGATACAAGCAATAAAGCAATGCACCAATTTCAGAAGGACTTAGGTCTTAGTATCAAACAATCCAACCTATGTTCTGAAATCATTTTACCAACAGATAAAGATAGAACAGCTGTATGCTGTCTATCGTCAGTTAACTTGGAGTACTATGATGAGTGGAAAAACGATCCTACTTTTCTTCATGATGTCGCTGAAATGCTTGACAATGTTCTTCAGTATTTTATTGATCATGCACCTTCCGCCGTTGAGCGTGCAAGGCATTCTGCCACTCGTGAGCGCAGCATTGGTATCGGTGCTTTGGGTTGGCATGCTTACTTACAGCATAATAACATACCGTGGGAATCAGCCTTGGCGGTTGGAAGAAACCATCAAATCTTCAAACACATAAAAAGTAAATTAGATGAAGCTAACCTATCACTCGGCAGCACTAGGGGTGAGGCTCCTGATTGCCATAATACTGGTCGTAGATTCGCTCATACTATGGCTATTGCCCCTAATGCTAGCTCTTCCATCCTTATGGGCAATACAAGTCCTTCTATTGAACCTTACCGCGCTAATGCATATAGACAAGACACATTAAGCGGTTCATCGTTGAATAGAAACAAGTGGTTTGATAAAGTCATTCAAAAACACCTGGCGGGTGATGGTGAAACAATATCAACAAATGATTATAATGATATTTGGTCTTCCATTATTGCGAATGATGGTAGTGTTCAGCATCTGGATTGGTTAGATGATTGGACAAAGGACGTATTTAAAACGGCTATGGAAATTGACCAGCGCTGGGTGATACAACACGCCGCCGACAGACAGCAGTATATCGATCAAGCACAGTCACTTAACATATTCTTCCGTCCAGATGTTAACATTCTTTACCTACATGCCGTTCACTTTCAGGCATGGAAGCAAGGATTAAAGACATTATACTACTGCCGGAGTGAGAAGCTTGCAAAAGCTGATAAAGTATCCAAAAGAATCGAGCGTCAAGTCATACAAGAGTTAGATCTTAAAGCGCTTGCCGAGGGTGATGTTTGTCTTGCATGTGAGGGTTAATTATGTCATTTCTAGTAGCAAATCTACCTACCGTTAGATGTTTCGTACGTAAAGAGTTTCTTTACGATTTTACAAAGGGCTTTGGTGAGTTAGTACCATGTTGGTGGATCAGTATAAAATCTATGCGAGGACAAGCCTTCCGCATAGAGGCATACTTAAACGAATATGGCGCCCTCTACGATAAGTTACCGCTTCACGCCTTCTGTTGGAAACAAATTGAAGGTGATCCTCTCCCACTAGACTACTTACAGTTATGGGACTGCATATCATATGATATAACGGTTATAAAAAAAGCACAGTTACAATCCATGAAATGTAAGTTTAAAAGTAAATCAGGAGGATGGGTATATGGTGAGTATCTATTTACTGTGGACTCTTGTCATCCTGATTTCAACGTTTTGGATACTGGATTATCTGAAGACATTGAAGATCACAAATCGTTTAATATCATTAAGTGTGATAATGGGCAGTTTGCTGCTCAACCTAATAACCGTCTTATTGTTCTTGAACCAAGTAGTAATCCTAAAGAATTAAAGATGCCTGACTTCAGGGTAGCCACAAAACGGTGGTCAGTAGAAACGGATTCAAAATGGGCATTAGGAAGTACGAATACGGTTATGTATGAGTAGACCTGTTATAGCATTATTCTTACACCAACCCAAATGTTCAGTACAATGCGGTAACGGTATAATGAAGGCGCTAGATGATAGGTACAGGTTTAAAATTTTTGCCAAGCAGCAAATAGAAGACGACTTTTTTAGTGATGTGGATATAGTTGCATTTCCAGGAGGAGTAGGAGATTCTGATAGCTGGGACTCCTTACTTAAAGGTAACTTAAAACTAGTTCATAATTACATAGAAGATGGAGGTAGGTATCTTGGTATTTGTATGGGCGCTTATTGGGCAGGGAAAGAATATTTTAATATTCTAAAGGACGTTAAGGTGGAGCAGTATATCAAAAGACCAAATACAGATACAAGAAGGCCGCATGCAAAGGCAATGAAGGTTAAGTGGCTTGGTAAGGAAGAAAAAATGTTCTTCTTTGATGGTAGTGCCTTTGAGGGAAATAATTACGATACTATTGCTACCTACCCTAACGGGGATGCAATGGCCATCATGCAAGGAAGAATTGGATTGATCGGTTGTCATCCAGAGAGTGAGCCAGGCTGGTATACATACCACTCATGGATGAAGAATCATTATCATAATGGAGAACATCATAAACTACTGTTAGATTTTGCGAACAAATTACTAAAACAATAAAGGAAAAAATGAAAAGAATAATTACAATCCTTATAGCTGCATGCATGGTATTACCAGTATATGCACAAAAACAAAAAATAGGTGTTACGTACGATGCCGTTATCACCCGAGTAATAGATGGTGATACAGTTGCATTTGAGGCTAATTGGTTACCAGAACCTTTAAAGAAAGAACTGTCTATCAGAGTGTATGGGGTAGATACACCTGAGAAAAGTTTTAGAGCAAAATGTGCAAGTGAAGAAGCAAGGGGCCAGGCTGCCTCAGCATTTACCAAGCAAATGATTAGTCAAGCCCAAAAGCGCCAAGTAGTGCTTATGGATTGGGACAAGTACGGGGGCCGGGTTTTAGGTGATGTGTTGCTTAATGGACAAAGTCTGCGTATAATGCTAATACAAAATGGATATGCTCGTGAATACTACGGAGAAGCTAAGACTAGCTGGTGTGAATAATGATTACTAAGAAAAAAACTAGACTTACTGACGAGAGAACGTATTTCAAGCCCTTTAATTATCCCTGGGCCTACGATGCATGGTTAAAGCACGAGCAGAGCCATTGGCTCCATACCGAGGTACCGATGCTTGAGGATGTACAGGATTGGAAGAAGAAATTAACCGTTGAGGAAAAACAATTTCTAACGCACATCTTTAGATTCTTCACCCAGGGAGATATTGATGTGGCTGGTGGTTACGTTAATAACTATCTACCCCACTTTCCTCAACCAGAAGTACGGATGATGTTGGCTGGATTTGCCGCTCGTGAGGCATTACATATTGCCGCCTACAGTCACTTAATTGAGACCCTTGGTCTACCGGAGTCCATGTACAACCAGTTTCTTGAGTATCAAGAGATGAAAGATAAGCACGACTACGTTCTGGAGATTTCAAGTAAGAACGGTACCACAGAATCAACTGCAACCCACATTGCTGTATTCAGTGCATTCACTGAAGGTATGCAACTGTTTAGTTCTTTTATTATGCTATTGAACTTCCCACGTAATGGAAAGATGAAGGGCATGGGTCAAATTGTGACCTGGTCAATAGTTGACGAGACTATGCATGCTGAATCAATGATTAAATTATTCAGAACATACATAGAAGAAAATAAAGAGATCTGGAATGATGAACTTAAAGGTAAAATTTACACCATCGCAGAAAAAATGGTGGAGTTGGAAGATAGGTTCATTGATCTGGCTTTTGCTATGGGGCCTATGGATGACCTGGACGCTAATGACGTTAAACAATATATACGTTACATTACCGATCGTCGTCTTATTAGCCTGGGCCTTAAGGGGATAATGAAGGTAAAAAGGAATCCTCTACCCTGGGTAGAGAATATGATTAACGCACCGACCCACACCAATTTCTTTGAGAACCGTGCAACTGATTATGCAAAGGGCGCATTGAATGGTAGTTGGTCAGAAGTATGGGCTAAACAATGACAGAAAAGATCCCCCACATATGTTACGAATGTGATAGTGAATTTTACGTCTTTCCAATTTATGAGGAAAGTGAGATGGCAGATATTTCATTTTGCCCCTATTGCGGGTCAGAATTAGAATCGGTAGAAGAAGATGATCCTGAGATAGACGAGGAATATTTCGAAGATCCTGACGAGGAGTGATACATAGTCATCTAAAGGATGACTATGAGTATATTAGGAATTGATTTATCATTAACCTCTCCATCACTATGCATATTTGATAACAAAGGTACATTTGACATTAGTCGGTGTACCTTTTATTACTATACCAGTGTAAAGAAAACTATTACCAGTAACACCACGTTTAAGGGTGAGTTGTATCCAGAGTTTACATACCCTGAAGAACGCTACAACAACATCTCAAACTGGATACTAGATAAGGTAGTTAAACATAAAGTGGAGTGCGTATACATTGAGGGATACGCGTTTAACGCTGTGGGTAGGGTGTTTCAGATAGCTGAGAATACCGGAGTACTTAAATATAGACTCTGGACCAACAACCTCAATTGCATTACCGTCCCGCCTACTGTAATTAAGAAGTTTGCAACGGGCAAAGGTAATGCAAACAAGGAAGTAATGCAGGACAGCTTTATTTCAGAGACTGGCATTAATTTAAAAGATATCCTACAATTGACTGATAAGCAATGGAATCCATCTTCGGATATCATTGATAGTTATTATGTCTGTAAGTACGGAGTATCTGAAAATGGCAAAGAAAAGTAGTAGTGGAGTTCCTTACGTTATGCCGTCAGGCAAGCCTACATATAATTTCGTAAAAGATGCAATAAATATTAAAGTCTACTACAATAGCAAACTAGTAGAGATATTTCAGACTGCATCAGGTCATACCCAGCGTATGACTATGAATCATAACGATTACGAAAATTTTGAAAATAGACTTAAGAATAACGGATTTAAAGTGCTGGCGTTAGTATAATGGACAATACAGTAGGCTTCTACCCTTCCAATGGGAGTTCGATTCTCTCACGCCGGACCATATATCATGCAAGCATACCGTAAACAACCCACCTTTAATGTTAAGCAAAACGTATCCCTTTTTAACAAGATTACTAATGATACTTTCATTGGTGATATCGTTAACGAAGATGAGATCGAAGGTCGTCAATACTGGGTATTCTATTCCTACAATCGTCCCAATAGCCGCCTACTAATGGCTAAAGACTCACATACAATAACTAAAGCTAAGAAATAGTTGCTTTTAACTATGAACTGAGCTATTATCGAGACTGCCTATAGGCAAACATTTATTATGAAAGGTAAATTATGAACCAAAAATCTAAACTACGTAAGGCTTTCTTCGAAGGTCGTTCTTTGACTGCCAAGCAAATTACCGCCCAGTTCGGTATTGCTTCTCCTGGTAAAGTTGTTAGCCAACTTCGCCTTGAAGATGGCCTTCCAATCTACAACGACCGTAACGTTGATACCAAAGGTCGTGTAACCAACCAGTACCATATGGGTACTCCAAGCCGCAAGATCATTGCTGCTGGCTATCGTGCACAAGCAATGGGACTTGTTTAATTTAGCGTAAGCTAATATAATTAGGGGACTTCGGTCCCCTTTTTTATAGGATGTATATGGATGATAATATAAGACTTAAAGAGGCAGCCCCCCTGGATACTCCTGAGGGTCGTCAATGGTTAATTAATAGGCTCAAGGATGGGCCTGCTAGTATCTCGTTTATAAAGGTCGATGGGACAAAGCGCGTCATGCTTTGTACGCTACAGGAAGATGTGGTACCAGTGATTGAAAACAAGACGGATAAAGTAAAGGTAGCCAATACCGAGGTGTTGCCAGTATATGATCTCGAAGCAAAGGGGTGGAGATCTTTCCGCCTAGATAGTATATTAACGGTTACTTTTGATCTGTAATGAAAACTGGTATTACCTTTGGTGCTTTTGATCTATGTCACACCGGTCACGTTCTTATGTTTGCAGAATGTAAACAATTATGTGACTATCTAATAGTAGGATTGCAGGTTGATCCTAGTCTAGAACGTAAAGAAAAAAACAACCCAGTCCAATCATTATACGAACGATATGTACAACTTAACGCAATTAAATATATTGATGAAATCATTCCTTATGCTTATGAGCACGAAATTATTCAAATTCTGCAATCACGCAGTCTTAATGTTCGCTTTGTGGGTACTGATTACATTGACCGCGATTTTACTGGTAAAGACTGTTGCGTCAGCAGATCCATCGATCTATTCTTTAACAATAGAGATCATGGGTTCAGCACAACTGAATTGAGGAAAAGAATTGAAAGTTCTAATAACCGGAAGTAGAGGTTATATTGGCTCAGTATTGGCCAAGACCTTACAAGAACAGAATATAATTCCTTTTGGGATTGATCATGACGGTAGACCTAATGGGTCTGCTATTTACGGTATGTTCTCTATTGGATGTATTACTGATGATATTATCATTGAGTGCATAATGGATCAAGGTATAGATACAATCTTCCACCTTGCCGCCTATGCTGATGTCGGTGGTAGTGTAAAGCAGCCAGCCATGTACTATGAGAATAATACTGGTAAAACGTCTTTAATGCTGTTAAAGTTATTAGATAGAGGGTGGAGGGGTAAGATAGTTTTCTCTTCTACTGCTGCTGTATACAAAGAACAATCTATGCCAGTATACGAGGGTTGTGAGATAGGTTCTCCTAACCCGTACGGTAAGAGCAAGTATGCATGCGAACAATTACTTCACGACATCAGTGCTGCGTATGATATACCTGTAGCTATTTTTAGATACTTTAATGTTGCTGGTGCATGGGATGATGTCGGTGATCATATTGACGCCGGCCATATTATTTCAAGATTGTGTGATAGTACATATAATAAAAAACCATTTATGTTATATGGTACTAATAAGAACACCCCTGACGGTACGTGTATAAGAGACTATGTACATGTGAGAGACGTTAGCGATGCACACATACACGTAGCTAAATTCTTAGATCATGTGATTCCTGGTGTGTGGACATTTAACCTAGGCACAGGTAAAGGGCATTCAAATCTTGAGATCATTAAAGCATTTGAAAGATTTAGCGGTCATAAGCCAATTATCATTAACGTACCAGGACGTGCCGGTGACCCAGATCATTTAGTAGCCGGTACCGTTAAATTTGTTAATCAGACGAAGTATAGATATAATCATAGTAGTTTAGAGCAAATCATAACTACAGCATGGAATTATTATTGTAATAAAATGGAGTCACAAAATGGCATTTGATGAGAATGAGATTTCCGCTAAGTCCCAAGGCGGCACAGAGATGATGAAGCGTGGATTGGCCGAACGCCTTCCTAAAGAACTAACAGAAGACTTTCAGATCATTTGTTCGCGTGTTCGTGAAATAGAAGAAGAAAAGATTCGAGTATACTGGTTACATGATCTACCAGAAGACCCAGAAACCAACCACCTGACGGATGCAACAAGCCGGGATAGATTTCATAAGCACGTATTCTGCGGTCAATGGCAGTACTATCGTTACCAGCATATCATAGGGATGCCGTACGATGAGAACAGTACAGTTATTGAGACTGCTATTGAGCCAATGCCAAGTGTGGTTAAGTCAAAGGATGAGATTAGACTAATATATACTTCTACCCCCCAGCGTGGGCTGGCTTTATTGGTTCCTGTATTTGAAAAGCTAGCAGAAAAGTATGATAACATTTACCTAGATGTTTTCTCAAGCTTTAAGATCTACGGCTGGGATCATGCTGACAAACAATTTGAACCTATCTTCGAACGCTGCCGTAACCATCCACGCATTAACTATCATGCATTTGCAACTAATGATGTAGTGAGAGAGTCTTTACTCAAAGCCCACATTCATGCATACCCATCTATCTGGTTGGAATGTAACAGTCGTAGTGTTATTGAGGCTATGTCAGCTGGTGCGTTGTGTGTTCATCCCAACTACGGTGGACTTATTGATACCTCAGGGGGTATGAACTTTATGTACCAAGGTAATAGTGATCCACAAAAGCACGTCAATACATTCTACCAGGTTATGGAGAATGCTATAGAAACAGTCAATACCGAACAGCTTCAAACCTATCTGCAATTGGTTAAAATGTATGCCGATAACAGATACAACTGGGGTAAGGTTACCCAACAATGGGAAGACTTATTGGTAGGGCTTAAGAAGCAATATAGCACCGTTGATAGCCGTAAGTTAAAGGCATCTGGGCCTATCTTCTCCTACGATACAAACCGTCGATGATTCTAACTAGAACGCCCCTACGGGTTAGTCTCTTTGGTGGGGGTAGTGATATACCATCTTACTACGAGAGGGAACCCGGTAGGGTACTGTCATTTACTATTGACAAGTACATGTACATAGCCCTGTGCCGTACTGCCTTTAAGGGTGTGAAGGTGGTATACAATGAGATTGAACTAGCCGATTCAGTAAGCAGTATAAAGCATTCAAGAGTAAGGGAATGCTTACAGGAATTTGGCATATCATCACATGTTGAAATTAGTTCGTTTTGCGAGATACCAACCAAGGGTACAGGGCTGGGCTCATCATCAACGTTTACGGTTGGTTTAATAAATGCACTATCTAACTTATTAGGTCTACCTTTAGGTAAGTACGATATCGCCAATCTTGCATGTCTTATAGAGATAGAATCTTGTAAGGAGCCAATTGGTAAACAAGACCAGTTTGCTGCCGCATACGGTGGGTTAAATGTATTTGGGTTTCGTAAAGACGGGGTAACGATTCTTAAACCTGCAGTCTCGAATATTATTATAGAACGTCTTAATAACAATCTCATGATGTTTTACACTGGGTTAACAAGAAATACATCTGATATTCTAAGTGTGCAGGGTAAGAGTAAGACCAATGATTCATTGCTAAAGAGAATGGTCGGTATGACTATAGATGCAGAGATTGCACTCGAGGCAGGTGATCTAGATGATGTTGGTAGAATGTTAGATGAGGGGTGGCAATTAAAACGTCAACTAGCGTATAATGTATCTAATGACTTTATTGACATGCATTATAAGAGAGCAATACAGGCAGGAGCCCTTGGTGGTAAAATACTAGGAGCAGGTGGCGGGGGTTATTTACTATTCTATGTTCCACTAGATAAACAAGAAGCAGTAAGACAGGCATTAAGCAGTTTAGAAGAGTTTAAATTTAAATTTGAGGATACTGGTACAACAGTAGTATACAATGAAAGCAAGCGAGCACTTTAATGATTATGTTACTCAACTTATCGATGGGTTGGTTGAGTTAGATAAAAAGAATCTAGACCTAGCAGTAGATGAGTTAGTGGCAGCATATGCTAATGGTAAGAATGTATTTGTGTGTGGTAATGGAGGTTCCGCTGCTATAAGCGAACACTTTACCTGTGACCATTCTAAGGGAATATGTTCTGATACAGGCATGCTACCCCAGGTACAATCACTCTCATCAAACATGTCGCTGATAACAGCCATAGCAAATGATATTGGTTACGAAAAAGTATTCTCATACCAGCTTAACATGAAGGCAAATGAAGGTGATGTGTTGGTGGTAGTATCGAGTAGTGGTAATTCTCCAAATATTATTGACGCACTTAGATGTGCTAAGCTAAAGAAACTATATACCATTGCACTTGTAGGATTTGATGGTGGGCAGGCTTTGAATCTAGCAGACATTGTCCTGCATGTTAAGAACAATAATTATGGTGTAGTAGAAGATGCCCATCAGGCAATCATGCACATCATGGCCCAGTCAATCAGATTATCGTACCTAAATAGTAACACAATTAAACTATAACTTGC
>Ga0181349_1000467_pt1 | contig 17306 bp, 13 predicted proteins | sample Su13VDMM110SD_FD_130106 | JGI IMG/M metagenome (GOLD analysis project Ga0181349, IMG submission 130106) | Freshwater viral communities from Lake Michigan, USA - Su13.VD.MM110.S.D | ecosystem: Environmental > Aquatic > Freshwater > Lake | place: USA: Michigan | collected 2013-07-16 | reverse complement strand
TCAGATATTAATCGATGAACTAGTATTTTATATTCAACAAAACAATTTAAAAGCAGATTAACCAAATATTTATAATCATATGAAAAGTACAGATTTTAAAAAATTAATTAAAGAAGCCGTAAGAGAAGCAATTCAGGAAGAATTAAAGGATATTTTATTGGAAGCAGTAAAGTCATCTAAACAAATAGTTAGAGAATCATACACTCCTCCTACACAAAACCCAAAACCATCTTATGCTCCTCCTTCAATAGACTTTAGATCAAAATATGCTGAAGTACTAGGTGAAACAGCTTTAGGTTTTACTTCTAATGATGTTCAACAATCATTCCGACCACAAGTAAGTGATCCTATAAATGGTAGTTTAGGTGCTGGTGAATTAGGTATGGATCAAATTATGAATTTGTTAAATAGTAAATAATGCCATTTAATCCCCAACAGGTTAACCCACTTGATTTAAATCCGAATGTTGCGGTTGGGGTAAATTTACCTTTTAATGGTCCTTCTGTCTTTACTCCTAATTATTTAACAGCTCAAGCTGTCAAAAATAATTTAATAAACTATTTTTTAACCAATCCTGGAGAATACCCCTTAAACCCAACTTTTGGAGGAGGATTAAGAGCTTTTTTATTTGACCAAATAACCGAAGGAACATTAATAGGCCTAGAATCAAAAATAACTTCCAATATAGCTTCAGTATTTCCAAATATTACTATTAACTCATTAGAAATACTTCAAGATTCGGATAATAATACTTTGACAGTGCAATTAAAATATTCAATTGCCAATTCTAATGTAAACGATACTTTAACACTTCAACTCTAAAATGGCTACTATAAATAGAGATATAAGATATATTAACCGTGATTTTTCTGAATTTAGAGCACGATTAATAGAATATTCTAGAACATATTTTCCACAAACATATAATGACTTTTCTCCTGCTTCTCCGGGAATGATGTTTATGGAACAAGCTTCTTATGTTGGAGATGTTTTAAGTTTTTATTTAGACAATCAATTTCAAGAAACTTTTGTCCAATATGCTCAACAAACAAACAATGTATTTGAGTTAGCATATATGTTTGGATATAAACCTAAAACTACAGGAATAGCTCAAACATCAATAGATTTTTATCAACAACTACCTTCTAAATTAGTAAGTGGGAAGTATATTCCTGATTATGATTATGCTATAACTATTGGAGAAAATACTACTGTAACTTCTCAAAATGGGGCTTCATTTTTAATCCAAGATAAGATAGACTTTTCAGCTTCAAGTTCTCAAGATCCAACCGAAGTTACAATTTATCAGATTGCAGGTAATATTCCTCAATATTACTTATTAAAAAAGAGTAGAAATGCAATTTCTGCTACTATTAATACTACTACTTTTACATTTGGTACTCCTCAACCATTTCAAACAGTAAATATTCAATCTTCTAATATTGTAAAAATATTAGACATTACTGATTCTGATGGAAATAAATGGTATGAAGTAGATCATCTAGGACAAGAAATGGTTTTAGATACTATTAAAAATACTAATATAAATGATCCTAATGTAAATGGAGATACTCCTTATTTATTACGTTTAAGAAAAGTAGCTAGACGTTTTGCAACCCGTTTCACATCTTTATCAAATCTTCAACTTCAATTTGGAGCTGGAAGTCCATCAGATATAACAGAAGAAATTACTCCAAATGCAGATAATGTAGGAATTGGATTGCCATTTCAACAAGACAAATTAACTACAGCATATTCTCCCGTTAATTTTTTATATACTGGAACTTATGGTATATCACCTTCTAATACTGCATTAACAGTTAGATATTTAACTGGAGGTGGAGTTAATTCAAATGTTAGTGCTAATACATTAAATGGTTTAAGCCCAATTAATTCTAAGTTCAATCAGATTAACCTTAATGCTACAACAGCTAATTATATTTTTGGATCACTTTCAGCAAATAATCCAGATGCTGCTTCAGGTGGTAGAGGAGGAGATACATTAGAAGAAATCCGCCAAAACACTTTAGCACTTGTTGCATCTCAAAAACGATCAGTTACTGCAGATGATTACTTAATTCGTGCTTTAAGCATGCCTTCGGATTATGGTGCAGTTTCTAAAGCATTAATTGAACAACCTAAATTAACCGATAATCAAGTTTCAACTATTGAGACATTAAATTTGTATGTTTTATCTTTAAATGCTCAAGGTCAATTAGATTATGCTACTGAATCATTAAAAACTAATTTACGTACTTATCTTTCACAATATAGAATGATTGGAGATAATATTGAAATTAGAGATGCATATGTAATTAACATAGGAGTTGATTTTGAAATAATAGTATTACCTGAATATAACAATAATGAAGTACTATTAACATGCATTACCGCTTTTCAAAATTACTTTACTTTAGATAAATGGCAAATTAACCAACCAATATTAATAAGAGATTTATATGTTCTTTTAGACAAAATTAAAGGAGTACAAACAGTTAAATCTATTAGTATAACTAATAAAGCAGGAACCACCTTAGGATACTCTCAGTATGCTTACGATATTTCATCAGCTACTCAAAATCAAGTAATTTATCCTTCATTAGATCCTAGCATATTTGAAGTAAGATATCCAAATACTGATATTAAAGGTAAAGTAGTTCCTTTATAATCTTATATTTATAATAAAATATTTCAATGGCTGTTTACAAAATATTTCCAACTCAAGATACTACTCTATATTCTGCTTATCCAACAATGAATACTGGGTTAGATGCTATTTTAGAAGTTTCTAATAAATTAAATCTTGATGGAACTCCTGACATATCTAGATATATAGTCCAATTTAGTCAAAATGAAATAAACGATATTATTACTAATAAAGTTAGCAGCAGTCAATATAATATATACCTTAAAAATTTTATTGCTGAGGCTCAAGGGTTAAATCAAAATACTTCTTTAGAAATATTACCTTTAGCTCAATTTTGGAACAATGGTACCGGATATTATTTAGATAACCCTAAAGAAACAAATGGATCTTCTTGGGCATACTCAAATTTCTCAGGATCTGGAATATGGAGTATGAGTGGTTCTATTAATGGATTTTTCTATACAGGCTCATTTAATCCTATATATTCTTCTCAAGGAGGAGGAAATTTTTTTACAACTTTAAGTTTAAAAGTTACCGAATCTTTTGAATTACGTGATAATAAAGATATTGAAGTTAATGTAACTAATCCTGTCAATGCTTGGATTTCCGGGTCTATTCCAAATTATGGATTTATAGTTAAATTAACTGGTTCTCAAGAGTTTAACACTAGTCAATATGTTCAACCTCAATTTAAATATTATAGTGTTGATACAAATACAATATATCCTCCAACATTAGAATTTAGATGGAGAGATTATTCAACTATATTAACAGGTTCTGCTACAGGCAGTATTGTAAATACAGTTGATTTAAAAATGTCCTTATCTGAAAATCCAGGTACATTTTATCCAACTAGTAAAAATAGATTTTTTATAAATGTAAGTCCTTTATATCCTCCCAGAGTATATCAAACGTCTTCATTATTTACTAATTTATATTACTTACCAACTTCTTCATATTATGCAATAAAAGACTTGGCTACCAATGAATATGTTGTTAACTTTGATGACAATTATACTCAAATTAGTTCTAACACAAATGGAAATTATTTTGATGTTTATATGAGTGGACTTGAACCAGAAAGATATTATTCAATTTTAATTAAAACTAATATTAATGGTTCTACTAAGATTTTTGATGATAACTATTACTTTAAAGTTGTAAACGGATGAGTGAAAGTGTAAATTTAAATAAACAAGTATATGATAAAAGACAGTATACTAAAGTAATAGATACGTCTTTTAAACAATTAGGTGTTCAAACAATTCAAGAACAAATTGACCAACAACCCACAGTAGATGAATTTTTTAACATGTATAACGAATTATTTTATCAAATACCTGAACTAGGGACTACAAATTCACACGAATATTTAATTAAAAAAAGTAGTGAATATATTGCTTTCGACGCTAATCAAGATGAAATAATAGCGTTACAAAATGAAATAGCTCAATTAAGAACGGATTTACTTGATGCTCAAAAACAAGTTATAGAATTACAAACCGGAACAACACTTACCCAATAATGTCTGCAGAAATTACACAAATAGATGCACAAGATTTTATATTTCAAACTTATGAAGGTAATGACATTTCATTAATTTCTTCTACTGAAATAGATACTACTTTAACCTCAGGAAGTTATATTGAATTATTTGTATATGATTTAAATCAAAACATTCTAATCTCAGACTATAATTTCTCCCAATATACCATTTTAAATAATGGACAATCAGCAGGTACTAATAATTCTATTTCTCAAATAGAAATTGATCCTGAAAACATTCTTATAGATAATGGGTTTGATCAAGGAGAATATATTACATATTTTAACTTTTTTAATAAACAAATAGGTTCTGAACTTCAACAACTATACATTTCTGAAATATCTTCTGATAGAACTGAACTTAGGTTAGATAGTACATCTTTAACAGATGTTGATTTAGTTGAACAAACGAATAATTTTGTTCAACAAAGAGAAAACAGTCCATATTTTGTAGATTTTTATCTTAATTTTGGAGAAAATTTATTAACTTTAGCTAATAACGCCCAATTAGATACTACTGACCCTACTAATGTTTCTATTTTAATTAAACTATACGAACCACTCCCAGAACAGTTTGATTTAAATTCTCAACTATGGGTAGTAACTTCTTTAGATAATTCTTTAGCATATCAAGTAGTATTTGAAGATATTCCTATTATTATTACTGATACGATTAATATTAAAGGTCCTAACTTTAATTTAGATTTAAAAGATCAAATAAATAATTCTACAATAGCTTTAGATTATACTTCTTTAACTACTACTACATTAACTAGTTCTTTTAACCAATTAAGTAGTTTATTAGAAGAAAAAGAAATTGATATTAACATAGACTACACTGAATTTTCTAATTTTATTCATTTTAGTTCAGTACAAACTAGACTAGAAAATTTTTATTATAAAGTTAGCTTACTTGAAAATTATTCATCATCTATTGCTGTTTTAAACAATACCATAAATAATAATCCAAGTGCTAGTACTGCTATATATGAAGCATATATAAATAACATCATAACTAATTTTGATGGGTATGAATATTACTTATATTATTCAAGTGGTTCATTAGCTTGGCCTAAATCAACTTTACAACCTCCTTACCAACTGTACCCAACAGGTAGTACCCAAGTATTAAATTGGTTTGGTAGTGTTAATGAAACATCCCCTTTTTATGGAGGAATAATTCTATCAGCTTCTATACATGATGATCTTAATAAAGATTATTTATATTACGTAATACCTGAATATTTAAGAGATGATCCAAATAACAATCAATACAAACTATTTGTTGATATGGTGGGTCAATTCTATGATAACATTTGGGTTTATTATAAAGATGTTACTGAAAAATATAATGCCGACAATCGTTTAGAAAATGGTATTTCAAAAGATATAGTTGCTGATGCAATACGTGATTTTGGAATTAAACTATATCAAAATAATTTTTCAATGCAGGATTTATATACTGCATTTATAGGTTTAACTCCTGATGGTGGTTTATTCCCATTTCCAAATATTACAGGTTTACTTCCAACTCCAAGTGGATTCGAATATGTTGACACTTTAATATCTGCTTCTAACGATTATATGCCGTTAGATGATGTAAATAAATCGTTATATAAACGCATTTATCATAACTTGCCATACCTGCTTAAATCAAAAGGCACTTTACCTGGTCTGCGTACGTTAATAACTTCTTATGGTATCCCTGATACTGTATTAAGAATTAAAGAATATGGAGGTAAAGATAAAGTTAATGTAAATGATTGGGATTATTGGCAAGATACTTTTAATTATGCCTTTTATACAACAGGAAGCAATTCAATTATTTCTGATTGGAAATTAAATCCTAATTGGAATTCTCCTGATAGTGTCCCTTCAACATTAGCTTTTAGATTTAAAACAGAAGGTTTACCTACATCGTCTATTCCATATTCTCAAAGTTTATGGTATACTGATACTTATTCTTCTATTGTATTACAATATACAGGATCGGGATATGCTACTGGTTCTTATTCAGGTTCAATTATTGATCCATATTACCAATATGCTAATTTAGTTTTTTACCCTGACCCAACATCATTCCCTGGATCATCTGCTAGTATATATTTACCGTTTTTTGACGGTAGTTGGTGGTCTGTAATGGTAACTCGTAATGGAGATGATTTTAATTTATATGCAGGTAATAACATATATGAAGGTGGAGATAACGGAACCTTATTAGGATTTTATTCTTCTTCATCCATAAACGAAGATTCAACATTTTGGATTTTAGGTTCTACATCAACATTTGGTTCACAAAACCCATCCATTCCAGGAGGATTATATAATGCCTTTTCTGGTTCATTTCAAGAAATTAGATATTACAATACAGTAATAAGTGAGAGCGTATTTAAGGATTATATAATGAACCCTCATTCTATTGAAGGTAATTTTCTTAATTCTTCTCCAGATAATTTAGCTTTTAGAGCATCTTTAGGAGGAGAATTATATACTGGGTCTGTTTCTATACATCCAAAAGTTACTGGTTCTTGGGTTACAACAAGCTCATTTAATTTTAATAGTAATTTTATTTATAACATTACCCCAGCTACTTTTAATCCTAATACAGAATACTTTTTTATAGATCAACCACTTGCTGGTATTAAAAATGCAATTTCTGATAAAATTAGAATAGAAAATAATATTTTACCTTCTGGAAATACTTTATCTGCTTTTAAATCATTATCTCAAAATCTTGAAATAAGCCAAAGTTATACAGCAAATACTAATTTACTTGAAGTAGCATTTTCACCTCAAGATGAAATTAATGATGATATTGCTGATCAAATTGGATACTACAATATTGGAGAATATATAGGTGACCCAAGATTTAGATCATCTTCAGCTTTATCATACCCCGAATTAGATACTTTACGAAATGCTTATTTTGAAAAATATACTAAAAATTATGATTTAAACGATTATATTCGTTTAATTAAGTTTTTTGACAATTCACTATTTAAAATGATTAAAGACTTTGTACCTGCACGTACAAGTCTTGCTTCTGGTATTGTAATTAAACAACATTTACTAGAAAGAAACAGATATCCTGAACCTCAAGTAGATAATTATTCAACTATAGCATATACTACTAGTGGCTCCCAAAATAATATTCCATTTACTTTTCAAAATATTGTTGTTTCTGGAACATTAGCCCCCCAATGGAATGATTACCAACCAGGAACTGTAGAAAATTTTAGTGGAGGGCCTGCAGGAGTATTTAACCCATATAACAGTGTTTTAACTTCTCCTTATGGAGCAAACGGTACCGGACCTAATAACATATATTTTTTAACTCAAAGTTGGATCGAAAATACCCCAACTATTTCAGGATCTGTACTTGTATTACGTAGTACTCAAGATGAATTTTACAATGGTGAGTTTAGCGGTTCTGTCTTAACAGTAACTACTCAAAGTTTAGCTCAATCTTACCCATTACAGAATATATCTTTACCTTACCAACAAGTTCTTTATTTCCCAACTCTATCAGGCTCAATTTTTCCTTTAAATGAAATTGATGAAGCTATATTTTTTAATAATTTTATAAATCCTATAACATCTCCTCAAAATGGGGAAATGATGATTTTTATTGATTACGAAACATTTTCTGTTCCTTTTCCTGGATCTGAATTTGCTGCTACATATTTTAAAATAGCTAAAATAGATTCATTAGGAAATAATAATAGTACTGTTTTAGGACAACTTGATAAAATTTTAATTTATAATTCATCTACTTCACAATATACAGAATTTGATTTAGATATCCTTAATGAATATTCAAATTATTACCTATATAAAGTTAATCCCACAACATATGGAAATTTTCCATTTGTTGCAGCTGATAATAAAATTTTAAATTATACAGTTTCTGCTTCTAGTGCAGCAACTATTGCTCCTGGTCTTATTCCTCTTACATTTACCTCATATGGTAGTGTATCTGGAAATGCTTTAGGATATTTTAATAGCACTACAGGAATTCATACTTTAGGAAATACTCCAAATACTCCTTTGTCAATAACAGGATCTGTTTCTGTAGGTGGGTTAGGAGGAACAGGAACATTTAATTTAAATTTATTAAGACAAGGAAGTACTACTGCATTAGCAACAGTTAATGTTAGTACTGGTAATTCATATTCAATCTCCTCTTCTTATTATGGTTTACAAGGAGACCAAATATATTTAAATGGTAGCCTTTCTGGAGGTATTATTTCCTATTTTAGTGGTAGTTTATTACTCACTCAAAGTAGAAATGTAAATTCTCCAAGCAGTGTTTCTAATATTGTAGAACCATATATTACAGAACCTAATTATTATTACAGTAATTATAATCCTGTAATGAATAATGTTGATGAGGCTCGTTTAAATTCAATTTATGAGGATGTAGACTATTCAACTAATCTTTTAACTCCAGTCAACTTTGACTTGTTAATTAATGGAAGTGCCCTTAAAGCAGCAGTTCAAGATTCCAACTATTCTTCTAAACGTATTATTAACCCACGTTATAATGGTGTAAAATCAACTTCCCAAAATTTAAATGTTTGGACACCTGGTGATACTGGAACTTATGGTAAAAAACCAACTATAGATAGTTTAAAAAATATGGTTGCTTACTGTGATTCTATTTCAGGATGGCCTGCTGAAAGAATGAATGCATCTGCAGTTCATATTTTATACTTAATTAAATCTGATGGAACTGTTGTGATTCCAAATGTTTCTGAAAATTCATTATATGACAATAAAGGAACTTTTGAATCGGGTGAAAGATTAATTATTTCTCCAAAAACTGTTTCTGCTGGAAGTCCTCAACAATATAGAAATATTATTAGAGGTGGTACCCGTATTGAACCTATTTTATATACCCAATATGGTAGTGCACCAAATGCAACTTGGAATACTACAATAAGTTTTGAAGATACTATACCTTCTAACTTAGGAGTAGTAGGAAATTATACCGCTTTATATTCTAGAATAGGAGACCAAATTTTAAACTATTCAACCCCAGAAAAAGTTTTATTTAATGGAACAATTTTTGGTACTTCTATAGTTGGAAATTCATATAATATTCCATTAGGTGCTATTCAAGATGGTATAGACTTAATAATAGATGCTAATGTAAATTTAAGATTAGATAATCCTGCTACTAGTGGTGGTCCTAGAGCATTTGACGTGACATTATTTATTTATAAAAATTCATCAATAATCCATACTGATCAGTATACAACTTACAATGTTTACCCTAATTCTCAAGATACCGTTTTATACCTTACTAGCACTACCCTTCCAGCAGGAACATTTAATTCAGGAGATACTATTTCAATATATGTTCAAGTAGATAACTTTGAACAATATCCTGGAGGGATTAGAGTACGTGCTAATAATACTAAATTTAAAGTTTCTCAATACCCAATATCTACTTCCCCTGTAACTTCATCTGGAGTTAATTCAATTTGGGGGTGGCCAAATAAAACAACATATCCAAATGTTATAACATCTTCTCAATCAACATTAGTAAATTTATATGGAGATTCTAATGTTAAAATGAAAGACATAACTGGATCAGGATTTAATCCAATTACTTTACCTTGGTCAATAGAATATGCTGATGAATTTAGATTTGAAGGCAGAGAAGATTTTGTATATCAAGTAGGAAAAATATTTGGCCCTGCTGAAAGTGGCTCAGACCGTATTACCCAAACAGGATCTATTGAAGTACATTTTAATTATAATCTACCAGTTTCTGCTTCTTCCTCAGTATTCAATTTAGATCATTTTTCAATTAGACGATATATTGATGATGCTAGTTTAATTTTAATGGAAGGATATAGGCCTATAAATTCAAGTGGCCCATTTATTGTAAGACCTGAATATGTGGTACCTGAGCTAGACAAATCAATAGATCAATTTATTTTAGATCTTACGCAAAAAGGGTTGATTACCTAATATTTATTACATATAATACGACAATAATTAAAACATAATGGGATATTTAAATAACCAAGTCATAACAGTTGACGCAATTTTAACAAATAAAGGTAGAGAGCTTTTAGCAAAAAATGATGGTTCATTTCGTATTACGCAATTTGCTTTAGCTGATGATGAAATTGATTATACTTTATATAATCCAACTCATCCATCTGGATCCTCGTTTTATGGAGAAGCTATTCAAAATATGCCTTTACTAGAGGCATTTCCTATTGAAACTCAAATCATGAAGTATAAATTAGCTACTTTACCTCGTGGAACAGCTAAATTACCTGTACTTAATTTAGGATATTCAGCAATCTCCTTGAATCAAGGGGCTTCATTAGCTATTACTCCTCAAACATTAAACTATTTAGGAAATACCCAAGCATTTGAAACTAGTGGATACTCTGCTACTATTTCAGATGTAAGATTAATGAGTACATTTACAGGAGTAGGAATTAATACAACAGCTGCTGCTACTGCAAACGCTGCTGTTACTTCAACAACAACATTAGGGACAAATGTATCTGTAACAGTAATTGGATCTCAAATTAATTTAAGAGCAACTACTGTAAATACATTATTCGGTTCAAACACTCAATTATCTGCTACATTAACAGTTGTAGGTTTAGATAGTGGTGCTCGTTTAACAATCCCAGTTACAATTAATAAAACAAACGTTTAAAACATAAACAATGGCATTTAAAAGATTCGATCCTGAAGATTTTTTAGTAAGTAGTGATTCAATTACATCTACACTTTGGTCAACCGGAGCCCCAACATTAACTTCATTTAATACCTCATCTGTTCAAGCAGCAGGATCATCAGGGAACTATTATTTAAGTGTGTATCAAACAGCTTCAACCCTTCCTACAGCTCAAGTACAATTTGATATTGCTTATGGTGATGCTTTAGGAAGTGGTAGTGTATTATATAATCCAATTGTACCTAGTAATTCATATACTAAAACAATTTACGGGCAATATCGTTCAATGATTTTAGAAGATGAAAATTCTAGTTTTACTTTTGGGATAGGTAATAATATATATACTACTAATAATTTTTGGATTTTATCTATTGAGCGTGCTAATTATAAACAATCATTATTTCCTGGCTCTTTAAATTTACAACTTTCAGGATCTGGTGGTATTATTAAGTTAACAGATAATTCTCAAGATGTTCTTGTAAATACATTTCTTGGATCTACTAGAGTATTTCAATTAATCTCAGGTTCAAATGGCACTGCAGGAACTTTAGCAAACAGTGGATACGTTGCTGGATCAGGTTCGTATGGTTTAGTATTTCCTGACTTAGGGACTATTATGTTAAACCCGTCTGCAATTTCCCAATCTATTCAAGTTAATGCTAGTAGATCAAATAATTCAGATGGATTAAATAATCAACGTTTATTTAATGCTATTTCATTAGGTGCTTCATTTGCTTTAAATTCTGAAGAAACAATTACTTCCGATTATGTATTTGTTAGAGCACGTAACAGCGAATTCAACTACTCAGAAAATCCTTCATTTATTTCAGGTTCAACAGGTGAAGTAATTTATAGCAATTTTATAAACCAACCCCAAGTTTATCTTACTACTGTTGGAATGTATAATGATAGTAATGATTTATTGGCTGTAGCCAAAATGTCAAGACCATTATTAAAAGACTTTACAAAAGAAGCTCTTATTAGAGTAAAACTAGATTTCTAAGAATGAATGAGTATATTCAAACCATTTATAACCTCGGACGTTATCGTTTCACCCTTTAAGGTAAATAAATCGTTTACTTTTAAAGGTAATGAACTTACTGGCTCAAATGTAGAAATTGATAGATATATTGGAACAAATATTACTTCATCTCTTTGGACTTCAGGTTCATATCCAACAGGATTTATTAATACACAAGATCAAATTTTAATATATCGTTCAATTAGAGAACTTTATTATTCAAATTATCTTTTTGGTTCTAATGGTTCCCCAGTAAATACAGCATCATTTAATATTGATGGTACTATAACAGGCCCGGCATATGAACCCAGCTATTATAATTATCTTTCTACAACTTTAAATCCTAATCGATATTTTCCTACTGGATCAGGAGAAAAAATTGGTGTAATTTCAATTCCTTCAAATTTATTTGGAGAATATTTAAAACCAGGTACTGTAAGAATTTCAAACGGAACTACTACTTTTACAGACGATGGAGAAGGAAATATGATTTCTGGTTCGTTAAAATATGGAGACGTAATTTACGAGCATGGAGTGATTATTTTAACCTCAAACGGTATTTCTGGATCTTTTGGATACGGAGCTGGAGTTTATGGTTCTACTATATATGGTTTATCTTTAATTGACTATATATCTAGTTTTACAACAGGTTCAAATATTACATGTTCATTTGAAAGTACAGTTACACTATATGAATCACAATATAAATGTACTATTAGAGAAAATGAATTTAATTTTACTCAAAATCCAACTGCTGTTTCTGGTAGTATGAATAGTGGAATAATATATGATTTTGCAACAGGTTCATATTTTTCACCTTATATAACAACAGTAGGACTTTATAACAATAATTACGAATTAATAGCAGTAGGAAAACTTGCACAACCCCTCCCTACTTCAGCAGTTACTGACACAACTATACTAATTAATTTAGATTTATAATATATTTATAATCATGGCTAATACACTAAAAAAAATATTTGTTCCAGGTTTAGACCAAGTAGCTCAAACATATACTATTGAATCTTGGCATATCTCCCAATCAGTTGATGCTTTAACAGGAATTGAAGCATATAATATTACTATTTCTGGTTCATTAGTTTTAACAGGTTCTTTAGCTATTCAAGGATTAACAAATCCATCATTAGCAAATGTATTAACTATTGATACAACAACAGGACAAATATATTATACTTCTTCAACTGCTATAGCCCCTATAAATAATTATATTAGTAGTACTGTAACAAATTCATATACTTCAAGTACAGTAAACAATAATTATGGCACCAGCAGTATTATAAATAATTATACAGCTAGTACAGTAAATAACCCTGGAGGATCTGATACTCAGATACAATATAATAGTGGTAGTGCTTTTGGGGCATCATCTAAATTTGTATACAATTATACTGTTGAAAGTTTAGCTCAAGGAAATAATGTTTTAGCTAGTGGAAACTATTCTCATGCTCAAGGTAGTAGTACAACTGCTTCTGTTAATTCTTCTCATTCCGAAGGGATTCTTACAAAAGCCAACGGAATAGGATCTCATGCTGAAGGATCTTCATCAATTTCTACTGGGGACTTTTCACATGCTGAAGGTGAAGAAACAAAAGCTCAAGGTACAGCTGCTCATACTGAAGGGTTTAATACCTTAGCTTTTGGAGATTATTCACATGCTGAAGGTATTTCAACTTCAGCTTCTAATGATTATGCTCATTCTGAAGGAGATAATACTGTAGCATCTGGAATCGGTTCTCATGCTGAAGGTGTTCAAACAAGAGCTTTAGGCAATTGGTCACATGCTGAAGGATATCAAACAGTAGCTTCAGGACAAGCATCTCATGCTGAAGGTAGACAAAATTTAGCATCTGGTGATTACTCTCATGCCCAAGGATTCCAAAATACTTCTTCAGGAAATTATTCATTTACCGCAGGATTACAAAATAAAGCTACAAATACTTATACATTTGCTGCAGGATTACAAAACATAGTTAGTGGAAATGCATCTGCTGCTTTTGGATATTTAAATAATGTAAGTGGGCAAAGTGCTTTTTCTATAGGATCTAATAATTCAGCTTCAGGACAATATAGTTTTTCAAGTGGTCAACTTACAAAAGCTCAAGGAATAGGTTCTTTTACTACAGGGTTTCGTACATCAGCTAGCGGAGATTATCAAACTGTTGTTGGAACCTTTAATGAATTAAACACCTCTCCTAATGCATTTATTATAGGAGGAGGAACCTCATTAGGAGTAGGAGCTAAAACATTAGTATTTGCTTCAGGCTCACAATTTCAACTTTCAGGAAGTTTTGCTCCACAATACAGAAATTTAGGAAATATTCAGGTTGCTTCTGGGTCATCAGGAGTAGCTGTTACTAATAGAGATTATAATATTGGATTTAATGCTTCAAATGTTACTGTTGTTGGACAAGTTAACCGAATTCAACTTCCCTCAAATGTTCCTGAAGGAACAGTAATATATTTACAACGAGTAGGAGGCCAAACCTCTGCTTTTAATTCTGCTAGTATTATCCAAATCTCAGGATCTTCAGGACATTTAATTAATGGTAGTGCAGGATATGAGTTCCCAACAACTATTTATGTTAGAAGAATGTTTGTATTTTCTGGTGCTACTACTGGTTGGTATGCTGAAGGAACATCTTTTAACTAAAATTTATATCCAATAGTTTAATCTAAAAAATATGAATTGGTTATATAAAAAACAAGAAATTGAAGATCTCTCCCATTTCCCAAACAATACTTACGGATTTATTTACAAAATAACCCATATACCTTCAGGCAAATCTTATATTGGTAAAAAAGTACTTTACCACAATAAAAAAGCAAAATTAACTAAAAAAGATCTTGTTTTATATGAAGGTGTAGTTGGTAGAAGACCATCATACAAACTTGCAATAGCGGAATCTGATTGGAAAAAATATTGGGGATCAAATAAAACATTACTTGAACTGTTAAAAACAGAACCAAAAGAAAATTTCAAACGTGAGGTTTTAATTACATGTCCAAATAAAAAACTTTTAACATACTATGAAACACAAACTTTGTTTGTTTATAGAGTGTTAGAGGAACCTGATTTATATTTTAACGACAATATTTTAGGTAAATTTTTTAGGAAAGACTTTGATATCTAAAAGATAGGTCATATCTTCCATTTATGGTAAATGAGTTATTAGTTAACCTGGTAAATTCTGTTTTAGGAGCAGGAAAACGTACCACTAGAGGAAATCAATCCTATACCTGTCCCTTTTGTCATCACCATAAACCAAAACTAGAAGTTAATTTTACCGAAAACAAAGAAGGAGTAAATCAATGGGCTTGTTGGGTATGTGGTAAAAAAGGTAAAACTATTAGAAGCTTATTTAAACAAATCCAAGTTGACGCCTCTTACTTTCAGGAATTAAGTAAACTTGTAAAAAATGTTTCTGTAGAAGATATAGGAGATGTAAAACAAACTTTACTTGAACTACCAAAGGAATTTAAAACCTTTATCAACAATAAAGATATTGTAGCAAAACATGCTCTAGCATATCTCAAAAAACGAAATGTATCTAAACACGATATTTTAAAATACAATATAGGATATTGTGATTCAGGCCAATATAATAATATGGTTGTTATTCCATCATATGATAACAACGGTAGATTAAATTATTTTACCGCGAGATCATTTGAGAAAAATCCTTACATCAAGTACCGCAATCCTGAAACGTCTCGCGATATTATACCGTTTGAATTGTTTATTAACTGGGACTTACCTATTATATTGTGTGAAGGTCCGTTTGATGCAATGGCTATAAAACGTAATGTTGTACCATTATTTGGTAAAAACATTCAATCAAATTTAATGAAAAAAATAGTTACTTCCAAAGTACAAAAAATATACATTGCATTAGACAACGATGCTATTTCAAAAGCCCTTGGATTCTGTGAACAGCTTTTAGACATTGGTAAGGAAGTTTATTTGGTAGAACTCCAAGGAAAAGATCCTAGTGATATGGGTTTTGAAAACTTCACTAAATTAGTACAAACAGTTTTTCCATTAACACAATATAAACTAATGGAGAAAAAATTATCTATAATATGAAAAAACGTAACATTAAACACGTTAACAATCGTATTCTTGAAATCTCAGAAGACCATAAACAAATTACTCTTCCAGACTCTAGATACTACAGACGAAATGGAGAGTATTATCCATCAATTACACATGTTTTAAGCTTTTACCCAAAAGGAAAACATTTTGAAGAATGGTTAAAAAACATGGGACGCTCAGCTGACTATATTGTTAGAAAAGCAGCTGAAGATGGAACCCAAGTTCATGAAATGATTGAAGAATATTTAGAAGGTAAAGAAATGAACTTTCTAAACGAATGGGGCAATCCACAATACAATCCTGATATTTGGCAAATGTTTTTACGTTTTGTTGATTTCTGGGAAACCCATAAACCTGAATTAATTGATCAAGAAATTCATCTCTATTCAGATAAACTTAAAGTAGCAGGTACTACAGATTTAGTTTGTAAAATTGATAATGATTTATGGATTATTGATCATAAAACATCAAACCATATTCAAACAACTTATGAATTACAAGCAGCAGTTTATGCTCATTGTTATGAAGAATGTTTTGGTGTTAAACCTGATAAAACTGGTATCTTATGGTTAAAATCTTCTAAACGTAAAGGTTCAAAAGATAAAATGCAAGGTAAAGGATGGGAAATGATTTTACCATCTCGCACACAAGAAGAAAATATTGAAATTTTTAAAACAGTAAAACGTTTATTTGATTTAGAAAACCCAAATGAAGCGCCCGTATTTACTGAATTTAAAACGAGCGTTAAGAAAGAAATATAATATGTATAAGTATGATAAGTTTAGTTCAATTGTTGAAGGAAATGAAAGATAGTCCTAAAGCTATATTTTTAGCTGGCCCTGCAGGAAGCGGAAAATCTTACATATCCTCCCAACTTATCCCTAACACATTCACAGTTATCAATTCAGATGATACTTACGAAGAGTTATTAAAAGCAAGTGGAATTGGATTAAAACAAAAGGATTTTACTCCCGATCAATTATCCCAAGCATCTAAACTACAAGCTCAAGCTAGAAAAGTTACTCAAGACAAATTTGAAAAACTAATTGCAAATAAAGACCACGTTATTTTAGATGGCACTGGTGGTGCTTTAGCACCTCTTACTAAGAAAAAACAACAACTAGAAGATTTAGGGTATGAAACGTTGATGTTAATGATCTATGTTTCTCCCTTAGTTTCACTTGAACGTAATCAACAACGTGACCGAAGTTTAATGCCTGGAATTGTATTAAGAAATTGGAAAGATGTAAATAAAAATATTGAAATGTAT
>Ga0181349_1000466_pt1 | contig 17317 bp, 20 predicted proteins | sample Su13VDMM110SD_FD_130106 | JGI IMG/M metagenome (GOLD analysis project Ga0181349, IMG submission 130106) | Freshwater viral communities from Lake Michigan, USA - Su13.VD.MM110.S.D | ecosystem: Environmental > Aquatic > Freshwater > Lake | place: USA: Michigan | collected 2013-07-16 | reverse complement strand
CAAAATAAGTAATCAAAATTACCCGCAAATATTTAGTCTAAATTTTTTGTAAATTTGGAATAAATTTAATCCAGTTTTTTAAAATGTGTTGGTGTCGTCCCTCCCCAAGTTTGACATCAACCCTTTTACATAACTAAAACTATTTGGTCTTGTCTTCTTGCTCTTGATAAAGCCGTATATAATAAATTTTCATCAAATAAACTATCTACAATAATTATTATTTTATTATCATGATTTAAGTCTAATCCTTGAAACGAATGAATAGTCTTAAATAATTTACATTCATAATTATTATGTGATGGTAATTCTTCTAATTGTTGTCCCCTCATTTGGTTTTTTTCTTTAATTGTTTTCTTGATGAAATATTGTGGTGTTGTTCCTTTTTCAATAAAATAATTTGTGAGTTCATTTTCTCTTTTAAAATCATCTCTAGCACAAATTCCAATATCTTCATCATTAAATATAACATCTTCTATCTTCATAAAATTATTAGCAAATACTTCTTTTACACATTCTAATATTTTTTGTATATGATATTGCTTTGAGATTGTTTTTTCTTTTCTCATCACATCTCGTAATAGATTTAATTTACTATTTAAATTTTCATCAAATCTAAATGTTTTTGTATATTTAATATATTGCATATCATATTCACTTGGCTTAATAACTTTTTTTGTAACTGATGCTTGATAATAAAACCCATCTTCATCAACATCTCCAAGAATAAATATAAATGAGTGTGGATATTCTGCTATGATTTGTTCTATATCTTTATAATTTAATAATGTAGCTTCATCAATAATAATATGTTTTAAATTTTTATCAGTTGTTTTTTCACATTTAAAGTTTTCAGTTCCTCCTGTTAATTGTGGAATAGAGTGTCCATGCAATCCTTTATATTCCATCTTTCCTTGTATTAAATTCCAACACATAGTTGTATAACATGTTGTATTCAAATCTAAATTATTTAAACAACTATATGTTTTACCTGAACCTCCTGCACCTCCCAAAAATACTACTCTATTTGTAATATATTCTCCTGTTTGTGTAAATGGTTTTTTAAAGTTTAAATTCTTTGTATATGCGGAAATAATATATTTTCTATAATAACCTCTATTATTATATTCTCCTTCATCTAACCATTCTTCATCTCCATCATTATCTTCTTCCTCAAAAGATGTATGCTTTAATAAGCCTTCAATTTTACAATCTTTGTTATCAAAAATCTTTTTATGTTCGTAAATAAAAGAATAATCTTTTTTATAAACAATACTATCTAATTTTACACCAAATACATAATCTAAATCCATATCTAAAAGTTGTTCTAAAATTAAAGTTTGTGTATATGCGTGTATAGCATAAGCAATATGAGTATAACATTTAACTTTTTTATTTGTGTATTGTAGCTTAATAATATTTCCATCTTTATACATCGTTAAATTTTCATCATTTATAGTATCAAAATACTTTTTATCGCATTTTAAAGGTTTCACTTTTATATCAATAACAGAATTTTCAGCTAACATTAAACCGTACGCTTTGCAATAATGTTTTAATCCATCTTCTTTATTTAAGAATTCTTCAGTAAAAGGAATATCAACTGATGGACTATATGACGCATTTAAGAATTGTATTTCAACATCATTATATAATAATAACTGAACCATAGATGTAAATAAATAATGAATAGAACCATTTGTTAATCCTAAACGCTCATCTAATTTACTATCAATAATTTTAATTTCATAAAATCCAATTAAACCATTTTCAGTTATTTTTTCAAAATCAAATGTTTCATCGCAAGATACATTTAAAAACGAACCTGATGGAACACCTTGATAATGTTTATTCATACTTTTATTAGAATAATTATAATATGCTTTTTTCAAATCAATCTCTTTATATAATGAGTTGTCTTTTTCAAAGGCATTAAAGAATGTATGTAACTTGTAATCATATCTTGAAACCATGTTATACTCATCTGTATCTTTATAAATAAAGTAATTATCATAACCATTCTCTTTTTTCCATTCTTTATAAATAACTTGGAATTGACTATCTATTTGTTTATATGTTTTATCTAATGTAATAAGAGTTCCATATTTATCAACATAAAATGGTAACTTTTGTTTTAGTAATTTCATTTGTTCTTTTGTTACTTCTTCAACTTCATTATAATTATGAGCTAGTATATCCAAATGATTATATTTAGTATTCATGAATTCTATGTTAAAACGATTAAATGTATTTTCGTTTAATTTTTTATCTTTTCCATTAATTAGATTTTTAATAGTTACTGATGCATTACAAAAAGGGGCTAATTCGGTTTCAATTGTTTCATCAGTATATTCTTTAGCTAGTGTATCTTTATTTTTAATTAATTTATTGTAAATTGCTTTTGCGTTTCTATTTTTTTCACCTAAAGTTTCAAAATAACTAACTGCTCCATCATAAACGCAAGTTCCAATATTGTTATCTCTGTAAGTTTGTTTTGTATTTTTTTTAGTTTCAATAGGTTTAAATGCTTTTGTAATAATTTTTGTATATCCATTTGGATAATATCCAAATAATACTCTTGGTTTCCATTCACTATCACTTCCTTTAAATGTCATTCCCAAATTAATTTTTTCTATAAATTCTTTATTAATAGTTTTTGTATCAAACTTCATACTTAAAAAACTAATTATTTCAACCCCATAATAAAATATATTATCAATTACTTTTCCATTATTACTATGAAATGTTATTTCTTGTTTAAATAATGCGTTTGGTGTTTTAACTTTTCTTTTCATATTATTTAATTCAATAGCATTAATCTTATAATCAATACCTTTAGTTTCATAATCATTTTCAATTCTAACTTCATTACTATATAATATATCGTATGATTTTTGTTGTTTCTTTTCTTTGGCTTTAAGTTCTTTTTCATTATTATTTATTGTCTCTATAACTGAGTTATAATTATCTAATAACCACTCTTCAATTTCCTTACGACTTTGCGTTGGATTTTCTTTTTGTATCGCTTTTACTGACTTATAATCAGTTACACTTAAAAGTGTCTTAATATTTCCTTTGGCGGACTTCAAGGTTCTCATTCTATATATACTACTAAATATTATATTTAAATCAATTTTAAAATATAATATATATTACTAAATTAATATATTCCTAAATGTTTTTGATATTTTTTGATAGTTTCCATAATCTTTATAGTTTTTTATTTCTGCTTTTTTTCTCATAATTGACTTTTGTTTTTCATTATATAGTATTGAATTTTTTCTATATTCATTATGATGTTTTAAATACTCTTCTTTATTATTTTCACGCCATTTATAAGTTGCTTTTTTTTGAGCTTCAGTATACATTCTTAATTATATATATTACTAAATATTTAAATCTGTTGTAGTATATATATTATAAAATGATGAGAAGTGCGACATCTAGCGATTTACAAGCAAAGCAACTGTCGGGTGAAACCCTTACCGAATGGATTAAAAACCCACAGCATTTAGGAAGTGTTTATATCAAACCAAGTGTAAATAAAAGGTCTTGTTATGATACATGTTATATATATTTTCATTACTTTTTTTGCTGTAAATATGTAGATAATTTATAATATAAAAGCAATAATTAAAGTTACAAGTATTTTACTTATTCCAAATTTTGCTGCTAAAATACTAATTACAATATCAACTGGATTAGTTGTTATTATAGAATAAATTAACGCACCATTCGTGATATGGAAATAATCAAATAACTTATTTATTAATGTATCCCTAGCTATATCTCTAAATTTATAACTAAGGTTCTTCACTTTTTTGTGTAACCGAAGCATTCTTTAACACCAACACAAAATAATTTCCACCTTGAAACAGATTTTATATTCTTATTATTCCACAAGAATTCAATATTAGATTCTACATTTGCTTTTTCAACCGCATTCAAAGTAAATAACTGATTAAGTATTTCAACTACTAATACTTTCTTATCTATCTTGTATTTTTTTTTGTTAACTAAATGTTCTACAAGATTACAAACAAGTAATAGAAATTCATTATTTAATCTATATGTAGCTATAGTAATTCCAAGTTCATTTACTCTTGCAATAATCTTGTTTTTAATTTCAGTTCGTTTAACATCAAATGCTAAATCGTTATTCACGCTTACAAGTTCTAAACCTGACATTATATATTAACTTTAGAAAACTTTTTTAAAAGTATATATAAATGAACGAATTAAATGAACCTATTGAGATACCAAAAGATGATATTACCATGTTTAATGTATATCCAAATTTTAACATCACAAAACGCATAGTGAAAGCTAAAATAGGTGTAATGGAATACATACCATTTACAAGTGCTAAAATATCTGTCTTATTATATGATGATAATTATTGTGTAGTAGATTCAAGAATATATTTACTTGAAAATCCGGATTTTGGATCATGGGGAACAGACGATAAGTTTTTGATTAATTGGGTAAAAACTAAATTATAATACATACCAACCGTAATTTGTTCCACCGTCGCTTAAACACACAAATTCTATAAAATATGCTCCGCTTGCCATAGTAACTGATGCGACCGCTGTTACTGAATTTAAGTCAAACAATACCGTACCTGTAGAACAATTAAAGGTTATTACTGTTGTTGTTGTTGCTCCTAATACTCGGCGGAATTTTATATTTGTTCCAACTCTTGCAGCTATTGCTGTAGGCAAGCCAATAGTGAATGCTGTTCCTCCATTTTTTATTCCATAAAACGGATAAAATAACGTGTTAGGTAATGTTGTTGCTACCGTAATAACAGTTCCTGCCTGATTTACATATTCATTATTTGTTAATAAATTTCCGCCAATTTGGACTGTTTGGCTCGTATTGCCAATTATTATAGTATTTGCTGTGCTATTTGATATACCATAACCAATTATGCCACAATTATTTCCTGAAATTGTATTACCTTGACCCAGAATAATACTATTTGTGTTTCCATCTGCTATAGAATTTCCTTGCCCTATTATTGTGGCATTTGGTATGCTCGTTTGTGTAGTGCAACTATTCGCACCAACGATTGTAACATTTGAACCTGTATTCGCTGCTCCCGCAGAGTAACCAAAATAAGAACAATAATTGCCGATATCATGACCTGTGCCTGCGTTTGAGCCTGCCGCAGTATTGTAACTACCCGCAGCATTATTCTGCAAGGTTGATGTTCCAAATGCTGAATTATGGTTTCCCGTCGTCGTCGTTGTTATTTGAGTATCTCCTGCTAAATATCCAAAAAATGATAATGCCCGTGCGATTGTTGGTGTCCGTGTAGAGCAATCTTCTAGTGCTAATGCTGGTAATTTATTTGCTGTAACTTTATTTAAAAATGATAATTGTGTTGGTGTTACCGTTAATGAGTTTGCTGTTATATTACCATTTAATGTCAGGGTTTTTGATACAGGTATATTCAAAGAACCAATAAAAGATAAAGCCGTTATATTTCCAACATTATCTATGACAGTAGTGGGAGTTGCATAATCTACAGTATTACTAGTAGTTGAATAAAAATAAAATCCACCTGACCCTGACCCATACATATTTACAAAATCAGTCTCACCAAATCCTATTTTTCCGTCCCACAACATCGTAGAAGTATTTGTATTAACAGTTGCAGTAACAGTAGTTCCAGACACTCGTGTTATTCCAATAGCTCCTGTGTATATATTTCGTCCTCCACTGTCATTACCAGATATTACAACTGCATCTAATGTTGGAATTGTTGGAGTAGTCCAAGTAGGAATACCTGAACCAGCTCCACTAGTTAAAACTTGACCTGCTGAACCATTTGTTAAAAAACTGGTAGTATTTGGAGCAGATTGATATGGAATGTTATAGGTTGAACCTCCAGCGATATTTGTAGCAGAAGTAACCGCACCATTTACCGCACTCGCTGGGATTTGATTAGAAGTAACTAGACTCAAAAAGGACAATTGTGTTGGTGTTACCGTTAATGAGTTTGCTGATATATTGCCCAATAATGTTAAAGTTTTTGATACAGGTATATTCAAAGAACCAATAAAAGATAAAGCCGTTATATTTCCAACATTATCTATGACAGTAGTGGGAGTGGTATAATCAACCGTATTACTAGTAGTTGAATAAAAATAAAATCCACCATTTCCACTCCCATACATATTTACAAAATCAGTCTCACCAAATCCTATTTTTCCGTCCCACAACATCGTAGAAGTATTTGTATTAACAGTTGCAGTAACAGTAGTTCCAGGCACTCGTGTTATTCCAATAGCTCCTGTGTATATATTTCGTCCTCCGCTATTATTACCAGATATTACAACTGCTTCTAATGTTGGAATTGATGGAGTAGTCCAAGTAGGAATACCTGTACCAGCTCCACTTGTTAAAACTTGACCTGCTGAACCATTTGTTAAAAAACTTGTTGCTCCAACTCCTGATTGATATGGAATATTATAGATAGAACCTCCCGCTAGATTTGTGGCAGAAGTAACCGTACCATTTACCGCACTCGCAGGGATTTGATTAGAAGTTACTTGATTTAAAAATGATAATTGTATTGCTGTTACCGTTAATGCGTTTGCCGAAATATTGCCCAATAAAGTTAAAACAGTTCCTACAGGTATATTCAATCCTCCCATTGGATATGTAATCTCTGTTGCCGTCCCTAAAATGATTTGATTATTTCCAGTAATACGACTATTATAACCAAGACATGTAGAGTTAGAATAATTACCAGCTACACTTACATCTGTATTTGACCCAAAAAACGAACAATTTGTCATTACGTTTGATGCCCCTGTTTGAGTATTACAAACTGACTGACCAAAGAAGCAATTGTTATTTGTTGCTGTATTGGTTGCTAAATTAAAATTATTGTAACCACAACTTGTATTATTTGCACTACGACAAATTTTAAAAGACTCATTCCCAAAAACACTATTGCCTTGTATTGTGCTGGACACTCCAGTAGCGGTTGACATTATATTGTGACCGTAAAGAGCGTTGTATTGTATATTCGTGCTCGCTGCTCTACCATTCAAGACTTGATAACCCATCGCAATATTATATTGATGTGACCCAGTTGGAATTGTGAGTAACATCCCAGCGTCGTGACCAAGAAAGTAATTTTGTAGAGAAGATGAACCTGTAGATACTAAACCGTTAAATCCTCTTAATGCTCTATAACCAATCGCAATAATGCCTGTGTTTGCTCCTGCGTAACTTGTGCTGAAAGAAACTGGACCGACATTTTGGCACGCTTCTACTCCAATCGCCATCACATCTAATAAATGAACCCCATTTAAAGCACTTGCGTTTCCAATCGCTATTACTCGTCCTCCTGTAGATGTTGAACTGTTTCCATAACCGCTGTCGCATAGTAATGTTGTTGATGGAGCAAATCTATTATACAATTCTAAACCACCAAATAACAGGGTTTTCCCATAATTTATGGTGTTTCCACTATTGAAAATATTGGTTGTGTTTATTCCATTATATTCGAGTAATTGATGATTTGTAATACCTCCATCACTAACATTTACACCAATACACTTGTGGATTTCAATACCATACAAATCAAATATTCTATTACCTGTTGTTGTTGTGCTTCCAATAAAACTTAATTGAATAGGAGAAACAATACTTGTAACTCTAAACCGCATTTTTTGTAAGCACCAAACCGACTCGGTAAAAATTGCCGTTTGAGTTGTTCCTGCTATACTTGCTACTAGTGTTTCTGTTGCTCCTGAATAAGAATTAATATGACCTAATGCGTAATACGTTAAAATATAGTCTCCAGTTTGAGTAAATGTTATATTTTGCGAAACTGTTATTGATGCTGTCCCTGCATTAAAATAGTATGCCAAATATTGAGTTTGTGCTGATATTGGAAATACGCCCCTTGACGAGTTAAAAGATGTTCCACCTCTACAATGAACCAGTCGTGATGTTGCTGATACACCAGAAAAAGTCCAATCTGTAAGAGTAGCCACAAAAGTAGTTGAAGGATTCGCACGGACTGGAGTTTGAAAATATTGGTTGAGAATTGTTGGTGCTATTTGAGTTCCGTTTGCTTGAAAAGTCCCAACTGTGAGCTGGGTTTGTGTTGAGTCTATAGTAATACCACTTTGACGGCAGACCTCTTTTGTAGTCGCATTATAAGTAACCATTTGGTTCGCTGTATCAGTAGTACTATTCGCAATTGGATTTATAAATAAGGCATTTGATTTAGTATTGTTTAATGGTGCACTTATCCCTGCATTTATAATAATACTACCCGTTCCACTTCCAGAATTACCTGAAGTTCCTGCACCAGCGTTTGAACCGATACAAATTGAACCAGATGCCTGATTGTAGCAACCAGCGAAATTCCCTATGGCGACACATTGATTAGCTTGATTTTCGTAACCCGCCGAATTTCCAAATGCCATACTCCCTTGTTCTTGATTTATTGAACCAGCATACGAACCTAGTGCAAGAGTATCTATTGCCTGATTTGTAATACCTGCCTCCGCCCCTATAGCGACTTTAGATTCAAAAAACCCAACAGTTGAATTAAATGATGAGTCTATTTTTATCGTATTTGCGAGATTCATGTTGCCAGTATTTGGATTAATTGAAAATGGTGTAGTTGTTTTATCAATAAAGGCGGATTGAGATGTTCCAAAGTTATCAGTAAATACAGGATAATAAGTTGCATTTGTTTCATTATTAGTCACCTTTATATTTTCCGCTTTTAGATCCACATATGTTTTATTTACAACCTCGTAACCTGTAGTAGGTGTATTATAAGAAAATGCTTTATTCATGTGTGTATCTTGCTCCAAATAAGTTTTACCTTTATTATACAAAGAAACAAGTTGTGTGCCTCCTGTATTTGATACGAAAATATCGTTAACTAATGGTATTTCTAACGAACCGTTAAGTGTTAAATCTCCAGTTGTTAATGAATTTGTTGTTATATCATTAGAAATTATAGTTCCATTTTCAATTGTAGTCCCTGCACCGTCTGAAATTGAAATAATTCCATTCATACTTTTAGCATATATGGCTTGATTTTGTAATGATTGAGACATTTATATACTTGATATATCGTGTTATTTTATTTTTTTTATTTTCTTTATATATAATATCAACATGTCTAAATCTAAAAAAGAACTTCTCAGACAGCTCCTAGAATTAGAAGACGAAGATGTAGGAACTCTAGGAAATAATGATGCTGACAAAATAGATGAACCAGTTTTAAATAATGAGACTGAAGATGCTGTAGAAGTTGTAGAGAAACCAAAAAAGAAATTAACAGAAAAGCAATTAGAGGCGTTAAAAAAAGGACAAGAAAAACGAAACGATAATCGTGACAAAAATAGATTATTAAAGCAACAAAAAGAAGAGGAAGAAAGAAAGATATTAGAGGAGAAACTTGTTAAAAAAGCAATAGCTGTTAAAAAGAAACAAATTAAGAAGCAAGCTTTGCTAGATGAGATAAGCGATGATGATGGAACTCCTATTCAAAAAGCAGTACCCGTAAAGGTAGAACCCACAAACGGCTCGGGCGTTGTTAAGTCGGGCGAACCCTTGCCCCTTGGCAAAGTAATAGAAAAAAAAGTTGCTGTCTTTAAATTCTTTTAATTATATATATTAATGGATAACAGATTAATATATCATACAAGCCTTCAAGTGACACACCAAATTCCAGATACTTTAAAATATTATACATCATTACAAGGAACAGATATCGCAATTAATAATTTAAAAAAACTCAATAATAAGCTTGATGAAGATAATATTATTACATTAGCATTCCTTGCAAATAATTCTTGTATAAATGAAGAAGAGAGAAAAAAGTATAATAAGCAATTGAAAGAAAAAGCGATGATAGAATTTCACCTTTATGAAAGGTGTATCCAAAATCTTTTCTCTCCTTTTATAAAGGAGAATGACAACATTTACAGAAACGAAGATAGTAGCATTAACATCACAGAGTGCAACAATTAAATATAATGATGCTTTTTTATCTAATGTTAGATACAATTTAGGTGCAATTTATAATAATGATGATAATATTATTCATAAGCAAGTTCAACTTTTAAACGCACAAATTCCTTACAGCTTTTATGTTATTAATTATACTAATAATCAATTTAGATATCAACTTGGTTCAGGAACAATATATACATCAAGTATTCCAACTGGTAACTATAATGGTAACTCATTAATAACCGTATTAAAAGCTGTTCTATTATCAAATGGAATAACATTAGCAATAACATTATCTCCTATTGACGGTAAAATAACATTTACTCATGCTACATTAGACTTTACCTTTTATTATTTAACGTATAGCATATTATCAACTTTAGGATTTTTAGATGATACCAATTATACAAGTTCTACATTTACTTTAACTACACCTTATGCTCTTAATCTTTTAGGAATAAAAACTCTACAAATAAGAAGTTCTAATTTAATCATGTCAAATATTAGCTCAGTTCAAGGTGGTCAAACAACTCTTCTTTCTACAATTCCTGTTAGTTGTATTCCTTTTGGAATGATAGATTATGTTGATAAGGGAAATCATTTAATGACAATTCATAATGATTCTTTAGATGATTTAGATATAGATATTATTGATGGAGAAAGTAGTAACTATATTAATTTCAATAATCAAGACTGGTGCATTACTTTAGCATTTCATATAACTAGAAGTTTAGAACCAATTGAAAAAACTACTTTTACCACCTTGGCAGGACCTAAAGTCTTGACTGGGTCGTTGAACCTGCCCGACCGAATAAAGCGAGGTGAGGCTTTGGAAGAACCGCCAAAACAACCAATTGTAGAAGAACCACCAGTTAATAAAGATTTAGAAGAATTAAATCTATTATCGCAATAATTCGCCATTCCGTTGGCGACTCTCGGAATTAAACGACTTTGGGGTTTTTTTTTATATATATAAACTATATAATGGCTCAATTGTCTCTACCAGCTACCGCTGACTATGCGGCTACTTTACCTCAACTTCCTGATGGCACAACTTCAACTCTTATGTCAGTGCAATCTACCAACGGTATTTCTTTTAAACAAGGACAAACAATTCAATTTGACCTTCCCAGTCGAGGGTTTCTTGACGGCAAAAGTGTATTCGTTCGCTACAAGTGTGTTTATACTTCTGGAGCCAGTGCAGGCGTAATAAAAAGAAAGCCTGTCTATACAAACTTTGTGAGGCTAGATGAGTTCATAGGAGGAGTGCCAGTTTCGTCAATTTATCAGTATAATCAAGTTGCAAATATGATTGTTGATACTAATATGAATTGGGCTGATGTGATGGGTCAGCAAACAAGCTTTGGTTTACTTCAAACTGTAGCAGTTCAAGATTTAGATGGTGTCACTTTAGCAACTGTTTCTGCCGCTAATAACTTCTTTTTGTCTGCTCCTTTGGTAGGCTCATTTTTACAATCTGCCGATAAATTGTTACCTCTATCTTCCATGGCTCCTATTAGAGTTCAATTGACTTTAGATACTATTGCCAATATTGCCACAGTTGCCGCAAATGTAACTGATTTTGAAATTATTCAACCCGAATTATGCTTTTCTCTAATTGATTTTGGACCAAATGTTGAAGCCGCTGTTCTTTCTGCCGCTCCTAAGATTTATATTAAGTCTCAAGGTTGGGCTAACTCTTCTCAAAGTTTAGCCGCATCTACAAACGGTTTTAACACACTTGTTTTTAACCATAGATACGAAAGTATTGAAAATCTTTATTTGTTGTCTAGTTCTAGTGCTACTGCAAAGGCAGTCAATACTTGGGGAGATTCTTTTAATCCTCTTGGAACTTCAAATGTAAATGCGTCTTTTCAATTGTCTATCGGAACACAAATGTATCCTCAACTTCCTATCAATAATGCCACAGGAGGTTTGACATCAATTTTACAATATTTGCGTGAATGCGTGGGACAAATTACGGATCAACGCAATACGATGAGTATTTTTAACCCTAATTTCGCACAATATGCTGGAGATGCTACTGTTTCAACTGTTGATACTCCTGCTAAATTTATTATTGGAATACCGCTTAGCCGTATAAATTCACCCTCACCTTATGCAGCAACAAGTTTGATGAGTGGCGTGTCTGCTCGTTCTACACCTATTAATGCCCTTATTAATGTTGGAACTGCCTTTAACTCTGCCATGAACTTTAACTTGATAGCCCAATACACTCTTCTTGTTGAAATTGATACTATGACTAAGCAAGTTAATGTTGTGTGTTAGAAAAAAAATATAATGATATTATAAATGGAAATCACAGAAGAACAAAATACAAAGATGCCAAGATTTGAACCAATTAAGGAGATTATGAATATACATATTCCGGATATCATAGATGGTATACCAAATAGAAATGGATTTATTTGGGTAATTACTGGTTCTGGAGGAAGTGGTAAAACAAGTATGCTCTTAAATTTTTTTAAATCAAAACAACTATACAAACATAAGTTTTCTAATTTATTTTATATTTGTCCTCAATCATCATATTTAAGTGTAGCTAATCACCCTTTTGAAAAGCATGACTCATCCAGAATTTTTCACGAATTAAATGAAGATATATTAGACGATATTTATAGTGAATTAAAAGAAATTAAAAAAGAAAATGTAGAAGCAGATAAAGAAGATTATCAATACAATTGTGTTATAATAGATGATATGGCTGACGCACTTAAGCAGCCAGATATACAAAAGAAATTAAGTCAAATGTTAATTAAGGCTAGACATTTATCTTGTGCTTTTATATTTACCTTACAGAGTTACCATTATTTTCCGAAATTATTAAGGAAGCAGATAACAAATATAACAATCTTTAAACCAAAGAATAATGAAGAAATGGAATCAATCGCGAAAGAATTATTACACATGAAAAAAGATGATAGTTTAAAATTATATGAATATATATTTAATGTGCCATATAATCACTTAGATATAGATACATTAAACGATACTCTATATAGAAATTTTAATAAATTGGAGATTCGCCGTTCCGCCGGCGACAGACGGAATTAAGGGTTTTGACTCTATCTTTTTTAAAGATGGATAAAAAAAAAATAATACTATATTTATATGAAACGAAGTATAAATATAATTAAGAACATTAAAGTTTTACCTTCATTTAAATTAGAAGGAAAAGAAGAAGAAGAAAAATATAAATCAGATTTAGAAAAACCAAAACGAATTAAGGAAAAACCAAAGGATAATTCAATAAAATATTTTATACTACTATAGTATATATGTGTAAATCAGGAAAGATTGTTAATGTCGTTTTAAATTCTAATAATGCCTTATCAGGTTCTACAAATAATCAAGCAACTTATAATGTAGATTGGAGTGCTATATTAAAACCAAATAGACCTTATAAGTTGCATTGGAATTATGTAGGGCAAACAAATACTATTACTTCTGCTTCAAAATTAGCTCAAATTCAAATTGATTTTCAAATGGAAACATATTTAAATCAATCTTCTATTTATGGCGCTCCAACTACATTTTATATTGGAACTTTAAGAACTTTTTATTTAAATGGTGCAGTTAATTACTTGTTCGCCGATGATAATAATAATGCTCCAATTTATTTACAAACTAGACCATATTCAAATACTTTTAAAGTTCGTGTTCTAACAAATGATGCGACACCTATTGCCTGGACTGATAATGCGGCTACTCCAGTAGCCAACGGAAATTACATATTAACTTTAAGTTTTCAAGAAATGGAAGTTGAAGAAGACTAAAAGAATTTATATATTTGTTTTCCAAGGGGAGCGAGGCTTTGCGCTATTTCTTTATAACTTTTTTGAGGTTTATTATTTAATTGACTAACAGAATGAGAACCTATAACAGTTGATGCTATTGGTGTTTTTAATGTTTTTCTTTTACCTCCGCTTTGACCTACAGATAATACACTAACAACATCTTTATCAGTTCTAATATCGGTTTGCTCTGGACGAATTGTTTTAAATACATCAGTTGGAACAGCAGCTTTATTAAATGTATAAGATTTTCCACCATATTTTTCTCCAGCTCTTTCTGATATTAAACCTGCTCTGCTATGACCGTATGTTGTAGGTGCAGTTCCATATTTTTCTTTTACTTTTCCAGCAATATTAACTCTATCTTCAACATCTTTATCTTTTAATCCTAAACCAAGTTTAGCATTTCCTACCCAGTCTTTAACTCTAGTTGAACCTCTATAAGCAATATGGCTCTGTTTAGTATCAGGATTATAGAATACTTTATTTTCCATGTTAGAAAGTTCATAATCATATACATAGCCTCGTTTAGCAAGAGTTTGTTCTGCTTCCCTCTGCGGTTGATATGAAGCAGTTAAAATATCTTTTAGATGTTCTTCATCAATATTATTCTCTGACATTATATATAATGCCTACAAAAAAAATCAAGAAGAAGACTACTGTAGCTAAATCAAAAGTTGTAAAGCCAAAAGTTAAAAAACTCGCCGTTCCGTCGGCGACACGCGGAATTAAACGACCTGGGGTTTATCCACAGATACAAATAATTACACAAAAGTTGCCAAGAACTAAATGTTGTACTGATCCTGTTAAATCAGGACAATCGTATACAATTCCATTAGGATATACTGATAGATTAGGAACCATGAGAATAGGAGAAAAACCTGTAGAAAATATACCTATTCCAGTTCCACAGAACATGGTTCAAAGACCTATTCCTATTCAAAGACCTATTCCTATACCATCAGTAGAATTTGAAGTAGAAGAAATTAAAATTGCAAAAAGAGCAAGAAGAACTAAAAAAGAAATAGATAATGCTAGACAAATGGAAAGAGAAGATATAGCAAGTTATAATTTAGGTTCATCAATATATAATTTTGTAAAACCAGATGAAGATGTAGATAATCTTAGTCAAATATCTACAACCCCATTATATGAAGGCGGAAGAGAAGCAATAGAACCAAAACCCAAAAGACAATATGTTAAATCAGGAAAATATAGCAAAAAGAAAACTGATTAGTTTTTTTATTTTCTTTACTCATATTATAATGGGATTAATTGGAGGAACTCTAGGTTCAATTGCTTTGGGTGGTTTAGGTCAAGCAGTAGGTCAAAAATATGGAGGAAAACTAGGAGGAGAAGTTGGTCGTGATTTAGGCAAAGTTGGTGGTGGATTTTTGGGAACGATGCTCCCATTTAAAAATGGTGGTCGTGTTACAAGAACTACAAAAGCGTTGTTGCATAAGGGTGAAATTGTTATCCCTGCCAAATATGCTAAAGATGTTTCCAAATCTTTGAAGGCAAAGATTAAGGCAAATGGTGGTCGCAACATGTAAAACGATTTAGGGTTTTAATAATACTTTTATTCAATTAATGAAAGTATTATTGGTTATTAAATTTATCTTCAATATATTTATAAATATCTTCGGCACTTTCTAAAATATTTCCATCATATAATTCTTCAATTACTAATTTAACTGCATCTTCTACTTCTTCTTCTTCACCATTTAAATTAACAACAATACCTTTACTTTTATTTCTAAATCGTGATTGATATTCCATACATTTTTCTCTATTAGCATTATTCCACATAATTTGATTTTTTATTAATCTATCTTTATTTTCCATATACCATTCTTTTTGAGTTCTTAACGGTATCTTTTTATTTACACAGTGTGAGTTTTCAATATGATAACGCTCTCTAGCTAAAAGTTGTTCTTTTCTTTCACATGGATAATCTTCTATTAATATTATATTGTAATCATCATTTTCTAAAACAAGTTTAGAAGCTCCTGAAATATTACTTTTTAGCAACTTTTTATGTTGTGAAATTCTAGCAGATAGTTTGATAGTTGTTGAACCTATATACTGTAATCCAGTTTGATTACAAACAATACGATATATTTTACCATTTCCGTAATTAACCATTTTTATATAATATGTAAAGAAAATAATATTTGCCTAAATAAATGAATGAAAACTAAATTTTATTTAATAATTATGTTTTGTTTTTTCCCATATTGTTCTAAATATAGAATCAATATGACCTAATTTTGATATACTATCTATTAGTTTCATATTAGCAATATAATTTTTAATTAAAAATAAATGCCTTATTTCCATTGGGTGACCGTGTAATAAATAATCTATCCAACGAATAATAACAACTGAGCTATAATTATTAAAACATAAATATTGAAAATACTTTTCTTCAACTATTTCATCATAATCATATTTTCTATAATTTATTATGCAATAAAAATCATTATACAATACATCATCATTTTTTGATAAGTATCTTTTTAGCAATTCTTTAAACCCTTTACTAAATACAAATTTGTTTAAATGATTTATATTAATTTGTTTTTTATGATACTGACAACCTCGTAAATATTCTACTTCAACTTTATTATTACCTAATTTTTGTATCATATGTCCTCTACAAATTGGGCATAAATTATTTTTAATTTTTGAAAAACATTTACTACAAAGTTCGTGACAATGTATATAACTTTCTTTTATTTTATTATAACATATACAACATTCCATTTATATTAAATAAATATTAAATTTTTTATATTTGCCTAAATAAATGAATGAATATTTGAAAAATTGGCATTTAAAAAAACCTAATTATTTTAAAGAGTATTATGAAAAAAACAAAGAAAAATTAAAACTACAGCATAAAGAATGGGTTGAAAAAAATAAAGTTGAATATCAAAAGTATCAACGTAAATACCATAAGGAATATTATCAAACTCAAAAAATAAAGAAAATGGAAGAAAAAGTAAAGGCATTTAAAGCTAGTCTAGAATCTACTTTAGAAAAGTAGAGCAAATACATTTTGCTATACTTTTTTTAAAAGTATATATTATATGTATAATATATCTAATTATTCAAAAGATAAGGCGAAGTTATTAGGTGTCAAAATAAAACCATCAACGAATAAAAATAAGAAGATAGATGTATTTGATTATCATAATAATTTTATTGTTTCTATAGGAGCAATTGGATATAAAGATTATAGTATTTATTTAGCAGAGAAAGGAAAAAAATATGCAGATGAAAAAAGACGATTATATCGTCTTAGGCATGAAAAGGATAGAAAGGTTTTAGGAAGTGCTGGATATTACAGTTCAAATATTCTTTGGTGAAACGGTTTTGGGTTGATGTCAAACTTGGGGAGGGACGACACCAACACATTTTAAAAAACTGGATTAAATTTATTCCAAATTTACAAAAAATTTAGACTAAATATTTGCGGGTAATTTTGATTACTTATTTTG
>Ga0181349_1000460_pt1 | contig 17358 bp, 19 predicted proteins | sample Su13VDMM110SD_FD_130106 | JGI IMG/M metagenome (GOLD analysis project Ga0181349, IMG submission 130106) | Freshwater viral communities from Lake Michigan, USA - Su13.VD.MM110.S.D | ecosystem: Environmental > Aquatic > Freshwater > Lake | place: USA: Michigan | collected 2013-07-16 | reverse complement strand
TTCATTCGCTGACATTGGCAATGGTAACACTACCTACTATTGCATCTCTAACAATAATGAATTTGAAGTAGGTGTTGGCACTTATACAGCATCTGGAACGACACTATCTCGTGATACTGTGCTGTCAAATAGTTTAGGCACTACTGCTAAGATTAACTTTTCTGATGGCACTAAGGATGTATTCTGTACATACCCATCAAGCAAGGCAATATTAGGAAATACAAGTGCAGTTGCATCTACAGGCACAGGTAGTGTTGTATTAAGCACAGCACCTACTATTACTGGTGGTGCAACAATTGACGCAACAACCCAAAACATTAATATTGGTACTGCTCAAACAAGTGGCACATTAAACATTGGTACAAATATTGCAAGAACAGGGTCAATAAGTATTGGGGCAAATGCTACTGCTGAACCTGCAATTTCTACAAATACTTTTGCTAGTGGAGTTAGAAACTTTGTTGGTATTGGACAAAGTAGCACAGGTTCTTTGATTAGAATAGGAACAATGGAAGGCGAAAATGAAACGCCATCGGAAGTTGAAGTTAATGGGCAGGTAACAATTGGTGATAGTAATTATCAAACTTCTAATAGAGGTGCGTTAAATGTAGGCGGAACAATAACTGCGCCAAGTACCGCATTTACAAATTTAACAGCAACAGGATTATTATCTCTTACAAGTAGTGGTACATCTAACAATTTAATTTCTACAACCCAAACCACAGGTTCACTTACAATTGGTGGCACAGGTGCTACAGGCGCAATTACTTTAGGACAAAGCACAGGCGCACAGACAGTTCAAATTGGTGGCACAGGTACATCTATTGTAACTGTAGGTGGTGCAACAGGAACAGGAGCATTAACTTTTGGCAGAAGCACAGGCTCACAAACAGTCAATATTGCCACAGGAACAACGGCAGCAGCTACAACAAAAACAATTAACATTGGTAACGCTGGTAATGCAACATCAACAACAAATATTGCAATTGGTTCTGCAACAGGAACAAGCACTACAACAATTAATGGAACAGTTAGACCAAGCGCACTTACAGCATCTCAAGCAGTATTTACAGATGCAAGTAAAAACCTTGTAAGCGTAGCAACTACAGGCACAGGTAGTGTTGTATTAAGTGCATCGCCTACACTAACAGGAACAGTTCAATTACCAAATTCATCATTTGTTTCTGGAACATCAACAATTGGTTATGCATCCAATGTTTCAGTTGGGCAGACTAATTATTTAACAAATAACACTATTCAAATTGGCGGTAATGAACGAGATTCTAGTGGTGGCTCACGTTCTACAATTAACATCGGCGTAAATTATGTAGAAGTTGGTGATGACTACGCTAACCCAACTATTACAAACATTTATGGGGATGTAGTTTTTCCAGCAGCAACATCATCAGAATCTGTAATTTTTAATAGACAAGTATCAATAACATCAGGTAATTCATTTTCCGTAGCAGGTAATTTTAACTTAACAGGTTCAGCCACAGACAGTCAAAACATTGCTACAAACCAAACATCAGGCACACTAACAATTGGTGGCACAGGTGCTACAGGTGCAATCACACTAGGTAGAAGCACAGGCTCACAAACTACTAATATTCAAGCAGGCGTTACTGCATCAGGCTCAACTAAAGCAGTTAATATTGGCACTAATGGCGCAGCAGGCTCAACAACCAACATTACTATTGGCTCTACAACAGGCACAAGCACTACAACAGTCAATGGATTACTTAAACAACAAACATATCTAGTAGCAAATTTGCCAACAGGATCTGCTGGCGCACGTTCATTTGTAACTAATGCTTTATCACCAACATTTGGTGCAGCAGTAGCAGGTGGCGGTGCAGTTGGTGTACCTGTATATCACGATGGAACTTCATGGAAGGTAGGATAATATGGCACTATTAAAAGCAGTAAAAACAAGCTACGGAATTGATGCAACTTATTGGAACATCTATTCTATTACAGAGGATTTTAAGAATAAAAATCTTGAAGTTGTTATTAATGGCTATGTAAGCAAAGAAGTGCGTGACGAGAATCACAATCCAGTTGCATGGGATAACTTACAGTTTACAGGCGATGACTACATCAAAGATGCTACTCGTGAAGCCATCTACTTGGCACTAAAGGCAAAAGACTTCTCTGATGCACAGGATGCTTAATGTTTGGATTTAGTTCATTTGCTGAAGCACCATTTGCATCACTAGCAACCAAGATTCTATTTGGCATTGCAAGCGTAACTGCATTTGCAGATGTTTCATGTAACGCTAATGCGATCAACTCAGTTTCAGCTTCCATAATCGCTACAGGAAGCGTTTCTGCTAATGCGGTAAGGCAAAGACTAAGCTCTGCACAGATAAATGCGATAGCAAGCGTTTCTGCAAGTTCTAGAGCAATCTATAGTGGATTTGGCTCAATAAATGCGTCTAGCACAGTAAGTTGCTATGCAAATGCTAATTATTCTGCGTTTGGCGCAATAACCTGCACAGCAAGTGTAATAGTAAGCAGTCTTGGTAACACTTGGGCGAATGTTGTCGTAACAGATAACACTTGGACTGACGTTGCAGTAAACACAAACACATGGACAGCAGTTGCATCAGGCACAAATAATTGGTTAAGAAAAGGATAAATCATGCCAAGAGTTAAAGTAAGTGAGTGGAGTCAAACGGCTTCAGCAAATACAGATATTAATAGTATTGATATCAATGAGGGCTGTGCGCCATCTAGTTTAAATAATGCCATTCGTGAAGCAATGGCTCAAATTAAAGATATGCAATTAGGCGCAGATGGTGATAATTTTGCTGTTGGTGGTAACTTATCTGTTACAGGAACATCAGCATTAACTGGTGCTACGACTGTATCTGGAGTTTTAACTGCATCTAGTGGTGTTGCTGGCAACGTAACTGGCAACGTAACTGGCAACGTAACTGGCAACGTAACTGGCAACGTATCAGGAACTGCTGCTAACGTAACTGGTATAGTAGCTGTGGCTAATGGCGGTACAGGGGTTTCTAGTCTTGGTACGGGCGTAGTAACATTCTTGGGAACTCCAACAAGCGCAAACTTAGCAGCAGCCGTAACGAATGAAACTGGTTCAGGATCATTAGTATTTGCCACAAGCCCAACATTGGTTACTCCAGTATTAGGCACACCAAGTTCTGGTACGCTTACAAGTTGTACAGGACTTCCACTTACTACAGGTGTTACAGGAACGCTTCCAGTAGCCAATGGTGGCACAGGAGTCGCAACTATTACAGGGATTGTTAAAGGTAGCGGAACTACAGCTTTATCAGCAGCAACTGCTGGCACAGATTATTCTGCTGGCACATCTGCTCTAGGTACGGGGATTGTAAAAAGCACTACGACTACTGGCGCATTGACTATTGCTGTAGCTGCTGACTTTCCAACACTAAATCAAAACACTACAGGAACTTCTGCTAATGTAACAGGAACTGTGGCAGTTGCTAATGGCGGTACAGGACTAACGGCAGTAGGAACATCAGGTAATGTATTAAAATCTAATGGCACTATATGGACAAGTTCTGCACCTGCAACAAGCATTACAACTACATCAGGTACAGCACCTTACTTTGGTGCTAGAGCGTTTGCATCGTTTTCAACTGTAACACTTGCTGATATTTCAGCTACATATACTCAAAATAACGGCTCAGGTGGTGCAGGAACAATAGTTACATTGACTGTGTCTTCACACGCTTACCAAGTTGGGCATCAAATATATGTAGATATAGCTACAACAGGTACTTCCATTGCAGTTGATGGGTTATATGTAGTAACAGCAGTTACAGCAACAACAATTACATATACAGCAGGAACAAGTTTATTAACATCAGGCAATGCGACTATTAAGCAATGCTCTATCTATACAGGCTCTCAAAACGTAGCTAACGTAGTTTTTCAATCAACAGGTGAGTTTATTATCAACTTTACAACAGCAATGCCATTTGCAAATTACTCAGCTATTGGTTCATGTGGTCTTAACAATGGCGGAACATTTACAAGTGGAGATGATAATATGATGTCTTTTGGTTGCGTAGGAAGAACAGGAATCCGTACAACTCAATCAATTCGTGGATTTACAACAGATCAAGGTGGCGTAAACTATCAAAACGTTTCTTTAAATAGCGTAATAATCTTCGCATAAAGAATAATATGACAACACAGCGCATAACATTTACAGAGTGGACACCAGATCAACCTAGTATCGTTGAGAACTTGTCTGTGGCTCGCAATGTAATCCCATCATCTATTGGATTTAATCCTTTTCCATTGGCACTTGATTATTCAACTTCTGCATCTGAAGATTTAAACAATGCCATTACTGGCAGATTTAGTTCTACATCCATTACCTTTGCTGGCGGTGCTACTAAGCTGTTTAAACTTGACGGAAGCACTTTAGCACTAGCTGACGTATCAAAGGCAGGTGGATATTCTAACGTAGTTCGTTGGAACTTTACACAGTTTGGCGATACAGTTATTTGTGCAAACGATAGAAATAAGTTACAGGCTTGGACACTTGGATCTAGCACATTATTTGCTGATTTAGCTGCTGCTGCACCAATTGCAAAATATGTCACAGTAGTGCGTGACTTTGTGGTGTGTGCAAACTTAGATACTGGAACTTACTCTAATAAAGTTCAATGGTCAAACATCAACGATGAAACTAATTGGACTGCTGGTGCTGCATCACAATCAGACTTTCAGATAATTCCAGATGGCGGTAACATTACTGGCATTACTGGTGGCGAATTTGGTTTAGTGCTAATGGAACGTGGCATCGTTCGTATGTCATATATTGGCTCACCATTATTCTTCCAGTTTGATACCATCTCACGCAATCTAGGTTGTCGTGAAGGAAACTCTGTCACCAAGTATGGCAATACTACTTACTTCTTAAGTAACGAAGGTTTCTACTCATGTGATGGTCAATCAGTAAAGGCTATTGGTAACCAAAAGATTGATAATTGGTTTTACACTTATGTTGATCCAACTTCTTTTGATGTAATGTCGGCAACAGTAGATCCAGTCCTAAAGATTGTGGTATGGAATTTCAAGACACTAGCATCATCAATATATGCTGGTGGTCGTTTACTATTAATTTATAACTGGCAGGTAGATAAGTGGTCTTACGCTGAAACAGATGTAGATTTTATATCTAACTCATCATCTATTGCTACTGCTGGTGCTACGCTTGAATCTTTAGATACTACATATGCTATTGCAGTAACGGCTATTGCAAATGCTACTACCATATCAACAAGTGGATTTATTGTTGGCAATGAGTACATGATCAAAACTATGGGTACTACCACTAGTGCTAACTGGAATACATTGGCTGGAACTAGCGGTGTAACTTATGTTGTAGGCTCTACATTTATAGCAGCAGGAACTACAGTTATTGGAACTGGTACTGCATATCTAGGTAAGCGTTATAGTATAGTTAGTCTTGGCAGCACTACTAATGCTAACTGGAATACTATTGCAGGCACTAGCGGTGTTACATATGCAGCAGGTAATAACATCTATTCAATTTTAACTGGAACAGGTACTGGTACTGTAGTTAGCCTTGACTTAATTCCTATTACAATGGACAGCCAACAATACGCAGGTGGTAGCTTACTATTTTCTGGATTAAGAGATGCAAAGATTATTACATTCTCTAAAACAATTAGTAATGCTAACTCACAAATTATCACAGGTGACATTGGTAGCGAGTACAACTCTACAGTAATACTTGCTAGACCTATTGTAGATAATGGCTCTGCTAGTGTTGCGGTGTCATCAAGAACTTTATTAAGTGGCACAGTAACCTTTAGTGCAGACGTTCCAGCAACTTCAGAGAATCGTGTATCATTGAGGTCTAATGGCAAGTATCACAAATTCTCTGTAAAGCCTACAGGCACAAACTGGACTAACATAATAGCTATTGATGTAGATATTATTCCACAGGGAACTCGCTAATGTTCAGAACGTTAAATTATTCTGGTGCAGATCCTCGTGAGATTTCAGAGGTTGTCAACAATGCCATGAATGGCAAGACAAACAACACAGGTAACTTCACAACAACTGACAACGTATCAACAACCACACTTTACGATGAACGTATTGGCTTTGATTCTGTCATTTTATTTACACCAATAACATCAGGTGGGGCTACAGAGATGGCTCACCTATATGTGCAAACTTTGAATAAAGGCTCGGCAGTTATTCATCATCGCTCTGGCAACCATGCAGCATCTTTTAAATATATAGTGGTCGGATAATGAGATACGTTGCACCAAACGAATTAAGAACTGTGTGGGATGAAGTAAGATTTGGACTAGAAGCTGTAAGGGCTAAAGGTCACTCGGAATGGCTACCAGAGGACATCTATTGCGACTGCTACGAGCAGAGGGCGATGTTATGGATGGTAGGTCAAGGATTCATGGTGTTACAGCCTAATGGCAAGGAGTTGCATATCTGGGCAGCATACTCAAGCAATCATCAAGACGTACTAGATGGACTTGAACACGCTAAGGTAATTGCAAGGCAAGGTGGCTGTGATAAATTAACTTTCTCATCTGTCCGTAGGGGATGGGAGAAATCAGCAAGATTATTAGGATTTAAACCTAAAGTTTGGAGTATGGAATTATGAGATACAATCATCTAGATATGTTGCCATCAAAGGCATTTTCACCAGTAGGTAAACGCATGACACTAGAGGGCGGTGGCGGTGGTGGTCAGACACAGACATCCCAAACTGGGATTGATCCATTGCTCAAGCCATATATTTCGTATGGTCTAGGCGAGGCAAAGAACTTATATCAATCACAGACACCACAATACTATGGTGGTCAGATGTATGTCAGTCCATCACAGGCTACGCAACAAGCCTTGCAAGCTAACACAAATCGTGCGATGGCTGGTAATCCTTTGCTGACTTCTGCTCAAGCTAACTTGGGTAACTTGCAGACTGCTACAAACGTTGCTAACCCTATGTACCAAAATATCTATGGCAATGCACAAACAAGTCCAAACTTGGCTAACGCTGTATATGGTGGCATGGCTAGTGGCGCATTAAGAAACCAAGCTACTCCACAGTATGAAAATTTATATGGTAGTGCTAACACTACACCATCATTGTCTAGTGACGTATATTCTAACTTGGCTGCTGGCAACATGACAAACGCTGCTAACCCATACAATCAAGCTACGGCAAGTGGTTCATACCTAAACTCAAATCCATACTTTAATCAGGCTTTGGGCGGTGCAGCACAAGCAGCACAAGTAAATTACTACGATGCAATCAAGCAAGCACAAGGTGGCGCAGCACAGGCTGGTCGTTATGGATCTAATGTATCTTCTGACTTACAGAATCGTGCAGCAACAACATTGGCTAATACACTTGCTAACAAGTATGGTGAACTTGCTTTCCAAAACTACGGCAACGAACGTGGACTACAAGAGGCAGCAATCGGCAGACTTGGCTCACTATCACAATCAGATATTGCAAATCAATTAGCTGGCGCACAAAATCTTGCTCAAGCTGGACAAAACACATTCTCAAATCAATTGGCTGCTACACAAGGTCTTGCTGGTGTTTCACAACAAAATCTTGCAAACCAAATGGCTGGCGCACAAGCACTTACTGGTGTTGGTCAACAAGAACTTGCAAATCAATTGGCTGCTGCTGGTGGACTTGCTTCTACTTCTGCTGCCGACTTATCTCGTCAATTGGCTGCTGGTCAAGCTGCACCTACATTGGCTGCTGCCGACTATAACGACATCAACCAGCTATTGAAGTCTGGTCAAGCGATGGAAGGCTACCAACAAAAAGCGTTGGATGCTGACATCAACAAGTTCAACTACGAACAAAATCTTCCTTACAGCAAGTTATCCACTTTCTTAGGTTCTGTGTATGGTGCGCCACAAGGATCAGTAACACAGTCAACTACTTCTGGTGGCAAGATTGTATGTACAGCCATGAATGAAGCATACGGCTTCGGTTCATTCCGTCAAGCTATCTGGTTAAAACACTCAGCATCTATGCCTAACGCTAAGACAATTGAGAAGGGCTATCATACATTATTCTTACCAGTTGTAGCCTATGCCTTCAACGGCACTCCAAACGCTGTCAGGAACGCTGTAAGAAGCGTTGCAGAGCATATTGCTCGCCATCGTACTGCTGACTTATGGAAAGAGATGCGTGGCAAGAAGCGTGATCCATTAGGTCGTATCTATCGTGCAGTTATTGAGCCATTGTGCTTCGTAGTTGGCAAAGTGAAGGGATACTAATATGGGGCAAGCTATTCTAGTTGGTGCTGGTATTGGTGCATTAACTTCTGCATTAAAGGGTGAGAATTTATTAACAGGTGCTGCTCTTGGTGGTGCTTTGGGTGGTGTAGGTGGCGGTGTGGGATCTTTACTTAAAGGTGGATCATTTGCACAGGGCGCAGGTCTGTCTGGATTAAGCGGTACTACTGCTGGAACTGCTGGAAAAGTTGCTACTGATTTAACTAGTGGTCAAATTTTATCTTCTGCTGTACCAAATACAACCGGTGTAAATGCTTTCTTAGAAGTTCCCAATGCTGTTTCGGCTGGAATGTCATCTTTGCCTACTGCTGGTGTAGGTGCTTTTACTGAAGCACCATCCATGTTTGATAACTTGTCTAAATACGCTACAGTAGATAACTTAATCGGTGCTGGCAATGTCATGAGCAGATTTCAACCTACTCCTCGTTCTCCTGCACCACAAGGTCGCATCACACAAGGTCAAGCACCACAGGGCGGTATAGGTGCTGGCGGTGTAGAAGGATTACTAGCTGAACTGCAAAAACGACAACAACAACAATATCAACCTATCTCATTGTTATAGGACAAAATCATGGCAAACGGATTATTAGATTTACTTGGTGGATTGGGAACGACACCACCAGCTTACTTGGAAGGATTGCTAGGTCAACCTGCAACAGAAGATTTGCGTAAACGTTCCATTGGTACAGGATTGGCTAACGCATTGATTGGCTACCTTGCTATGCCTAAGAATCAAAACTTAGGGCTAGGTCGTATCTTGGCAGGTGCTGCACAGGCTGGTATGCAAGGCGCACAAGGTGTTTATTCTGGTGCAGTTGAAGATTACCAAACTAAAGCTAAGATTGACGAAATGAATCGCAATAAGGCTATTGCTGAACGTGATTTACGCAGACAGACAGAGATGGAAGCATTAGCACCACAGTTGATTAAAACAACACCAGCACAGTATCAAGATGTACAAGGCAACCCATACTTCATTCCTGCTGCTACTGCACCAGATGCAACATCACCAAACTACAATCTACAGTCTGTAATGCCAGAGCCTACTCGTCAATTGGTTAGTCCAGAACAGCGTACTATTGATATGTCAGTTATTCAACGTTTGGCTGGATTATCTAAAGATCCATTGGCTACATTAAAGACAAGTGCAGAACTTATACCTGCATTGCGTAAAGCTAATATGTTGCAAACTGGTCAGCAAGATAATCCATTTGAAATGTTTTCTGTTGGCGCACAATCTCCAACAGTTCAAAAACTTGCAAATCAATATGCAAAATCATTTGCAAACAATCAAATTGATCCAGAAACTGCTGATAAGCGCATTTTGGAACTTGGAAGGATGGAAGATTCATTTACAGGTCGTGTAGATACGGCTTCTGCAAGAAAAGAGCAAAATGATCGTGCTTTTGAATTACAACAAATGTTAGCTAATAATACAATTTCTCAGGGAGAATTTAATCGTCAAATTGCTCAAGGTGGTCTTGATTTACGCACACAACTTGCTAATCAAAAAAATCAAAAAGTATTACCTGCTGGCGCATTAAAAATGGAAAGTGAAGATATATCAACTGCACTTGATGCTGTTGGCATTGCTAACCAAACAGATGCTCAAATTAAATCAATTTTATCAAGTAAACTAAAATTTAGTCCATTAAATGCTCAATTACAAGTAAAATCAAGACTTGGTGCAACAGATCCAGAAACATTGCAGTACAATGAATACAAACGATTTGAAACTAAATTAACTAACGAAACATTAAGATTGAACAAAGGCACTCAAACAGAAAATGATGCTCTTCGTGCCTTGAAAGAGTTAAGCAGCGCAAATAGCACACAAGACGTTATTGCTGCATTACAAAAGGTTCGTGATTTAAATGCTCAGACGGCTGCTCGTACAAATCAATTAATTTCAACACGCAGAAAATCTGGCGGTCTAACAGAATCTTCTGGATATTCCCCTGCCGAACAGATTGACGTTCCTAAATTTGAGCCAGTAATTTATGGTGATTCAGCAACCTACAAACAACTTCCTGCTGGCAGTTTTTACATTGATGGAAACACAGGTGTACGCAAAGTGAAAGGTGGCAAATAATGGCTTTCAATGATGACATGATTGTAGATGAAACCATTAAAAAATTACCATCTGGTCAATACCAAGTTAGTGCAGATCCAGTAGCCGTTACTTCTAAACGTGCCACACCACAAGAAATTGCACAATACAATATTGAAAATCCACCTACACCATATAATGGCGGTGCTGAAGCTGCTCGTGCTTTCATTGGTCAAGGTCTTGGAATGGGGTTCGGTGATGAGGCAGAGGCTGCTATCCGTTCTGCATTTAGCGATGAAGATTACAAGGTTATTCGTGATCGTTTAAGGGCGCAGCAATCACAGTTTGGTAAAGACTATCCAGTCACTCAGACAGGTCTAGAACTTGTTGGTGGGTTAGCATTGCCACTTGGTGCTGTTGGTATGGGCGCAAAGGGATTAATGACTGGCACATCCGCACTAGGTACTCTTGGTCGTGGTGCAGCAGCAGGTGGTGTAGCAGGTGGTGTCACAGGATTCGGAACTGCTAAAGAGATGGCTGACGTTCCTATGGATGTTGCATCTGGAACTGTTCTAGGTGCTGGTATTGGCGGTATTGCACCATCAGCAATTAATCTTACAGGTCGTGCGTTTAGAAGTGTTGCCGACAGTCTTGGATTAACTAACGCTAATAAATTCGCTACACGCAAACTTGCACAGAAATTAGAGCAAGACAATCTTACTGCACAAGATGCACAAGATATGTTGGAAGAGTATCGCAGACTTGGTGTGCCTGATCCTGTTATTGCTGACTTGGGTGAGAACCTAAGAGGTCTTGGCTATGCTGCTAATGTAATACCAAGCAAAGCTAAAAATGCTACATCAGACTTCTTACAGCAACGTAACGATGACTTGGCTGGCTCACTAATTACAGGCTTAGAGCAAAAGGCTAACGTCAACTCTGGCGGTAAGTTTGGGTTTGAGTACATCAACGAACTAGAGCAAGCACAGACACAGGCTGCCCGTAAAACATATCCAAAGGCTTATCAACTAGACTTGCCAGCTACTCCATTCCGCAAATTTACTGATAGACAAGTATTCCAAGATGCGTACCAAAACGCTGTAAGACGTGCAAATACGCTAGGTGAAACTCCATTGCCAGCACTAGAGCAAGTTCGTAATGCTCAGTTCATCAATACAAATATCTTGCACGAAATCAAAAAAGGTTTAGATGCTGTCATTGAAAAAGAAACTGACACACTAACAGGCAAGATGACTGGCTATGGTGCTGACGTTTCTAAAGTTAAAAAAGAGTTCAATGATTTAATCAAGCAATATAATCCTGACTATCGTAAAGCTAATTCTCAATTCGCAGATTCTGAAGGATTAAAATCAGCATATAAAGATGGTCTTGATTACATGAAGATGGATGCTAACGAACTTCTTGCATCGTTAAGAAAAATGAAACCATCAGAGAAAGAGGCTTTTCGTGTTGGTATGCTATCTCAAATTAAAGATAAGTATTCAAAATCATTAGCAACTGACATCACAAACTTGGTATTTAAATCACCAAGACAGAAGTCTGCACTACGCTATGCGTTTGATAGTCAATCACAGTTTGATGACTTTGTTAAGCAAGTAGGCGCACAGAAAGAGTTGTTAAAGACTAGCAAGCGTGTGCAAGGCGGTTCAACAACACAATCTAATATTGTTGAAACAGAAGATGCTGGCATGGTAGCTGACTTGCTTAATACTGGCGCACAATTAGCATCTGGCAATATTATGGGTGCAGCAACAAACCTAGCAAGACGTGGTGCTGCTCGTGCAGGTGGAATCAGCCCAGCAAAGGCTGAAGAGTTGCAAGGTCTTTTATTTAATCCAGATCCTGCTAGTCAAAACAAGATACTTGAGTTACTAAAACAGCAAGCAGCACAAAGAGCAAATCAAGGTAGATTGCAACAAGGCTTACAAACTCCAGCCACCTACTCATTCGGGCTAGGTGAAATTCAAGGCTTACTAGGACAATAACATGGATCAAGACGTAATCAACATCATTATCGGTACTGTTCTCTCTGTTCTTGGTTGGTTTGCTCGTCAACTATGGGATGCAGTACAGATACTTAAATCAGATATGAAATCAATAGAAGTATCACTTCCTACGCACTATGTACGCAAGGATGAACTAGAGCAAAGGTTTGACAAACTTGAGGTAATGCTAAACAAGATATCTGAGAAACTAGACCACAAGGTTGACAAATGAAGCAGTCTTTTATAAACCAAATCACTCTCTGCGATAACTGTAAATCAGCATTTATTATCAACGTAGAGGGAGATGGTACGACTTGTGATGGATGTATCGCTGAACGTGAGCTAACACACGAGATTATTGATAGCGGTGCTTTGAGTGGAGTGATATATGACTGTTACTAAGTTAAGGGGTACGCTACAAGGCTACTTTGAACACATGATTGGCAAGACCATTGAGTCAGTAGGCACGTTTGATGAAGAGCTTGTTATCCTACTTGATGATCAGTCAGAGGTATGTATCTGGTCTGATGACAGCCTATCAATACAGATTAATGAACGACAAGAATTGGACAGTTAAATGGGTGCATTATTTAGCTTTTTAGGTGGATCAGTATTCCGCATGGTGTGGGGTGAGCTATCATCCGCATGGACTAAGCACCAAGACCAGAAGCACGAACTAGAATCAATCAAGGCTCAAGAGTCTGTAGAGGCTGCTAGGGCAGAACGAGAACTCACTAAGCTGAAGCTACTTAATGACTTGGGCATTAAAGAGATTGAGGTAAAGACTGATGCAGACTTGCAACTCAAGGATGCTGATGCGTTCATGGAAGCGATGCGTAACGTAACTCCTACGGGCATTGCTTGGGTAGATGCGTGGAACGGAATCATTCGCCCAGCCTGTGCTACTACTGCAATTCTTATCTGGTGGTTCTGCCTGTACACACAAGGCTTCGTACTCAGCGAGTGGGATAAAGAACTCGTTGGAGTTATCTTAGGCTTTTACTTTGCCCATCGTGTATTTACATCTAAAAAATGAACGAACTAGAGGTACTGCTATCCCTTATCAAGCGATTTGAGGGATGCCATCTTAAAGCGTACTACTGCCCTGCTGGAGTTCTTACTATCGGCTGGGGTGCTACAGGTGGCATCACACCAACAACCACATGGACACAGGCACAAGCTGATGAAAGACTTATGCAAGATGCTAAAAGATTTATGGCTGGCACTAAGCTACTACTACCTAACGCTACAGGTGGACTTTTGGTTGCCTGTAGTGACTTTGCTTACAATCTTGGTCTTGGTCGGTTAAAGACTTCAACCTTGCGTAAAAAGATATTGTCAAACGACTTAATTTCTGCTAAGGCGGAGTTGTTGCGTTGGGATAAGGGCGGTGGTAGAGTGCTGAAGGGATTGACATTGCGTAGGAAAGCAGAATCCTCTCTTTTTTAACTACCAGCGAGAAATCATGGAAAAGATTCACTTAGTTATACCTGATATTCAGGCAAAAGAAGGCAATGACTTTACTTACTTAACCTGTCTAGGCAACTTCATCGTACAGAAGAAGCCAGATGTAATTATTTGCATAGGCGATTTCGCAGACATGGAATCGTTAAGCACCTACGACAGAGGATTAAAATCTTTTGAGGGTAGGAGTTACCAAAAAGATATTCAAGCTGCTCGTGAGGCTATGGATGCCTTGCTGATACCTTTGTACGAGTTCAACAAGAAAGCCAAGCGCAATAAAGAGAAGCAATACAAACCTAGAATGGTGCTGACACTCGGCAACCATGAACACAGAATTAACAGGGCAATCAACGAGGATCGGAAGCTAGATGGTCTTATCTCTACGGATGACTTGCCTTACCAAGACTGGGAAGTAATCCCATTCCTAGAAGTAATAACGATAGATGGCATTGCGTACTCTCACTACTTTACTTCAGGGGTGATGGGCAGACCAATTACAAGTACGGCAGCACTACTCACCAAGAAGCATATGTCATGCTTTGCAGGTCACCAGCAGGGCAGACAGATCTCATATGGTCGTAGGGCTGATGGTCAAGAGATGACGGCAATTATCTCAGGTTCGTTCTATGAACACAGCGAAGACTACTTGGGCGCACAAGGCAATCAACATTGGCGAGGGTTCTACGTCTTGCACGATGTACATGATGGTGCTTTTGATGAGATGGCTGTTTCAATTAAGTTCCTAAAAGAGCGATACGATTATTAAAGGTGAAATATGGCACTAACACAAGAACAACTTAATCGCATTTTAGGTAGAGAAAGCGTTGTACAACGTGCCTTCAATGAGAATAGACCAACTGTATCCACTCAAAAGCCAAATAGTCCGTCATTAAGTGCTATTTCAAATGTGTTAGACACCATTAGAAAACCTTTAAATGTATATGGCTTAAATAAAAATATTCCTGTTGTTGGTGGAACTACTTTTGCTGATGTTACTGGATTGAATCAAATTGCGCCATTAACTCAAGACGTGGCTTATGGTCAGCCACTTATGCGTGGTGGCAGTTTGCAAACTATGCAAGCAGATCCTAGACTTGCAGGATTGGTTGATTTTATTCCTGCCGTTGGCGGTGCAGCAAAACTAAGTCAAGTTGGTGCTAAAGCTGGTCTTAAAGAGATTGCTCGTCAAATTCAAGAAGGAACAGGGATTATTGGCAGAAATATTATTGATCCTCGTATGTATGCTTATTTGCCAGATACTCCATCAAAACCAAATCCATTAGTAGGAACTAGGTTTGTAAGTGAATCACAAGGAAACTTAGTTCCAGAAGTTCAAGTTCCAATTGAAAAAATTAAAGGTGCAAGCATTGTTGGAACTCCATATGATAATACTCCAGCAGATACTTTAATTAGCAGTATTTCTGGTGATATTAATTTAACAAATCCAGTTTACACTATGGGTGGTGATGACTTTTCAAGATTAATTAATAATTATAATCAAAATATTGGTGGTGCTTCAAATTATGGCATGGCAAGTAAAATGAATAATAGATTTGATGTTGCTAGAAAAGAAAATCTTGCAACAAAAGGTGGAACTGGAGAAGTTTATTCTACTCCATTTAATATGAGTGATGAAGTTCCATCGGAAGCGTTTTCTTCATATCCAACAGACATTATTACACAAATAATTAATCAACAAGGCAATAAAAAATCTATTCCTGCGTTTAATGAATGGTTTAGAAATTCAAAAGTTCCAGTTAAAAAAGGATCAAAAACTATATATGTTCAACCATTTACAACTTTTAAAGGAATAGAAACTCCAGAAGGATTAGCGCAGTTATATTCTGGAGAAGGATTTGGAGTGGGTGGAACTTCTGGAAATGCAAGAAAAAACCTTTTTAAAGGTGCATCATTAAATCAATTTGAAAAAATGTTTGATTATAATATTAAAGATATTAGGGGTGCAGTTAATGTTCCAGAATATGCAAATTTACCAAAAGGATATGCAAGAGGTAATTTAATTCAAATACCAGAAAAAACAATATTAACTCCATCATCTCTTGGATCTAAAATTAAAGCATATGATACAGATACTGCTGGTTTATATGCAGGAAGAATTAATACAACTCTAATTCAATATTTAATGCCAAAAACATATAATAGAATTTATGCAGAAATGAAAAATAAGTATCCTAATTATTCTGATAAATCTCTTTTAAATATGACAGTTGGTGCAATGGAAAAAAGAGGAGAAAACATTTCAGAAGTTGTAGATGATCAAGTAATAGATAGTTATTACGGATATCAAGAAGGTCTTTTAGGAAAATAATTATGCCAAATAAATTTTTACCGCCAAAATATACAAAAGGCAACCCAAATTTTACATTACCAGCAGACTTCAATGCTAAAGTGGCAATGAAGGATATAGTAAAAATGTTTAATCCGTTTATGGCAATCCCATATAACGCAGAAGATTTTTACTCTGGCGCACAATCTGGAGATTATATGAAATCTGGAATGGGTGCTTTAGGATTGCTAGGAGCTGCTACGCCATTTGCTCCTGCTGCATCTGCACAATATGCAAAGTCTACAATGCCATTAAGAAACGCACAAATTAATATTGAAGCAACATCACCAGCTATTTTGCAAGGTGCTAATGCATCTCGTCAAGGTCAATTTTTATCCGATCTTCGTTATGATACAGCAAGAAAAGCTGCATCAGATTCTGGAATGAAAATGGCAAATGCTCCTGTAACTAAAACTCAAGGTATATGGGTAGATCCAGAAACTTTAGCAGAAGAATTTAATAGAGTTTACTCTCAAAATATAGGAAGGCTTCCAAAAACACCAATTGAATTTAATCCGCAAGTAAAGGCTTATGCTGAATCAATGGGCGGAGATTTAGGTCAATGGGGAGTTGGGGCTTCTCGTTTTAGTCCATTGCCATTTAATATAAATAAGCAAGCTGCTAATTCTATTTTATATCCAAAAGCAACAGCTAAAGATATTATTGAGGCAGGTAAAAAATTAAACCCAAAAGGTGGGGTTGTATCAGCTACTCCACAAGGCGGAATGATTGTTTTTAATCCAGAAGTAACAATGACTACTCAAGAAATGGCTTCTCAATTAAAAAATGTTTCCAGCAAACCAAGATATGGTCTACTGGATTCAAATTTATTTATGACAAATGAAGTTCCTCAAGGAAATTATATGTCAAATGTTGATGATTTAATTAGGGGATTAGGGTATTAATTTCTCAACTATTTTTGGTAGTCTATGATTAATTAAAGCCCATATATTTTTCCTTACAAAAGCTCTTGCTAGATTTTTATCATTGCCTAAATTGGCTTTGTTATTATCTAGCAAACTTTGTATGGCTTTTTCTAAATGAAAATCAAAATTATTTTCCATATTCTCCTTAATAATATTTCAAAGCGGTATTAAGAAGTTCTAATACCTGCCCTGTAATATCTTCATAGTCATAAGTATTAGATATAAATGCAGGATCACCTTCTT
>Ga0181349_1000459_pt1 | contig 17364 bp, 10 predicted proteins | sample Su13VDMM110SD_FD_130106 | JGI IMG/M metagenome (GOLD analysis project Ga0181349, IMG submission 130106) | Freshwater viral communities from Lake Michigan, USA - Su13.VD.MM110.S.D | ecosystem: Environmental > Aquatic > Freshwater > Lake | place: USA: Michigan | collected 2013-07-16 | reverse complement strand
TGTCAAGCTGCTAAGGTATGACCCCAACGTTCGCTTCTGCCGTGTTGAGATATCAGTCTCATCGAATTGAACAGCCGACCTCCCGCTTGGATCGGCTGGAACACTGAGGTCTGGGTACGGCGGTGTGAACGTTGTCGATGACATCAGAATCTCCGAGGAGCACGTTGCGTGGGTTGATCTGCGACTGCCGTGCTGCTACTATTTAGTGACCTAAGAAGACCGTCCAGCGCGGACTGTGGGAGCCCTGCGAGGAGCGCCTCGTACGGTCGCAGCTGCTCTTCGAGAGCCGAGATCGCGGCGGCGCGCTCCGCTTCCGGAACCTGCTCCAGGAGGGAGGAGTAGAAGGGGGTCTGTCGAATGGTGCTGAGAAGTCTGCTCATCAGAACACACTATCGAGTTTTGTGGCTCTCGGCTTAGAAGCTTCGCCCTTGGTATAATCTGTTGTCATGAAGTCGTACTGACTGTCAAGCACGTCCTTCGGCGACTGGAGGTAGTCGCTGAACTCGGAGTTGGGCGCCACGAATCCGTCGAGGACGAGAGTTTCGGCCATCTTCTGGGCGCTCATCGTGACGTTCATGTTGACCGTGATGGACACCGCGCCGCCGTTTATCTCGAACTTCTTCTTCACGACATTCATCTTCGCGCCGAAGCCATCGATAGCAGCATCCAAGCTCACGGTATCGAGAGATTCAAGGACCTTTGATGTCTCTTGCATCGCTTTCCTGATCTGGTTGAGCTGGGTAAGAGAGCCGTTCACACGACCAGCGACTCCTTCCGGAAGTATCTCAGCCATGCCAGAGATGTAAGAGCCGAGAACATTGAAGGATCCCTTCATGTTCTTTTCCCTTTTTGCAAGAACATCGAGACTGATGCCGTCAAGGACGCTGAAGCTTGAGAGTGCGGTGTTTAAGTGGGCTGCGAAGCTGTCCGCGATGTCGCCATCTCCAGCGATGCTTTCGAGGAAATATTTGGCGATCATGACATCGCCCATGCCAATTTTCGATGCCGCCGTCACCGCCGTCATCATCCCCATGAGCCCGCCCGTCGGTGAGAAGATGCTCGTGAAGAAATCGAGCGACTCCTTGCTGATCGCGTTGACAGGGTCATTCAGGACGGCGGCGAGGCTGTTGACGACCCCCACCATCATCGGGATCACGCCGCTCGCCTCATCGACAGCTATCGACTCGGTTCCCGTGTCGAGCACGCCCCCGTTACCGAACAGGAAGATGTTCATGGAGCTCATCGCTGCCGCGACACTTCCCGATGTGTCGAAGCCCATGACGGCGCTGTTGAGATCGCCCATGCTTTTCGCGAACTGACCGAGAAACGTTGAGACGGTCGAGATGAGGCTCAGCTTTCCGGAGAGCGCGTTGACCTGCCCCTTGGAGAGGTTTATCCTCGTGTTGATGTCGAGTAGGATATCGGCGGCGCCCGCCCCGACGGCTCCGATGAACTTACGGACTTGATCTATCGAAGCCTCTGCGGTCGTTGTTGAACCGCCGGCTGCAAGAGCTGAGGTTGCCTTGATAAATTCGATGCCAGCAGAACCGAAGGAGCTTATCATCTTTGACATTGGATCGAGGATCATGGCAATCGCCTGGAATTTTTGAGTGGTCGATGCGAGGTCTGCTCCGAGTGTCTCCTGGAACTTGTATATGATTCCAACGATTCCTGTCTTGTCGCTCTTGCTTCCGATCATAGCGGACACGTAACCCATGATCCTGCTCAGTTTTTCTGATGGAGATTCCTCCGCAGCCTCGCCGTCAATCTCCTTGGGAACGCTCGGGAATGAGTTAAGATCGGCACCGGTCTTCATAAGATTTCCCATCATTGCTCCGATCGAAGAGAAGATCGAGCCGAGGTTGTTCATCGAGTCGATGTCTTCCTGCTTGATACTCGTTGAAAGCTCCTTGACCCCCTTAATTTGTTCTTTGAATTCTACCCCGCCGATGTATTCCATCATGGTCTTGATCATACCACCGACAACGGGAATAGCTTGGGCAAGGAGCTCAGTGACGACGGCGCCAAGCCCCATCCCCCCCATGACGCTTGCTGCAGCTACGGCGAGCGTTCCCATGTCCATCTTTCCCAGCGCGAACATGACCGCTGCAACTCCGCCCACGGCGGCCACTATAACGCCTCCGACAATCTGGAACGCAGCTGATAGACCATCAGCGCTGACTGTTCCAAGCAACGTACCAGCCTCGACCATTAAGTCTACGATGCTCTTGGTCTCTCCCTTGGGTGGTTCGAGCACGGCTCTCATGAGCTGGATGATCGCCGCTCCGATGAGACCGATTCCAAACGCAACGGCAGCGTACTCAGCAGCTTTCGTCGCAGCGCCACCGAACTGACCGACGAGATTGTTGAAGCTGTCAGGACCCCCTCCGGTCATCGCAGCGCCCTGCTTGTTAAGAGCTGCTGCGAAGTCCTCCTGGGATTGTGCGCCCTCGTTTAGCTTCGCCGCTGCCCCCGTAAGGGCGCCCGCCGTTCCGCCACCAGAGAAAAGACCGATGACGGTGTCCTTCAGCTGGTTGAAGATTCCTGCCGCGGCCGTGAGGACAGGGCCTCCTGCTACGAAGAGAGTTGCGAACGGGAACTCCTGGATCGCACGACCGAGGAAGGTGACGAGCTCCGTTCCGAACTCGAGCAGGATGGGCATGAGAGAGGGAAGCTCGTTGATGAGCTCGGTCATTCCTTCCCTGATTCCTTCCAGAAGACCCTGCCCGACCGATTTCTGTCCGCCCTCCGGCTTCGTGAATGCGCTTCTCATCGTCTTCGTGAGGTTCGAGAGGACTGTCTTGAGTGATCTCACGAGACCAAGGATAAGACCGGGTATCGCTGCTGCGACCGCGAGGAACGTCTGGGACAGACCATCCGTTATACTCGCGAACATGGACTTCTGCCCATCTTTTCCGGGAGCGAACAGATCGTTAAATCCGCCGACGATGGTATTGGTGATTCCGGTCATCAGCTCTTTGGCTGCACGCTTCGGATTAATCGACATGTTCAGGGCAAATTTTTCAACTTGCAGAGCCACGTTGGTGAAAATGCCCCCGATCATCGTCACGACGCCCAAAAGTCCCTTGAAAACCTCGGTGACGCCACCGATCTTAAGAAACGCTCCGAAAGTTCTAAATCCCGCTTGGTACACGTCCATCAACGCGTCCGCGAGCTTGCTAACAACCGCCTGCAAGGGTGCGGACCGCGCGAAAGCGTCGGTGAAACCCTGAATGAACGTGTCCAGGAAGCTGGTAAACGTCTTGAACGGTGTTATGACGTTCTCGATGCTGCTGGCGAGATCGCGCACAACCTCTTCCTGAGACTTTTGACCCTTCATTGCCCCGTCAGCAGCCGTCTTCACCTCGTCGTATGACATCGAGAGGCCCTTCGCTGAGAACGCGAGAGCCGCCTGCTCCTCGGAGAGGCCGGACGTCGACGAGAGGAGCGCCTTGTCCTGACGAGAGAGAGTCTCGAAGGATTTGCCTGACGCGGCGAACGCTTTCTGGAGGTCTGAGAGCACCTCGGCTGGGTTCTGGGCCTGGATAAGCTTGACCGGATCGACAACCATCCCGAAAGCAGCTGCGAGCTGGGCGGCGGCCTCGGCACCGGTCTCGAAATCATCGAACTTCTGGTTCAGCCCGATGAGCTCGTTGATCTCAATACCGAGCTTTCTGGTGAACGCGGCCGCTTTCGTGATCTCGGTGACGTAGTCTCCTGTCATCCGCCCGAGAGACTTGAAGTTGGAGAGGAACGCGCCAACGTCCTTACCGAGAACCTTGGAAGAGATGCCGAGCCCGCGACCGATCTTGTTCACGCTCGCGAGAGTTTCGTCGCTGAATTGCTTCAATGACTTGTTGCTGAGAATAGACATCACAGAGACGTTCTTTAGAGCTTGCTCGTTGAAGAGCAGGGCATCACGCATGACATAGAGATTCACCGAAGCGTCGTTGAACTCGTCGCCCAGAACATCGAACGTCGCGCCCATCGCTCCCGCGAGCTCGCGAATAACCTCAAGTCGCTCGATTGAGCCATCGACCCCCATGGCGAACTTGGAGGCGAAGACGTTGGCCCCGCCCGCAGCTTCTTTCAGTCCACTGCTGAAACCATCATACGTGCTCTTGACTCGATTCGACGTGTTCTCGGTGAAGCTTCCAAACTCCTTCCTGACACTCTCGAGCGCGTTCTGGAACTTGAACATGTCCTGGACACGATCATTCGCCATCTCCATGATAGCATCGAAGAATGTGGTCAGGAAACCCAGCGATGCCTGGAGCGGATTCGTGATCACGTCGGCGAGAGTGCTAAAATTCTCGGAAAGCTGACCAACGGCGGTGCTCAGACCGCCCATGATCTTTGAGTTGCCCTTGTTGAGCCAACCCTGGATGCTCTCGGTGAACGACTCGTTCTTCTTCGTGCCCTCCTCAACGGCACCGTTGAACGAGCCCTGCTGCTCGTTGAGCTCGAACATCGCGTCCGAGTGCTCCTCCGCAGCAGCAGCAGCCTCCCGATGAACCCCTGCCTGGGAATTCATCGTCTCCTGCAAAGCTTTCAGAGTTTGCTCTTGTTTCTTCAGAACTTCGAGCATCTGCTCAGCAATCGCAAGCTGCTGCTGTTGAGGATCCATGTGTTACAAGCCTTCTAGCAGGTAATTATGCCAGATCCCATTTTTCAGAGCCTCCATTCCCTACCAAAAGCGCTCTGGAATTCTCTTTCCGCACGACGCTTTTCATCCACCATCACAGCAATCGCGTCGAGCGATGAGTTCTCGTCACAGAGAGCCTCGTATAGACGACGGGAAGCGAGAGTCGCACGATGGATGATCTTTGCCTGCGAGGGATCACCGCTGAGCTTCGGCGGCTTTCCGCCCTCTAATATGTACTTTCCAGCAGCCGAAAAAATTTCAGCCAAAACCTTGTCTTCCTTGCCCACGAAACCTCCAAATCAATCTCTAATTATGTGAATCGACGAAGGCGCGCGGGAGTTTCACCTCGATGTAAGCCCATCAACGATCGTGTCTGCGGATTGTTCTGATGAGCAGCGCGGGTTGGTGTGTTCTCCTTATCGCCTGCTCTCTGAAGTTCCTTGTTAAGCCTCGAGATGAACCAGATGCGATATCGTATGGGAATGTTGTAGCACTCCCAGTACGAAAATCCCATGTAGTACATCAATGAGAACGATTGCTCAAGGTAGATCTCGCGATCTTCAGGCGTCAGGCCAAAAAAAGCTGGCGCCTAGGGGCATCCTCACCTCGCTTATCTCGTTGCAGGACGGACAGTCGAGATCGCCCTTCATGTCGATACCGGGCTCGTGTGCGTCGATGAACTTGCGAAGGGACATCGAGTCTCGAGCAGGCATGTTACGGATGAAACCGTTGATTGACCCGCGATCAGTCTTGCCGTCGACGGAAACAATCGCGTACTGGAGGCGGGTCGTAATGAGATTATCGGCCTGCGCGCCCTGCTTCTTCGCGCGTTCCTGACCGACGTTGATGTCCTCCTCATCGCGACCGGTGAGGAACTTGAAGTGAACGGTCTTCTTGGTGGTCGGGAGCTTGAACTCGAAGATGTTCTGGCCGACCGTGACGGGCTCGATCTCGAGACGCTTGATCGGGAGAGCACCGAGATCAAACTCCTGCTTGGAGCGAGCGCTGCACTTCGGACAATCAGCCTCGATGCTGTACTCCGAACCGTAGCCCGTGACGCGCAGGGCGATCATGAGCGCGTTCCTGTCGCCGACCAGCATCTCGGGAACGCTGATCCTCTTGTCCATGAGGCAGCTCCTGATGAGCTCCGTGATGACGGTTCCCTTCTTGATGAGAGCGCGGCTCGTCAGGATGTCCTCCTCACGGGCGGTCATAGCGCGAATATCGACAGTCTCGCGCCCATGCAGGGGCGACTCAGTCGGATAAACGACACCGTTTGAGGGCAGCGGGACCGATTCCACGGGGACCTCGTACCCGAAATCATCACGCATAACGTCTTTTGTCTGAATGCCCGACGGAACTGCTCCGCCAAAAAGCGCACTACGATCTGTGTCAGCCACTTGAATTGCTCCTGGTATTTGCTGATTCAATTGTTAGTCGATTGAACGTCAAGTAAACTGCAAATACAAGTTCGGCCCGGAAGAACCGGGCCGAAGCAAGTGGAAACGACTACCGATCAGTACTGTAACACACAGTTATCGAAGCGGAGCGTGAGTGAGATTTCCATCGGATCGTCACCATCGTACGCGAGGTCACCGAAACCTGCCGAGGTGATGAACGCGCCCTTGATGTCCCAGAGCTCGATGACAGTTCCAACGGGATCAAGCATCTTGAGCTGGCAGTCGCGCTTGTAGAAGTCGGCGTAACCTGCGCGGCCTGAGACAGACTCGAAGTGGGTACGAACCCATTCCATGACCTGCTGGGCACCAGACGGTGCGATAGCATCGTAGAGAGAGACCTCGATCGTGTCGAATGTTGTCTTGCCCGCGATGTAGCGGCGTGAGTTGATCCAAGGGATCTCCTTCTCCTCAGTCTTCACGCTCGGGCGCTTCGTTGACTTGATGAGGTAAGCATCGATTCCTTCAATCGCGAAAACCCATCGGTTCTTCCTCTTCGGTTCGAACTTGTTGGGTAGCATGTCGGTGACTGAGAGTGTCTCGGCCATTGTGTCTCCTGTTCCTTAACTATTCTGATTGTTTGAATTCTTAGACAAAGGTTGAAGCATTTGTCGCTTCGAAATCGATTGAGATAAACTCTGCGGTCTTGGTGGGCTGCAGGTAGATCTTACCACGGATGGTGTTGTTCTCGACGTCAGCCTGCGTGGTCGTGGTCGTGTCGATCTGGACGCGGTACCTCTCAACGCCGCGCTGGGACTGGATCTGCTTCATGATCGGAGTGACGGCGGAGTTGAAACGAGCGATAGTGGCTTCCCTGTTGGGCTCGAAGAGCAGGGTGTAAGCGACTGCCTTCACGCGACGACGGACCTCGATCAGGAGACGACGGGCGTTAACACGATCCAGGGCTGAACCCTCGCGGAGCATTGTCCGCTGGCCGTTGATCACGATGCTCACGTTCGGAACGGAGATGATCGGGTTGATTCCAGAGTCGTACACGGTGTCGATGTTGCCTTTGTTGAGGAGGGTGCTCAGAGACTCTCCTGGGATGGTCGCCCTGTTGTAGCCCGCCGGAGCGCTCCACGTGAACCCGATCCTGTCGTTCTGGGCGTAGGCACCAAGGACGAGTGAGGATGCTGGAAGACGCACAAACGTTGTGGAGCTTCCAATGGTAACAGGAGTGTTGACATCCGGGAAGTACGCAGCGCCGAAGGAGCTGTTGAGGCTACGATTCTTGAATCGTGTCGAGGTGAACGCAACGTTCACGTTCGGGTACGCGGCTGCGTTGATAGATGCGGTGACGAAGTTGTTGTTGTCATCCTTCAGCTCGACATCAGCGATGTAGATGGCGTCGAACTTTGTCTGCATCGCAGCGAGAGCGTAATCTGCGATCACCGGATGGCGAGCATCCGGCACGGCGAGCACGCTAATATCCGAGTATGTCTTGTTACCGAGGATGTCGATTGCCTTGCGGTAAGCAGCGACGGTCGGACCGCTCAGCTGACCCTGGTTCGTGTAATCCATCTCACGACGGACCGCCGAGTCCCGCATGTAGAACTTGTCAGCGTCGAAGATATTGAGGCCGTCGAAGCCGCCCTGCATGAAGGTGACAAACTTAAGATAGTCGCTCGGTGTGACCGTCGGGAAGTCTGATGTTGTGTCGATGAATCTACCACCGAGGCTCGCATCGAGCACTCTATCACGCTGGTAAACAGCCTCGTCCCAACGGGTCACGTCGAGCGTACCATCAGAACTCGTCTGGACCTGGATGTTCTCAAGTGTGAACAGGTTCCTGTTGAAGAGGTCAGCGTCCACCACCGAACCGTTCACCGAAGGAGCACCAGCGTTGTCGCCAACCCACGGATTCTGGTAGGTCGTGTGGTACTTCGGGAAGTACTTCGTGTAAGCCGAGAGATCGCCAGGCGCCGCGGTGAGATCGTTGGGTCGAGTCGTTGAGTTGTAGAGACCGAACTGCGGACCCCAGTAGAGCTTGCTCTCTGCGTTCGCGGCATCCCCGCCGGCATCACCGTCGACGTTGATGCTGCGGCGGAAGAAGACCGGAAGCTCACGAGCATTCGTGATGGGAACGTTGAGGTGAGCGGAGGAATCAGCGCTGCCAGTTGAAAGGAAGCCCGACCCTGATGTCACCAGGTGATAGACGCCACGAGTTCCGACTGGAATCGTGTTGGATGGGATCACCTTATTGATCACATCATCCGAGAGCTCGATCCTGATCCTGCGTGACACCTTACCGTATAGCCCCTCCTCGACAATCTTCTGGGCGTCTAAAGAGCGGTCGAAGTCGAAGTACATGTTCTGATCGCCGATCTTCTTTCCGATGAAGCTGTCGCTGTCAGGATCGAGATTGCAACCGACGTAGGGCTCGAGGACTGTCACCGAAGTGTCTTCCCCGGTGAAGCTGAGAACCTTCAAGGTGAAGGTCGCGTAAGCTCCCGCGGATTCTGGATACTTGATGCTCTCGATCGCGATCCTGTACAGCTCATTCGAGAATGCGCCGTCCCCGCGGGCATGGATCCTGAACAGATCGTAGCGTGTTCCGAAGTTCTGGGAAACGATGAACGGGGTCAGGGGATGATCGAACCTGTCCTCGAAACCATCATAGTTCGGGAATGTCGTTGTTCCGTTGTTTCTTGACTGTGAACCAGTCAGGCAGAACACGATCTCCTCGACAGCCGTTGCGGTGCTCACTCGACGGATATTGGCTTCCGCTGAGACCCCAGATCCTGTCGGAACGGCGAAAGCATCGAGGACATCGTAGTGATTGTAGAGAACGTACCCGTGCTCCTCGAGAAGAAGCGGGTTGTTGTTAAACTTAGTCCCGAAGTATGAATCGGAGGTCGGGTTGAAAGACGCTGTGAGGGTGCTAGGATAGCCTGCTGAATCGGTGTGACCGTTGAGGAAGAGAACGAAAGACTGCTCTCCGCTGCGGAGGTCGAGCGAACCAGTGAACCAGCCCTTCACGGGACTGGAGGTCACCGGACCCGGGTCGTACGCTGTCGAAGACTGACCTGGAGCTGAGCTCGAGACGGTGACCTGAACTCCCGATGCTGCGAAGAGAACACCGCGAACGATGGGTTGGGCAGCGGTCGAAGTCTGGATTCCAGATTCCGAAAGCAGCCATGATCCGGCAGACTCTGACATGTAGCAGCCTAGGAAGTAGGTTCTACCCTCGATGCCCAGTGCTGTCGCGTACGGATTATTACCAAGCTGACCGGAGGAAGTCTGAACCTTGCGTCCGCCGACCACGAACCCTGAGTTCGTGACGCTTCCTGCGTTAGTAGCCCCCGTCGTCCTCTTGTTTCCGTCTCCCGCACCGAGAACCCTGATGTAGGTTCCTGCGGATGCGTTGCTGAGCCACTGGTACAGCGCGAAAGGAGCGTGATACGCTGCGTTCGGATTGCCAAATTCCGTCGTGAACTGTGCGGTATTTGCGAACGTGACCGGAACGAAAGCTGTTCCCTGTGTCGCCGTTCCGATTACACCAGCAGCTCGACCCGAAGGTTGAACCTCAGTTACACCGCCGGTGCTATCGATCTCGTTTAGTGTTATGTTCGGCGCAGCCATTCGTTGAACTCCTTAATCTCTTCGCTTAACTATTGTCTATTAGACGAACTCGACGCCCGCCGGTGTGATGATAAAGTCGACGGCGATAAATTCTACCGCTCGGGTCGGGACCACAACGATCCTACCGTTTAACCTGTAAGCTTCGACGTCGGCAGTGGTGTTGTTGGTAGCGTCCATGACGATCCTGAACTGCTCGATTCCGGCCTGAGCCTTGATTAGGCTGAGAATCGGCGTCGCTCGATCGACGAAAGACTGCCTTGTCGCAGCGTCGTTGGGCTCGAATAGGAGACCCCGCGCGACATCCTGGATGACTCGCTTCAGCTCGAGGAACAGTCGACGAACGTTGACTCTATCGAAAGCCGACTTCTGGAGCTGCAGGGTCTTCTGACCGAAGATAACGAAACCGTTTCCTGGGAACGTGGCAATTGGGTTAACTCGGTTGTCGTACAGGTAGTCACGATCGGAGGTGCTCAATCGTACCTCAACATTCGAAACGAAGTCCAGGGCAGCGCGATTGAAGCCTGCCGGAGCATACCACGGGTAAGCGACCCTGTCACCGTAGGCGAGAGCACCGAGAGCGGCGACAGAAGCGGGAACTTTCACGCGCCTGCTGGTCGTCTGGTCGTTGACAAAAACTTCCGGGAAGTAGGTGGCTACGTAGTTGTTGTTGATCGATCTCGCAGAGAGAGCATCAGCAGTCTTTGTAACGTTCGGTTTCAGGGAAGAATCCTCAAATATTCTGACGTTTGAGTCGGAGAAAGAGGGAACGTCGAGGACGTACATCGCAAGAGCATAAGACGAGAGACGACGTGAGATGTAGTCGGTGATCAGTGGATCGCGGATTCCGGGGATCGCGATCACGTTGACGTTCACAACGTAATTGTCGGTCATGAGCTTTGCGGCTGTCCTGTAGGAAGCTATCGCGCTGTTGCTTATGCTGCTTCCAGCAGGATCGTAGCCGAGACCAGATCTCGCCACGGGTTCGGCACCGCCAGCCGCCCGGCCTCCAACCCCAGTAGAGGTTGCACGATCGCCGAGCTTCGCAGATGAAGTGTCGAGGATGTTGACACCGTCGAACCCACCGTAGAACATCATCGAGAACTTTGCGTACTCAGAGAACTTGTTGAATGTGCTTGCCGAACCTGAGAGAAGCGAGGCGAAGGTGACTCGATTGCCACTTAGACCAGAATCGTAGATCCTGTAATCGCTCGGATTTGGAACACCGTTTCTGATGTAGGCCGTCTCCTTCATGTGAGCTTCAACAGTTCCAGTCACGTCAGTGAGGGACGTGTTGGAGAGCGCAACTCTCGCGAGGGTAAACTTGTTCGCGTTGAAGATGTCAGCGTCTGATCCTGTCACAAGAGCATCGAGCTTCTGGATTCCTTGCATCCTCGAGTAGGAGAGGATCAACGGGTTGAAGTCGGTTCCATCGTTGGAGTTCATAACCGCAGCTGGGACAGAGCCTGTGAGCGGTAGACGCTCGAACTTCACGCCCCAGTGATAGCGAGAGTCAGGGATCTCAAGCAGACCCGGAGATCCGAGGTAGGCAGCGCCGTCCACCGTTCCCTTTGTCGCCTTGAAGCGGAACGGGAGCGGAGGAACGATCGAGCCTGTCAGTGACGTAGCTGCAGAGCTGCTGCAGAGAAGGCGTGGGAGGACGTTGGCACCTGCACCGTAGGTGCGTGTTCCTTCCACGAGAGCAGCGGTGGAGTCCGTAAGGGTCTGTGTGGTCCGAACGACCGGAATACCCTTGAATCCGAATGGAAGCGCGGATGCCGGAACGACGCCTGTCGTGAGACCAGCACCCGGGATGACCCTGACCCTGCGGCTCGCGCTCGGGAAGAGCCCACTGATCACGAGGCGCTGCTCAGATTCGTCGCTAGCGTCGAAGTTGAACGAGACCTTTGTGTCTCCAATCTTCTTGGCGACGTAGTTCTGGCTCGCGGGGTTGATATCGCACCCTGCGAACGTCTCAAAGACCTGCGGCGCAGTATCGGAATCGTACAGGCTACGAACGTTGACGTCGAAAGTTCCGTACGGATTGCGTGGGTCGGTGGAAGCTCTTACGTTGGTGATTGAGATCTTGTAAAGAGCGTTGCCAGAATCACCGTCAGTGAGAGTCTCGAAGTGGAAGAGCTCGTGCTCGAGACCTCCGAAGGGCTGGGAGATGATCGCCGGGGTACGGGCCGTCGTGTAACGAGTGTCGAATCTTCCGAAGTTCTGCAAGTAGTTGCTTGAGGAGCCGGATACGACCGCCACACAGCTGTCGCCAGTCGTATCGATACCGACAAGCTCGTCCTCGATCGGGAAATCGAGGTAGAGGACGTGCTGCTCAGCCTGGAACTTCTTAGGATCTGTATTCAGAACCTTGCCGAAGTAATCGTTGGCGCTTGGGTCGAAAGATGCCGTGAGGACCCGAAGGCCGTTATAGCCGTCCGACGATCCGAAAACTGAACCCTGCGAGGAGGAAACCACGAACTTGAACTTCTTGTATGTCGCAGAGCTTGGGCTGAGGTCGACGGAGGCGATGTCATCGATTGCCGCCCCGCTCCCAGACCACTGGGAGGCGGCGCCTGTCATGTCGAGCACCATCCCTCTGGCACCTGTTGGGAACATGAGCACACCACGAACAATGTTCAGTGTGTCGCCGGCATCCGGCGGGTTGAAGCTCGGGTTGTCGCTAAAGATCGGAAAACCCTTCCACTCCGAGGGAGTCGTTGAGCTTGCAGGGATCGAATGACGCGCGACAAGGAACTGAACAGCTCCCGTCTTTCTCGCGTCTGTCGCCGGCAGAGCGACAGCGGATCCAGTGACCTTGAAGCCAGCGTTCCTGACGGTGCCCTGCGTCAGCGTGATCGCAACGTCCGACATGCCCACGTTCGCGCCTGCCCCGAGGACACGGATGAATGTGAGAGCCCCCTTATGCTTCAGCCACTCATTGGCAGCGTATGTTGCGGGACGTTCGGGATCAAGGTTGCCGAAACGTGCCGAAAAGTCTGAAAAAGACGCGACGGTCGTCGGCACGAATGCCGGTCCTGAGGCGGCGGCGCCGATGAGTCCGCCCGGAATGCCGGTCGGCTGTGCGCCCGGGGCGGTAAGCTCAATCTCCTGTTCAAAGAATCCAGGAGAGCGAAAGGTCTGTTCCGACATCAGTTGCTCCTAATCTAATGGGATAATCAAAGCTTAAGTATCACGCAGGAAGAGAAACGACGACATCATTTTAGGTCCCTGTCGGATTTTAACGGACCACTGATCGTTGTTAGAACCTCCTCCCCGTGTACGCTGGAGACGCTTCTCACTTTGACCATAACATCCATCCGCTTTCCAGTCAGAGGGTCCTCTGCGAGCTTCCGAGTGGTGCTGCGTGATGAGATAGACGATGACTCTGTCCCACCGATCGCTGTCGTAAGATCCGGACGAAGAGAAGAGAATCTTTTTTCGATGCCGCCTGCGGCAGACTCCGATTGTCTTGTCGAATCAACGGACGGAACACTTGTCGTGACCGGATCATCGACGGTGGCGATAGAGTCCAGCACATGAGAGTCGATCCTCATGTCCTCGACATTCCCAGACACTCCCGCGCTGGTATCTCCCACCACGATTCCAAACGAGAACTGGGTCGCAGAGACCCGCCTCCTGAGACCGTTCGGAATGCCCGGTGATGTAGGAAGTATCATGAACGCTGGCACAGTGACAGTGAAGCTATGCTTAATTGTTCTTTCCTCATCGCTCATGCTGTCGAAGGTCGTATCAGACGAGATCTCTGGATCGAAGGTCGCGTTGAACCAGTAGCCGCTCGGCGTCTCGATCCTGTATGATCTAGCCCTGAGGTTATGGTAGCCGTTCATTATCGTGGTGATGATGTCGTTACTGTGCTGCGTGAACTGCGTCCACAGGGTGATCTCGTACTTTGCCGTGAAGAATTTCGGGACAGGTATCGATATCGTCTCATAGAGCCCTGCTCCGAGATTTGGCTCGAGATGTCGTCCACCGGTGGTTCGTCCGGGACGATCGATCCCCTGCTTTCGAGACGAGATTCCAGTATTCTCAAATCCCTGCGCGTTCACCAGACGTTGGTAGAGCGGGTCGTCCTTGGAAAGACGCCGAACTATGTCGATAGTTCCAAGATCTCCCATCTCGATCGATTTCTGTGCCTGCTGCTCAATTCCGCTTCTGCCCATCGTGATCAGCGGTATGATCAGCGCTCCGTTCTTATCTCGAAGAGGATCCTTCCTCCTGTTGATCGCGAAACGCTCTCCCGTGGCAAATATGACGGGAACTTTCTTGGTGCTGCCGTCCTTGAGCGAGTAGATGAGTGGGAGGTCGCTGTTGAAGAGGTTGAACATCGCGCGGTCAACGTCCTCGAGCCCACACGACGGGACGGTGATGTCTTCGGGAACGTTTGTTCCCTCATACCCTAGATCGATTGAATCGCGTCCGTACTTTCTCTTTGTTGAGTATCTAGTGCTCATTCATCACCGTAGAAAGACGAGTTGATTCCATCTGGTGAGACTTTTTTCGGTCCCGTCAGGGGTTGATCGAGCTTCCCGTCAGCCTGCAGCTCACGGCGGTCTGCTGTCGCACCAGCCTCGTTGGTCGAGGCGCCACGCTGCTGAACGAACGTTGTCTGGGACACTTTTTCCTCGTCCAAGTTCTGCGCGGCGGGACCTGGAGCGGCGCGGTTGATGAGATCCTGCCTTGCCTGCTTGCCCATGAGCTTGTACCCAGTGACATGCTCGACCTGCCCGAAGATCTTACTGATGGTGACGACCTGGATGATCTCGAAGAATACAGATCCGTAAGACATAAAGTCTCCCATCTGCATCCTGAGACCCCTGTCCGTCAGATCCTGCGCATGAACGCGTGCTTCGATCGAGTGGAACTTCTCGCTTCCGAACTTGTTCGTCCTGGTCTCACCTGGTGACCACTCAACAAGCGCGTCGATCTCAATCGGCGGATCGAACACCTTCTCGATTGATTCCTCATAGACGTCATGTACCTTGGTCACGTCCGTCCTGACTGGATAGTAATAGATCTTCTGACCTATCACGTCCTTGATCAACTCTTTCGTGAGGTCGCTGATGAGATCGAGCTCCCTGGGGGTTATGAAAAGTCTAGCCATTCGTTATCCCATCGTGATAACGCGTCCCATCGGGACCGGTATCGATTTCAGGATCTTCTGGAGGTTGTCAATCTCGGTCGCTTTTATCTCGATGAGCTTGTTGTACGTCATCGAGTCGAGCATCTCCTTCAGGTCAGTCCTGAGCTTTTCCTTCTCCTCCTTGGCGGACGACTTCAGGTCGCCTCCGTCCAGTTGAAGATCGCCGCCCGGGATCGGAACGGAGCTGAACTTCGATCTGATCATTCCGAGCAGCTCCTTGGCAAGGGCGAGAGCGAACTGCCTCACCCACTGGCGTGCCATCGAGTTCACCCTGGCATAGACAAAGTTGCCGTAGGGAACGTTGGAGAGGTTCGACACACCGTTTATCGATGCGTCTGCAAACGCTGGGTTCAACGGGCTGGATTCAAAGCCGACCCGTACCCAGAGCCTTAAGGGATTGTCGGCTGTGGGCATCGGGAATATCCTGAGCTTTGTTCCGGTCACACGATAGCTGTAGTTGGAGCGACGAACCCTGTTCGAGATATTCATCTGTCCGCCGCGGAGTATGTCCTCGAAGACTGGCAGGACGTAAAATGCAGTCTCTGGCGTGAATGACTCGAAAGAGAATTCGTTATTGAGGTAGTTGATAGCAGAAGTGGTGTCGAAGAACCTGTACGCTGCCGATGGGTTGTAGTGCATGATCTCGAAAACACGCATCTTTCGACGTTCAGGGTTCAAAGATGAGCTGATAACCGGCGTGTTTGTCGACGGATCGATGAGCTCGGTGTAGAGATCGTAGTCCTGAATGTTCTGGCGAAGTTGTATCGACCCTGAAATTGAGTTGTACGTTCCTCCCAATCCTGCTTCTACAGCGTAGGGCTCAGCGAGTCGAACGATGTAGTTGAGAGTGTCTCGTGGAAGCTTCTGGGTTGCTTCGTCGAGGCTTCCCGTCTGCATTCCAAGGAGGGAGAGAAGCTGGCTCTTTGCCTGGTACTGATTGACTATCGATCCGTACTCGAGGAAAGACTCCTCAAAGCAAGACCATATCTGCTTCTTCGTCAGCTCAACCGAGAGAACATCGTCACCGAGACGCCGCTTGACAAAAGTGACCATCGCCTCAGCTTCAGTCTGAAATGCAGAGTCGGAGTCAAAAAAACCGAAGGGTGTCGGATTTAGGGTCGTGGTGAACGATGACATTTTAAGTCTCCAGCCCTAAATAGGAACGAGCGGCGTGAAGCCGCTCGTTCGTTAGAAAGAATCTATTTGCACTGTGGTCGAAAAGACTCTAGCAAAGCTTTCAGAACGTTGCTTCTATTTTTCGAGTCTTGAATCGCCCCGTGTTCCCCCTTCAGGATCGACCAGTATTTGTCCTTCATCTCCTGCGAGAGAGTCTGGGGCACAAAACTATCGAATGAGCCCCTGTCGTCATCGGTAAGAAACTTTCGCATCGTCGTGCCGGAGATCTGAACTGTCTCTGAGCGAGGAATCGACCTCTGCTCAAATTTGCTCACCGCGATCGGATCTTTGATGTAATCAGCCATCTTCGATGGAGCGTATTTTATGCGAGCGTCCTCGTCGTCGGAGTAAAATACGAACTTGCTGACAACGTTCTTCAGCTGTCTCATCTTGTCGACGGCGAGACTCAGCGGAGACTCAGCGGAGATTATCAGGGTGGCGTTCGGAAAGTCGCGATGAAATTGAGGCTCGAGCACAGCTTTCCACGCGTCGATCATCACACCTGCAGGAAGATCATCACGACCGGCGTTCGACGTGATGATGAGAGCCTCATCGCATTCTTTCGAAACGAGGTCGATCACGCCCCAGTGACCAGCGTGGACAGGTTTACCAGCCACGACAAAGATACCGATGCTGATTCCGCTCTTCGTTCCAAGCTCGAGTCGCCTCATCACCTGGGACTTTGTCGTTAGGAACAGATCCTCCTGCCGCTGGATGAGTGTCTTCGGATGATTAAGGACTCCCAAACGGTTTGAGATCGCTGAGTCGTAATAGCACTCAGTGTGAATTCTTTGAAGAATTTCATCGAGGTCAGCCTCAGGTACATTTCGACGCTGGGCAGGTGCATGCTCGGATGAAATCTCCTGGGAGATCGTGATGATGCCGTTCCAGTAAGCCTGCTCGTCCTCCTGCGTGGAAGCCCTGAACTTCTGCTTTATCGCCTGCCGATGCTCAACGTCGTGTTGATCGAATCGAAGTGCCTTGTACAGAGCACGTGTGGCGGAAGTCCTAAAGACGGATCCTTCGGCAGGAGACCTTTCGCTCTCTGTTGAGAGTGATGTATCGAAGTCGGAGAATAGATCGTAGATAGAGTCGACTATCTTGAGGGATCGATCCGGACCAGAGTCATTGTAAGCTGCCCTAAGCTTCGTGTCAAGGTCGGCTGCTCGCCGCTCGATCGAGGCACTCTTGATACCGGACTTTAATCCCTGGAATGATTCGAGACTGCCCTCGAACAGGACTGGATAGGTCCTAACTCCGAGAAGCCTCGCGTACTCCTCAAGCTTTGCCTCATCATTCTCAGGAGTTATATTCGAGACGAGATGGGTTCCCGTGACCTTGTA